>JAEEGL012328658.1_pt1 | contig 13294 bp, 14 predicted proteins | sample 9134231 | NCBI WGS metagenome assembly JAEEGL01 (sample SAMN16246548, study PRJNA631951) | gut metagenome | biome: gut microbiome; feature: rumen; material: fiber-attached | host: Bos | place: Iran: Karaj | collected 2018-10 | reverse complement strand
TATGTAAAATTAGTTGAAGATTGGATAAAGTTTTATAATACTTCTAGAATTAAAAAAAGAGATTTGTCGTAAAACAAATCTCTCCTTTTTTAAGTCCTTTTTATTAGTGTACCCATTTAGGGGTTCACTTCAGAAATCTAGTCTTTTTTTATACTTTTTGTTGACAATTTATTTTTTAGTAGTATAATTAGTATGAAAAGTATAACAAATTATACTTTACGGAGGTATTTATGAAAGATAAATTAGTTGGAATTGCTAAAGTTGGAGAAAAAGGACAAATTGTAATTCCTAAAGAAGCTCGTGAAATGTTTGGTATTAATCCCGGAGATACTGTTATTATTCTTTGTGATATTACAAAAGGTATGGCTATTGTTAAATCTGATGTTTTAGAAAATAATATAGAAAGTATGATGCCAAAAGGTAATTAATTATGTTAGCTATTGAAACTAAAAATCTTATTAAGAAATTTAAAGATAAAATTGCAGTTAATGGAGTTAATTTAGAGATTAACGACGGAGAGTTGTTTGCTTTGCTTGGAACAAATGGAGCAGGTAAAACTACTACTATTAAAATGTTGTCTGGTTTAATTTTACCAACTAGTGGAGAAATTATTATTGAAGGCATGAATATGAATAAAGATATGCTTAAAATAAAAGAATTTTTAAACGTATCTCCACAAGAAACAGCTATTGCTCCTAATTTAACTGTTAAGGAAAATTTAGAGTTTATGGCTGGTGTATATCAAATTAAAAATAAAGATAAAAAAATTAATGATTTGGTTAGATTGTTTAAATTAGATGAAGTTTTACATAAAAGAACTAAAACTTTGTCTGGAGGATGGCAAAGAAAGGTTTCTATTGCAATTAGTCTAATTAACGACCCTAAAATTTTGTTTTTAGACGAACCAACATTAGGTTTAGATGTAATTGCAAGAAAAGAACTTTGGAAGATTATAGGGGAATTAAAAGGCAAAATAACGATAATTTTAACAACTCATTACATGGAAGAAGCTGAAAGTTTGTCTGATAGAATTGGAATTATGGCAAATGGTAATTTAATAGATATTGGAACTAGTGAAGAATTAATGAAAAAAACAAATTCATCTAAGTTTGAAGATGCATTTGTTTCTATTGTTACTGGAGGTAATTTACAATGAGAATGTTTAATTTTGCCAAAAGAAACTTTAAGGAATTAATAAGAGATCCACTAAGCTTAGTATTTGAAATAGCATTACCAATATTCTTATTATTTATTTTCCAACAAATAGATATACCAGGAGAAGCATATAAAATTGAAAATTTTACTCCATCTATTATTATATTTGGTTTATCATTTATTACTTTATTTACAGCAACTTTAGTATCTAAAGATAGATGTTCTTCTTTATTAATAAGATTAGGTACATCACCAATGAAGTCAAGGGATTATATATTAGGTTATATTATATCTTTAATACCTATTATATTAATACAAGATGTTTTATTCTTTATTGTTGCTATATTACTTGGATTAAAGATAACTTTAAGTATTTTCTTAACAATAATTGCTTCAATGATTGTCTCTGTATTATTTATTTCTTTTGGAATATTAATTGGTAGTTTAGTGAGTGAAAAAGGAGCAGGTGGAGTAGGTAGCGTTATAGTACAACTTGTCTGCTTTACAAGTGGAATGTATTTTTCTAAAGATTTAATTGGAAAAGGATTTGCTTTTGTTTGTGAAATACTACCTTTTGAAAGTACATTAAATATTGTTAAAGCAGTTTTAAATAATAATTTTGAAATTATTACTTTAAAAAATAAAATTGTTTTTGTTTTATATACTTTATCAGTATTAATAATATCAATTATAGTTTTCAAAAAGAAAATGATTAGTGATAATAAATAAAAAAAGACTAAGTATAAAACTTAGTCAAAAAAAAGAAGGCTAGATAATCTAGCCTTCTAATTTTTTTAGCCTAACGATTAAATAATCGGCTAAGCATTGTAATTAAATCAGTATATTGTGATTTATCAAATGTTGGGAAATCGAAACTAACATCTTCATAATTTGCTTTGCAAGTTATTAAGCTATTACCACTAGTTCCAACTGATTTAACAGCAACATAATTAACAAGATTGTCTTTACAAACAACTCTTAGTTCAATAGTATCGCCTTCATCAGTACCTTTAGCATCTAATACAAGGTTTTTGTTTTTGTCATATCCTAATTTAAATGTTGTAAATTCTTCAGTAAGTGTAGTTAAATCTTGAAGTGTAAATTCATCATCTAAATCTGTAATATCTACAGGTAATTCATCTGAAACCATTTCACCAATAAATGATTTCATGTATGGATTATTAATTAATTGTAACATAGCAGCAACTTCTAAATAATATTTACCAGTCATTTGAGCTTCTGGATCAGTTGATTCCATTTCTAAATAAGCTATTCCATCAGTTAAATAAACTTTAATAGTATTATTATAAGTTTTATTATCATTAGTTGTTTCAAAGTTTGCGTCAACGATTAATTTTAATTGGTTGATTTGTTCAGTAGTTGGTTCTTCTTCAACGTCATTTAAAGCAGAAAAATCAAATTTAATATTGATAGTTCCTTTTGCTGGTCCAAAACTCATTAATGAGTCTAAATCAGAATCATTTGTTGATTGAGCGTTTGCAACATCCATAGTAACAGTAACTTCACCTTTAGCTAAAGATTTTTCTTTAGTCATAGTATCATTGATAGTTCTTACCATCTCTGATTGATCTGTTATTTCATTTGTATATTTAACGTCTTTATCAAATGAATATTGTTTTTCAACATCTTTATTGCATCCAACGAATACAAATGCCAAAAGAAAAAGTAATAAAATTTTTGAAATTTTTTTCATTTAAGTCCTCCTTGATATAATTTTATCATTGTTTATGAGTTTAGTCCAGTATTTAATACTAAAAGTCACATTTTTTAGGAGTTCTTGGGAATGGAATTACATCTCTAATATTTTCAACACCAGTAATATACATAATTAAACGTTCAAAACCAAGTCCAAAACCAGAATGAACGCATCCACCATATCTTCTTGTATCAAGATACCATTCAATTTCTTTTTTATCAATGTTAAGTTCTTCCATTCTCTTTAATAAAAGATCTAGATTTTCTTCTCTTTGAGATCCACCCATAAGTTCTCCAGCAAGAGGAACTTCTAGGTCAACTGCTGCAACAGTTTTATTATCAGGGTTCAATTTCATATAATAAGCTTTAATATCTTTAGGCCAATCTTTAATAAATACTGGTCCATTAAAGTATTCAGTTATATATTTTTCGTGTTCTTTAGCAATGTCTTCACCAAATTCAGGTTGTACTTCCCATTTAACATTTGCTTTCTTTAAAATCTCAATACATTCTTCATGTGAAATCCTTACAAAGTTTGATGTTGTAAGTTTAGTAAGTTTATCTAGTAATCCATTTTCAACAAACTTATCACAGAATTCAATTTCTTTTTTACAATTATCGAGTACATATTTTACAACAAACTTTAACATTTCTTCTTCAATATCCATTAAACCTTCTAAATCACAGAATGCCATTTCTGGTTCAATCATCCAGAATTCATTTGCGTGTGTTTTAGTATTAGAGTTTTCGGTTCTAAATGTTGGTCCAAATGTGTAGATATCACCAAATGCCATTGCGAATGTTTCACCATGTAATTGACCAGATCCAGTTATATATGCTTGTTTTCCAAATAAATCTTTTGAAAAGTCAACTTCTTTTTCTTTTGTTAATGGAAGGTTTTTCATATTTAATGTTGTAATTTTGAACATTTGATCAGAACCTTCACAATCAGCACAAGTGATTAAAGGAGTATGAACATATACATATCCATGACTTTGGAAATATGTATGAATTGCATATGCGGCAACACTTCTAATTTTAAAGACAGCTGAGAATAGATTTGTTCTTGGTCTTAAGTGAGCAACTTCTCTTAAGAATTCTCTAGTATGTCTTTTTGGTTGAATTGGATATTCTTCAGGACAATCCCCTAACATTTCAACTTTTGTTGCATGAAGTTCTAATGGTTGTTTCATTTCTGGAGTTAATTTAATTACTCCTGTAACAAGTAATGAAACACCAACTCTAAATTTAGAAACTTCTTCAAAGTTTTTAAGATTTAAATCATAAACAACTTGTAAAGATTCAAAATAAGAACCATCATTTACATTAATGAATCCAAATTGTGCTTGGCTTCTATTATTTCTGACCCACCCACAAATTGTTACTTCTTTTTCAGAGTATTGTTCTTTTGCATCAAATAATTCTTTGATTTTAGTTCTCTTCATATTAACCTCCTTACTAAAATAAAAAATCCTCAAAGAATAAATCTTTAAGGACGAATTATCGCGGTACCACCTTAATTTGTATATAAATATACACACTCAAATAGCTTTTAACGGAGCTAAGACGGTTGGTTCTACTTAAATTTCTTCCAACAGCAAAGAGGCGTTTTTCAAAATAATCTGTATCAAATGTTCCACCAAACCATTTGTCTCTAGAATACAATATTAAATTTACTCTTCTCTTTATAGCTTTTTTTATTTATTATAGCATTATTTCACCTAATTGTAAAGATTTTAAAAATGTTCTCGATTTATTTTATATACTTTATTTTTTAAAACTCTTTAAAAAAATCAAATAATATGATATTATATTGTATATTACTATTTGGAGGAAAAGTAACATGGCATATAAGGCATTATATAGAACATATAGACCTCAAAAGTTTTCTGAAGTTGTTGGTCAAGAGATTGTTACTAAAACATTACAAAATTCTATAGCTAATCAAAAGATAAGCCATGCTTATTTATTTTGTGGTCCTAGAGGTACTGGTAAGACTAGTGTTGCTCGTATTTTCGCTAAGGCTTTGAATTGTCCAAATCAAGTTAACAATGAACCTTGTAATAATTGTCAAACTTGTGAAGAAATTACTAATGGAATTAATCCAAATGTAATTGAAATCGATGCTGCTTCTAATAATGGTGTTGATGAAATTAGAGAACTAAAAGATAAAGTTAAGTTTTTACCAGCAGGTGCTAGATATAAAATATATATAATTGATGAAGTTCATATGCTTTCAACAAGTGCATTTAATGCATTGTTAAAGACCCTAGAGGAACCACCAAGTCATGCTATTTTTATTTTAGCAACTACTGAACCACATAAGGTTTTACCAACAATTGTTTCAAGATGTCAAAGATATGATTTTAAATCATTAGCCAATAATGAAATTCTTGAAAAATTAAAAGAAGTTTGTAGTTTAGAAAACATTAAATATGAAGAGAAGGCTCTTCTTGAAATAAGTAAATCTTGTGATGGTGGAATGAGAGATGCTTTAAGTTATTTAGATCAAGCTATTTCATATAGCGATGATATAATAACTGAAAAGATTGTTTCATCTGTTACAGGTACTATTGATAATGAAAATTTAATTAACTTAGCAAAATATATTGAAAATAAAAATGTTAGTGAATCACTTAAAATTATTCATGCATTTCAAGATGCTGGAAGAATTATTGATAAGATATTAAATTGTTTGTTATGCTTTTATCGTGATATTCTTGTTATTACAGCAAACTTTAATAACAATTATTCTCCAGATTTAATTGATTTTGCTAATACAATTGATATTAATAAAGTTTATTATAATATTGATGTTTTAAGTAATGCTTCTAATAAGATTAAGTTTTCTAATACACCTGATATTTATTTAGAAGTTGCTATCATTAAGATGATTAATGCTTCATCTGATGACTTAGATTATGGCAAGAGACTAAATGCTATTGAAGAAAAATTAAATAATGGTGATTTTGGTTCTTCTGATGGCAGCGTTGATGGCAAAAGATTAAGAATACTTGAAGAAAAGTTTAATAATTTATTAACTGAATTAAGTAAATTAGAACTTGTTAAATTAATTGAAAGAGTTAAATATCTAGAGTTAAATAACAATACTAACTCTAATAATGTTAGTAGTGTAAATGATGAAGATTTAAAACAATTAAAATCTAAGACGGAAAAGTTAAATGAAGATGTTGAATTGTTAAAAATGCTTCAAAATTCTATGAAAAACCAAGTTGAAAATTTATCTCTTGGTGGAATTAATGAATCATATTTAAATGATAAGATTGAAGAGTCTACAAAAAAGATTAAACCTGAAGTTAATTTCAATGAAATTCAAGAGTTTATTAAGAAAGAAATTGGATCTAATTCAAGTGATTTAAATCAAGAAGCTTTAGATCAAAAAATAAAATTATTAGAGAATAAAATTAGTGAATATCAATTTAGTAATTCTGGTGAAGTTAATACTGAATTACTTGATAGAATTAATTTGTTAGAAGAAAAAGCTAATACTTTAAATTCATTAAATAATCAATTAAATGAATTAAAAAATGAATTAGCAAACAAGAGTTTTAATGATTCTAATAACGAAGTTAGTATTGATGCTAATATTTATAATAAAATTAATGAACTTGAATCTAAGATTTCTAGTTTAAATAATACTAATTATGATGATAAAATTAATGCTTTAGAGTCAAAATTATCTAATGCATCAAATACTAATTCTAATAATAACTATAATGAATTATTACAAAGAGTTGAACAACTTGAAAATGTTAAACAAACTAGTAGTAAAACTGATTTAAATGTCGATGATAGATTAGATAAGATTGAATCTAATGTTTATAAATTAATGAGTGGAATGTTAACTAGAGAACCAGTTAAGAAGTCTAAGAAGAAAGTTGATGATAAACAGATTTCTATTTGGCAAGATCAAGTTATGCCAGTTAATAAGATTCAAGACTTAAAAGAAAATACAAGAGTTGATTTTGGTGATTTAGCAATTGAACAACATGAACAACAAGAAAATTTATTCGTTGAAACAAAGAAAGAAAATGTCGAAGTTAAACATGAAGTAATTGAAGAAGTTAAACCTGTTGTTAAAGAAGTTATTCAAGAAGCTAAACCTGTTATTGAAGAAAGCAAAGAAGTTAAAGAAGTTTCTAAACCTCTTAATAACTTTGAAAATATTAATACTATAAATAATAATGTTATTGAAAATAATGTAAATAATGTTGAAGTTGAAGAAAACTCTGATTTGGATGAATATGAAAGATATGACGTTAAGGTTCTTGAACGTATTATGAATGATGCAAGAAATCCTGAATATACTACAGAACGTGAAAGAATCATGAGTTTATGGAGACATCTTGATGCTCTTGCTCCTCTTGAAAAGCGTGGTGTTGCTGAAATGCTTAAAGAAGGTGAAGTTAAGGCTGTTGGTAATCATGAGTTTGTATTAATTTATGATAAGGCTTTAAACTGTAATAATGTTATGAATAGAAAGTTTAAGAGAAATTCATTAAAACTTTTATATGATTTATTGGGTAGTGATTATAATTATTTTGCTATTCCTAAGACATTATGGTTTGAAAAACGTCAAGAGTATTCAAATCAATATTCTGTTGGTGTTGCTTTCCCTACATTATCTCCTATTAATGATCCAAGTCTAAAGGTTGCTAATGAAGATGAAGTAAGTGAAAGTGATCAAGCTATTCGAAAAATGTATGATATTTTTGGTACAAATATAAATATTAAAAGGAGTTAATTATGAATCAACAAGTAATGATGAGAAAATTAATGAAAATGAAGGAAGAAATGGAAGATACTCAAAAAGAATTAAATGAGACTGAATTTACTGCTTCAAGTTCAAATATTGTTACTGTTACAGTATTAGGAACTAAAGAATTAGTTGATGTTAAAATAGATGAAGATTTTGAAATTAGTGGGGTTGAGGATATTGAAATCCTACAAGATATGATTGTTGCCGCTTGTAATGAAGCTTATAAAAAGGTTGATCAAACTACTGAAGAAAAGATGGCTAAATATAATAGTTTATTAGGCGGTTTTGGTGGATTATTCTAATGAATTATCCAAAGAGTTTTAATGACTTAATTGAATCGTTTAATCTTTTACCTGGTATTGGACCAAAGACTAGTGAAAGACTTGCATATCATGTTTTAACTAAGTTATCTAGTGAAGATGTAAAAAGATTTAGTGAAAGTTTAATTAATGCTAAACAAAGTTTAAAAAAATGCAAATATTGTAATTCTTTATGTGAAGATGAAATATGTAATATTTGTTTAGATGATACAAGAGACAAAACTATATTAATCGTTGAAAATTATAAAGAAGTTATTAGTTTTGAAAGAACTAGACAATATAGGGGATATTATTTTGTTTTAGATAAATTAATTTCACCATCTAATGGTATAACTCCTAATGATATTAATTTATTAGGATTATATGATATAATAAAAAAATACAATATACATAAGGTTATTATTGCAACATCTTGTTCTATTGCTGGAGAGATGACTAGTATGTATATTAAGAATTGTTTAAATGATTATAATTGCGAAGTATATCGTATTGGATATGGATTACCTGTTGGTGGAGATATTGAATACGCAGATGATTTTACATTATTAAAATCATTAGAGAGTATTAAAAAATTATAGGAGGATATTATGTTTTTAGGTTTTATTAGTAATATTTTTGAATGGTTAGATAAAGCTTTATCAGGATTTATGGCTAATGTTTTTACAGCTATTGGCAATTTCTGGACAAATTTATCTACTTTTGGGGGACAAGGTGCATATTTTTGTTTCTTATTAATTGCTTTATTCTTACTTATTCTAATATTAATCGGATTAGTAAAATTAATAAGAAAATTTGGACTATTCCTTATATTAACAATTTTATTAGTAGGAATACCAGTATTATGGTATTTTGTTGTATTTAAATAGACTATCCACGTCTATTTTTTTATTTTTCTAGGCATTAATGGTAAAATTTAATTTACATTAAAATAATATTGTTTATATATTGTTGTACTTTACATTGTTTTTATTGATAAAATTGCTAAAATTTGGTATAATTATTATGATATTAGTGAATTTTTATCTAAATTATTTATTTGGAGGATATTATGAATAAATCATTATTCAAAACCTTAACCTTTATGTTAGGTGGAACTTTTATATTTGTTGCTGGAATTAGCTTTATGATTGTAGCTGATCTTAAACTTAAATGCACATCTTTTTGGTTATTCTTATGTGCTTTTATTTGCTTTTCTGCAACAATTTTCTTTTTCTTTGGTGAATCATTTAGAGATGATGAAAAAAAGGCAAAATATTACATTATAAAATCTATTGGTATTATAATGACTTTTGCTTATATTATATATTTAATAATATTTATGAATTCAAAATTCTTTAGTGAGATAGATCCATATAAAAGTGGTCAAAATACAAAGTATATAATTAGTATTTGTTCTATGGTTTTATCATTATTAGGATTTGGATTACAATTAACAAATATTATTGTTTTTAAACCTGATAGGGATTAATATGATTGAAATACAAAAAGCAAGTATTTGGAAAAGATTAAGTGCTTTACTAGTTGATTTCTTTTCCATTATTATTCTAGCTGTGTTATTTGGTTTGTTACTATCCAGTATTTTTAAACTTAACACTCACGTTGATACATTAAATGAGATATATGAAGATTATAAAGAAAGATACGGGATTGTGTTAAATATTTCTCAAAAAGATTTTGATAGCTTAACTGATGATGAAAAAGAAAAGTATACTTTGGCAAGTGATGAAATTGCTAATGATAAGGTTGCTATATATGAATATACATTAATACAAAATATGGCAATTACTTTTGTATCAATATCATTATTATTAAGCTGTATTGTGATTGAGTTTGTTGTCCCTTTAATTTTTAAGAATGGTCAAACATTAGGAAAAAAGATATGGGGACTTGGAGTAATTAAAAGTAATGGTGTTAAAGTGACTAATTTTATATTGTTTATCAGAACAGTTTTTGGTAAATATGCTTTTGAAATAATGACACCTTTATTTTTTGGATTTCTGATATTTGAATATGGTGCAGGTATTGTTGGAGTTTGTTGTATAATAGCATTATGTATTTTCCAATTAGTTTTGATATTCAAGCGACCTAATAGAACACCAATTCATGATGTATTATGTGATACAGTCGTTTGTGATTTTGATTGTCAACAAATATTTGAAAATGAAAATGAATTAATAAAATATAAAGAAGAATATGCAAGAAAACAATCTGAAAAAGATTTAATATAGGAAGGTTTTTTATGAAAGTTGTTTTAAAACATTTAACAAAAATATTTCCAAGTAGGGACAAAAAGAATGATCAAGATGTAATCGCAGTTAACGATTTTGATTTTGAAATTCCTGATGGAAAATTAGTTGGTTTATTAGGACCATCTGGTTGTGGTAAGAGTACCACTTTATACATGATTAGTGGATTATTAACACCATCTAGTGGTAATATTTTCTTTGGTGATACTGATGTTACAGCATTAACTCCTGAGAAGAGAGGAGTTGGGCTTGTTTTCCAAAACTATGCATTGTATCCACATATGACAGTTTTACAAAACATTTTGTTCCCTTTACAAAATTTAAAAGGTGCTCAAAAAATGTCAAAGGCTGATATGCTTAAACAAGCTCAAGAAGCTGCAAAGCTAGTTCAAATTGATAATTTATTATCACGTAAGCCAAGTGAATTATCTGGCGGACAACAACAAAGAGTTGCTATTGCTAGAGCTTTAGTAAAAATGCCTCGCGTTCTTCTTCTTGATGAACCATTATCAAATCTTGATGCAAGATTAAGACTTCAAACAAGAGAAGAAATTAAGAGAATTCAACAAACAACAAAGATCACTACAGTATTTGTTACTCATGACCAAGAAGAAGCTATGAGTATTAGTGATATTATTGTTGTTATGAAAAATGGTATTGTTCAACAATCAGGACAACCACAAAATGTTTATGATGATCCTGTTAATTTATTTGTTGCTAAATTCTTGGGAACACCACCTATTAATGTTTTACAAGGTAAAGTAGTTGATTCTAAATTATACATTAATGATGAGCTTATTATGAATGTTGATGGAGTTTCAGACCAAGAAGTTACTGTTGGTATTAGACCAGAAGGATTTATTCCAAACGAAAAAGGTGAATTATCTTGTAAATTAAGTAATTTAGAAGTAATGGGAAGAGATGTTTCTGTTGTATCTACTAATCCAGCAAGTTTAAATCCAACTATTCGTTCTATAATTGATAGCGATATTAAAATAGATACTACAAAAGAATATGTTAAATATTCTATTAAGAGAAATAAACTATTCTTATTTGATATTAAAGATGGTAATCGTATTAGATTTGAGGTATAGAATATGGTAGAAGGAAAACAACAATGGAAAGCATGGTTGTATTTATTACCGGCAATTATATTGCTTTTGATATTTACTGTATATCCGATTTTTAATACAATCTTTATTGCTTTTCAAAATAATTATGGTAATTTAAGACACATTGGAGGAGAAACATTTACCTTTGGCGTCCAAAACTTTAAAAAGGTTGTTGAATATAAAGGATTTATTAATTGTTTAACTAATACTATGATATTAACATTTATAACTGTTCCTGTTTCAACATTATTGGCTTTATTTATTAGTGTTTGTTTAAATTCTATTAAATTTTTACGTAATTTCTTACAAACAGTATTCTTTATTCCATATGTAACAAACTCTATTGCTATTGGTATGGTATTTGCTACTATGTTTAATATTGTTGGTAATGCTTTAAATACACCAAAAGAACTTGTTGATACATATGGTATCGTTAATAATATTATTCATTTCTTTGGTGGACCTAATATTCAATGGATTAGTACTGGTTCTACTAAGTTTAATAATATGGTAGTTTTGTGCATTTATATTATTTGGAATGCCTTACCATTTAAGATATTAATTTTATTAGGTGGTTTACAAAGTGTTAACAAACAATATTACGACGCAGCTAAGATTGATGGTACTAGTAAACATAGAACATTTTGGAGAATTACTGTTCCATTATTATCACCAATGATAGCTTATGTTGTAATAACTGGTTTTATAGGTGGTTTTAAGGAATATACAAGTATTGTTGGTATTTTTGGTAAAGAAATGGGTGCTTCTGGCGAACCTAATAGATTACAAACAATGGTCGGTTTTATTTATGAACAAATTGAACTTGATAGAGAAGGGCTAGCTAGTGCTGGTGCATTAATTCTGTTTGTGATTATTTTTGCTGTTACTATACTTAACTTATATGTTAGTAAGAAGCGAGTGCATTACTAGGAGGCAATATGAGAACTAATACTGCTGAAAATAATAAATTAGATTTAAATAGAGTAACTAAACAACAAAAGATACTTAAAATTGTTGGTGTTACTCTAACATATTTGTTTTTAACTATAATGGCTCTAACTGTTTTATTTCCTTTTTATTGGATGCTTAATTCATCTTTAAAAACATTAGAAGAATATAAATTATCTGTACCAACATTTTATCCTCATGCTTGGAAGTTTTCAAATTATGTTACGGCTTTTCAAAAAGCAAATTTAGGTACATTATTTATGAATACTTTATTTGTTGGACTAGTTTCTACTGTTTTATCTTTAGTAATAACTGTACTTTCAGCTTTTGCTTTTGCAAGATTAGAGTTTAAAGGGAAAAACATTTTATTTGCCTTTTTATTAGGAACAATGATGATTCCTGGTGAATTATTTACAATTACAAATTATATTACTGTTTCTAAGTTTCAATGGTTAAATTCATTCATTGTTTTAATTGTTCCATTTCTAGTAAGTGTATTTTATATATATTTGTTAAGACAAAACTTTTTGCAAATTCCTAATGAATTATATTTAGCTGCTAAAGTGGATGGTACATCTGATTTGAAATATTTATGGAAAGTTATGATTCCATTATCTTTACCAACATTAATTTCAATTACAATATTGAAAATGATGGGTTCATGGAATTCATATATTTGGCCTAGACTTGTTGTTGATGATGATATACATCAATTAGTTACAACTGGTCTAAGAGGTGCTTTTACTGCTGCTGACTCTACTGTTGATTATCCAGTACAAATGGCAGCTGTTGCTATTGTTTCTTTACCACTATTTTTAGTATATGTTTTCTTGAGAAAATATATTATGAAGGGCGTAAGCCGTAGTGGTATTAAGGGATAAAAAAACTAATTTAATATAGGAGGGTTTCATGAAAAAAATTAAATGGTTTTTTGGATTTGTTGTTGTATTGTTTAGCACAATCCTATTATTAGCATGTGGAGATGGCAAATATGATGACAGTGGTTTTATTACTATT
>JAEEGL011194454.1_pt1 | contig 13294 bp, 14 predicted proteins | sample 9134231 | NCBI WGS metagenome assembly JAEEGL01 (sample SAMN16246548, study PRJNA631951) | gut metagenome | biome: gut microbiome; feature: rumen; material: fiber-attached | host: Bos | place: Iran: Karaj | collected 2018-10 | reverse complement strand
TTCGGCCCGCAACAGGAATTCACCAAAAGCTCGATTCTGGCCTTATCCTCGATCTGATCAATAAACTCCAAATTCCGGATCAGATTCTGATCCAGCACGACCAGATAATAATCCTTCTTCAGCTCCTCGTTCAGCTTATCAATGTCCTTGATTTCCTTACAGGTTGAGCTGTTGTGCTTATAGCTGGGATAGGTCTCGCGAATGTACTTTTCCAAAATCGGGGACAAAATCATGACCTCATTCATGCCATTGTCGCCCACCTTCATGCAAAAGTTACAGTACGGATCTGCCAGATCCTCCTCAAAAATGATCGGGTTCGTAAAGGTATAACGCACGGGAATGCCAAGATCGTTGATGCTCTTTACCGCATAGCGCACCATGTCCTCCGGACACTGCACGCCATAGCTAAAACGCCCGCCATTCCAAAGCGACGTCGGGAACTCGCCAAAGAAGGAACCAACCTCCACGCCCTCACGGAAAAACTCCGGCTTCTGCTTCAATAAATCTACAAACAGCATATTGAGCGGGAAGTTAAAGCTCAACCCCGGCAAATGAAATTTTATCTTTTTGTCAGCCATGATAACGCTCCTTTGAAAAAAATCTACCACTCTCTACTTTACCACGAAAGGGGCCTTTTCGTCAATCATTCCTTCGCAGGCAATCCTGTCAGGGACAAGAAAACCTATCGCCAAAATATATTGCTATTTTTACACAATTACTATATAATATCATGGGTCTTTGAAATGATAAGGAGTAAAACAGCCGTGGTATGGATTATTAATAACTGTGCCTTGCTTGTATTAGGCACAATCGCAGCAATCATGGGAATCAGCTTCTACATGCGAACGAAGGATTCCACAGGACACATACGATATTATATGCTTTTTTATGGCATCTTTTCCGCAATATGGTGCCTGTGCTATGCCATTATAGGAGTAACGCCCAATCTTTCCATTTGTCCCTATATGAGAATTCCAGGATTGTTTGCGATCTATTCCTTTTTGGTAAATGAGGTCTTTTTGGTGACAAGAATGGCAGGATTGCCCAAGCGCCCTACGGTCCTGATTCGCACAATCGCCTGCATTACGTCCCTGTTCACACTGGTCATCTATTCCAACACGAACCTTGACATCTTTGTCCGCGGAGATGGCTATACCAGATGGTACGCCAATCCCCACATGGGCTTTAACCGTAGCGTACATGCCATCTATGAGGTATTTATCTTCCTGCTTCTTTTTATATTGGCCCTCATTTGGTATAAAAAGACGCGGCTGAAACGTTCTCGGAGATTCCTTTCGATTTTGATCGTGGCTAATTTTTCCATCCTATTCTTCACGATCCCGGATTCCCTCTTTCCCGTGATCGGAATGCCCGGCATCGCAACCTCAGGAATCGGCAGCGCCGTTTGTACCATCGTCATGTGGTACGGTGCGATTGTGCTCAATTCTTTTGACGCAAGCATTGGCAATATCACGGACAGATTGTTTGATTTTATCGAAGCAGGCGTGATCGTCTTTGACACCAACCGCCAGATTACCATCATGAACGCTTACGCCAAGACCCGTGTTGGCGGAGCAGGAAATCAGACGCTTCAGGACCTCTTTGACATCAATGAAGAAGACATCGACGTCATGTTCGAAAAAGGACAGAATAAAATCTATTCCACACGCCTTTGGGATAAGATTCAAAAGCACGCCTACTCCGTAAAGCTCAATTCCGTCAAGGATACCTACGGGGAGCCTTACTGTATTTTGATGGTCTTTACGGACGTCACTGAGGAGATCGAGCTGGCGGATAAGTATGCCATCGCAAGCCAGGCAAAGAGCCAGTTCCTTGCAAACATGTCACATGAAATACGAACGCCCATCAATGGCATCATGGGAATGAATACCATCCTTTTGGATGAGCTGGATGACGGCAATCTCGAGGAGGTTCGTCACAATGCCATGAACATCGGCAGTGCCAGCCAGACGCTCCTGTCGATCATCAACGACATCCTTGACATCTCCAAAATTGAATCAGGCAAAATGGAGCTGATCTCCGTGAAATACGAGATCTTTTCCGTGTTGAACGATTGCTATAACATGACGCTGACCCGTGCAGAGGCGAAGGGATTGAATTTCGTCATGGATATCGACAATAACCTCCCCTCCGTTCTCTACGGCGACGAGGTACACTTCCGCCAGATCATTAACAACTTCCTTTCCAACGCGGTAAAATACACGAACAGTGGTACCATCACCCTTCGCATCCGTGAGTTGTCAAGAAGCGAGGATCAGATCAACCTGTCAGTCGAAGTGTCTGACACGGGCATTGGCATCAAGGAAAAGGACATTGACAAGCTGTTCAAAAATTTCACAAGAATTGATGAGAAAAAGAACCGCAATATCGAGGGAACCGGACTTGGACTTTCCCTGACCGATAAGCTTGTGAAGCTGATGGGCGGAGAGATCAAGGTAAGGAGCGAATACGGAAAGGGTTCCACGTTTAGCGTAATTCTTTCCCAAAAAATCGTAAATGATGCACCAATTGGCAACTTTTCCGAGAAGTATGCTGCCTTTGCAAATCATAAAAAAGAAAACGAACTGCAAATCGAGATTCCCAATGCCAATATTCTCGTAGTCGATGACATTAACATGAACATTCAGGTCGTTAAGGGAATGCTAAAGCGAACCCACGCCACCATTGATACCGCCTACAGCGGTGCTGAATGCCTTGATATGATACGCGTAAAGCACTACGACCTCATCCTGCTTGACCACATGATGCCGGAAATGGACGGCATCGAGACCTTTGAGCGTATGAAGGAAAACAGGGATCATAAGAACGTGGGCACTCCCGTGATCATCCTTACCGCCAACGCCGTTGTCGGAGCAAAGGAAATGTATCTCGAGAAGGGATTTACCGATTATCTGTCAAAACCGATCCGTCGTAATGAGCTGATCGCCATGCTGTGCAAATATCTTTCGAGCGACCTATTGTCCAAAGGCGCTTCCCTTCCTGCAGCAATGCAGCCAAAGGAACCCCTACCTACTATGGCACGGCAGGAAGTGGCCGTCACTGTAGCCGTGTCAGGCGAAAGCGCAGTCCGCGAAACCATGAGCCTTGCGGAACGCTTCCCTCTGCTTGATACCAAGCGCGGAATGCTCTACTGCATGGATGATGAAGAATTCTATTTAGAAATCCTGGAAACCTACCTGGAGGATGATAAACAAGAGTTGATCAAGAAGTCCTATGAAGCAGAAAACTGGAAAGATTACGAGACTTACGTTCATGCCCTAAAGAGCACTTCTCTGAACATCGGAGCCACAACCCTTTCTGAGCACGCAAAGGCCCTTGAATTTGCTGCCAAGGCAAAGGATTATGACTACATCCGCGCAAATCATCAGAACGTGCTCGATGAATACGGTGCGCTGCTTGACCAAATAAAGAGTGCATTATAAATGCCGATTTCCTAAATCCGAATATCCGTCCACCTTCCCTGCTTGAATCTCACCGAACCGAAAATGAAGCGCGACACCTGATCCGCTAAGATTCCCATCCAAACGCCGTTAATCCCGAAGCCGAGCGCATATCCGCAGACATACGAGAAGACCGTTCGGATCACCGTTACGCTGACGATGGACGCCAATGCAGTATAGCCCGTATCGCCGGCGCCGCGCAGACACCCCATGTAGATGACCTGCGATATTTGGAAAATGACAACCGCGATGATAATCCTTGTAATGTCAACGCCGATCGCTACAATTTCCGGTTCATCAAAGAACGCCGACATGATTGCGCGCCCGCCGAAAAAATAAACGAACGCCAATACCAAGGAAATTACCATTCCCAGCTTTCTGCAAGTACGACCATAGGCCTTCGCCAGCTCATGATTTCGCTCCCCAAGGCTTCGTCCAATCAGCGCCACGGCCGTTGCCTGCAAACCGTCGCCGAAGGAAAAGGATAAGCCCATAATGTTCATGCCGACTTGATGCGCCGCCATTGCCGCCGTTCCCATCTTTGCCGCCATGATCGACGTTGCCATAAAACCCACTCTCATGAGAATCTGCTCAAAGAAAATGGAATAGCCGACCCTAAACAGAGCCTGAAAAGCGCTTAAGCTCGGTAGAATCTTATTCTTTAAGATAAACGGAATGCTGACAAAGCAACCCTTCTGGAAAAGCGACAAGATGCTCATGGCACATGCAACGACGGTTCCAAGCACCGTCGCAAGCGCCGCACCGCGAACGCCCATCGCCGGAAAACCAAATTTCCCTCCAATGAGAAGATAATTGAAGATGACGTTGACGGTGTTGGAGGCCAGATTCGTGCGCATGGTGATCTTTGTGTTTCCGGCACCTCTTTGCGCCGAGTTGATCCCCATTTGGATACAATTGAAAATCATACCACCCATGACGATCTTAAAATACACGGTTGCCAGCTCATGCGTGTCCGAATTAGAACCACACAACCTGATCACGTCGCCCGCGAAGGCAACCAGCGCCGTACTGATGATCACTGCCGCAATCAAGATCAACAAAACGCCGGAAACCAGTATGCGATTCGCTTCCTCTTTTCTATTTTCTCCCCTTCTTCTTGCAACCAATGCGGAAAGAGAAACATTGATGGCAAAAAACATGGAAAGCCCTAAAAATTTCGGCTGCGTAGTAAGACCGATCGCAGCAACGGCGTTACTTCCCAGCCCACTTACCATGTAAGAATCCACAAGGCCGACAAATGCAATAAAGAAAGACTCTACGACTGCCGGCCACGCTATATTGATTGTTTCTTTGATTAATTGTTTATCCGTTTTTTCCATGATTCACAAATCTAGATCAGCCTTATTCCATTCTCTGCCAAATGAGAAAGGGTCGCTTGTGCAATGTGGTCTTTATGCGTAATGGTTTGAGACTTTCGATAGTAATGACTGCAGGTAAAGTCTAATCCATCATCAACGCGTTGAAAGGTATACTCAAATCTATTAGGATTGAAAAGGCGGTCTGGCATCAAATTCATGACAAGACTATTCGTCGTATACGGCGGATACTTCTCAAAATCCTTGAACTGCCATGCATGGGAGAGATTGTCACCCTCATACTCGTAATACTCGCTGTTTATGATGACGTCGTCCTTAGCGCTCCCGCTCCCCCGGAATTTTTCTACGCTGATGAGTCTTCCGGCGTCATCATATTCGCACCATTCAAAATCATACAGACTGTGGGTCACGCCGCCCGCAGCGGCCTCCAGTGAATAACCAATGGTTAATTGCTTTGAGACATAGACGAACGCAAAATTGATATCGCCATCTTTCTCATAATACGCCATCTTCAGGTTCCCTTCTTTGTCATATCTTAGCATGACGTAATTGGCTGGATCTGCATTACTTTTCAGCTTCGCCATAGGTGCCTTCGGGAAGGTATTTTTGCGGTTCGTAAGCCTAGTAATCAAAAGCTTATCAAAAGGATCGAGACCATACCAAGCATCATTAAACCTTACGTATTTGGTCGTCCCGCCCGCCACTTCAAAGTCCGGCTCATACGGCGCAACATATTGCTCGTAGATGCGTATGTACTTCTCCAACAGTTCCTCGCGTGGAAATTCCATGTTTTCCTCCCTTATTCATATGCTGTACTACTGAACTTATTTTAGCATATGTGCGCCTGGAACAAAAGGACAAATTCCACTTTCTATTGCGTCCGCTTGCTCAAGCGTTCAATTTCCGCACGAAGATATGCAATCTCTTTCTCCGCTCGTGCCTTTTCTTCCTCAAGATTCGCCTCCGCCTCGTCTGCTCTCGCCTTTTCTCTCTCCGTGTTAACACGCTCTTCCTTCTTGGCATCTTCAATCAGTTCCATTATTGCCTTGCACATACTTAATTGGTCTCCCTTCTTTTTCGATTTTTTTATCAATTCACCCAATTCTGCAGAACCTACAAGTTCCTTGACAACCTCAACCCCCTGTGAATCCAGATCATATCGTTCGTCACATGTCTTGCTGTATTCCCAAAACGATTCCTTGTCATTTCTTCTCTGGAAATATTCAACAACAGAACGCAGATCCGTCTGAAATCTTCCCGGATTCTCCAGTTTTGACATGTCAATCACCCTGATGGGATATTTCAGTATCAAATCGCGCATTTCCTCCGCCTCGTCAAAGTCAATTAACTCGTCCAGAGAATTTGCTCCATCCCATTCCTCATCATTCCAATACAAAACCATCATAACCACTGGCCTTAACCGGTCCTTCTTTGTAAATTGATATAGTATTTCTCCGTCCTTCTCACATTCAATCCGTATCTTCCACTTCTCCCGGTTTCTGTTCTTAATGGCACGAACCTGAGAATTATAAGCCAGCGCTTCCTCGAGCAACAGTCTGACCGGCAGGCTGTAGTCTTCCTTCTCTTGGTTTTCTAATACCAGCATGGCTAAGAGTTTTCCGTCCAAGGTCTTTTTCATGATCACGTCGGCCGTGCGTTCAACCCCCTTGCCTTCCCCATAAGTGAGCACGCTGTCACATTCCTGCAGCTCATTCCATCGAATCACCTCCTGTCCTTGAAACAAGATGCCGTTCCATGCATCCGCAAACCTCCTGGGTTCCTTGAAATATGCCTTTTGCTTTTTGTCTAACGCTCCCACACATCCTCCTTCCTGCGCCCATGCGCAACAACAGCTTCCGAACGCAGGCGGCCAATCTACTGCTTTACGTGATTAAGGTTTCTCCAAAAAACTGCATCAAAAGAAAACCGTCTGCATCCTAATCCATGAAAAATCGGCCGAATCGCCAATTAGAAGTGAACGGGAGGCGTCCGCTGAAGGGTTGCCTCCCCGATAAGAAAATTCTATAAGCTGCCATAAAAAAAGTCAATAAAAATATCGAAAAAATCTGACATTGCAAGAAGATCCGTTCCCTTTTTATCCTCCTCTTTATGTATCCTGTGAAATAAGGATAATCCACAAAAAATCCTTCCTAAATCTTAGTCCCAAGGAACCAAGTGTAGTGATTATCCTGCCGGAGGCTTATACCGGTGTCATCATGAATCGTCTGGAATGGAATAACCTAGGAGATAATCATGCCTCGGCTCACGCCATACTGGATAATGCCTTTTCTCAGGCACTTTCAAAAACATCCTCTGAGTTGAATGGCTCAGATTTGAACACTCTTGAACTCAAAAATATGGCTAGAGCCAATTTCCCCGAATCAGAAAACTTCCTTATGCTGTTATTTGGGGCAGCTTTCCCGTATGCATTGTTTGTTTCTTCGGATATTTCGCAGGTGTTGGTTGTCATACTTATGTTTAATGGAATTGACATAGGAACGGAGTGCCAGCTCCCTGCTGATGGTATTGGGCAAAAAAACACCTTCTGAAATCAAATTTCAGAAGGTGTGTAAACCATAGAATTATGGCCTCTCTCACGGACTGCTAAGGCCACGAACCCTTTATTTACAAGGGATTAATCCTGTACGTAGGGCATGATTGCCAAATCCCTAGTCAGGAAATCATCCAAGCATAGCATCCCTTATAAAACAGTATTTTAATCCTTCTTGTCGATTAGTGTCCAAGATACCATAGAGTATTATTAAGTATCCATTTGTATGCACTTTGTATGCAATTGCGGATTTTCGTGTGCTAATCAGTATATAAACAACTATGTCGCCCTCAAAAATCCTTCCAAATGTCAGATAACTTGTCGATGGACTCCTGCTTTTTACTATCCGTTGCCTCCGCATAGATGTCCATTGTCGTTTTAATGTTCGCATGACCCATGATGCTTTGAATTACTTTAAGATTCTGCTCGTTTTCGCATAAGCGGGTACAAAAAGTATGTCTAAGATGGTGACATGAAAAATGTGGCAGATAAACCGGCTCCCTTTTTTCCTTCGCTGCGCGAACGTTTTCCACATGGTTATATTCTTCCGTGATGCGGCTGATGGCGGAATTGATGTTTTGTTCACACATTACTTTACCATATGAATTTTGAAAGATAAATCCAGACATTCCCTCAATCACGGTTTTATTAAATCCAATGTCGGACTGCCTTTCATATTCTTCCTTAAAAGCTTCGAGTACCTGCTCCATCATGGGAATGGTACGAATTCCAGCCTCCGTCTTTGGAAGGGACACGCCTAACCTTCTTGCCCTGTCACCGGGCTTAACGCTAACCCTTACCAATGCATGATTGACATTGATCATTCGCTTTTCCATGTCAATGTCCTGCCAGCGCAGTCCAATGAATTCACCACACCTTAACCCCGTCCCAAGCAACACGGTGAAAACCGTCCACCAATGATCATACACTGGATGTCCCTTGATGAATTTCATGAATGCAGTCTGCTGTTCGACCGTCAGCGCATGTCTGATGCCCTTATTCTTTCCTACCTCGTCACCAATCTCGCGAAGAACTCCCGCAGTCGGATTTTTTCTGATAATGTCATCCCTGACCGCCATCTGAAAAGTCGGATACAACACGCCGTGAATTGTGGAAGCCGTATTGGCCTGCATCCCTCCGTCAACGATCAGGTGCTTGTAAAATGCCCTCACGTCAGTGTACCTAATCTCTCCGAGGATTCTTGTACCGAACTTTGGCCTGACAAACTTGTTATACATGTAGATGTAATTTGTTTTGGTCGTTCTTCTCAGATTTGTCTTTAAGGAAATGTATCTGTCAAACATTTCGTTTAAGGTTATTCTGCCCGCCAGGTAAGAGTCAATTCCATCCAACTGATCCCTCTTAAGGATGTCCTCCTTTTCCCTAAGCTTGGCTAAGTCACTTGAGTATATGAAGTGTCTGATGTGATACGCGTCCGTATAGGAAAAAACATATCTTCCGTCCGAAGGTCGAAAGCTTTCACCTTTCCTTAGTGCCCTGCCTTTGTCGTCCTTTCTTGAAACAGCCATTGTAACCTCCTTCCTTAATATAAAAGAAAGAAGGCCTAATTCTTGATTACTCCGAACAGCACTTTCTAATGCCGCCCAAAATAACCTGCGTCATTGTCACGGAATGCTTTTCGGCATATTTCTTAAGCATTGAAAGCTCTTCATCCGTTAATCGAACTGTTATCGGATTTCTTCTTGGGTTGTCACTTTTGGGTCTCCCCGTTGCTTTTCCTTTCTCCGCCAAGTCCTACACCTCCTTGCACATACCATAATAATACTTTATGTATGACAAAAACGCAAGACCTTCTTTCAAATAACTATTCAACCAACCTGAACGTTTCCAAATACCTGTCAAAAATCTCCGTGTTTACAAGTACCAGCTTGTCCAATTTGTAAATTGCCTTTGCATCACGTGCCATTCTCTCGAACTTCGTTTGACACATGGAATAAATCTCGGCTCCTTCCTTGTATCTTACAAACTTTTTCTTTCTGCCCGTTTCTTCCATCGCTAAACCTCCCTTCCGTCAAACCACGACGCTTTCCTCAAGTTTATTCTTTATCCGTTTAAGTTTTTTCTGAACGGCCTTGTAAGTTATCTGCATGTCCTCCGCAAGGTCATAAATGCTCTTCTCCTTTCGCATGAATGGAAGGATGACCGCACGGTCCTTGGGTTTCATTTCCTTAAGCGCCTTTGAAAGCTGACCGTATTCCCGTTTCGCGAAGTGATAGCTGGATACCTTTCTGATCAGTTCCTCACGATTTGACGTGCCTTCAAAAAAACACTCGTCCAGATATCCATCGTCTATGGCCTTGGCAATCTCATTCCGATTTACGGCCTGATTATACGTCGGATCGTTTTGCCTGCAGAACGCCACCTGAATTCGCACGCCTAACTCCTCGTCCTTAGCGTGATGACTGTCATACTTCTGATCAGCAACCTCATCAATCAGCCTTTCCCTAAAGTTTCTGATCATCGGCTCCATGACGGTATAGTTCTCACACAAAAACCATATCCTTTTCGTCGCATCAAAACTTGCATAAGCCTCCAGGCCTTCCGTCTTCATTCTCATGTCGCATTTCTCCTTGCGCAATTTGCATTTCCTTGTTTCTTTCTGATGAGTTCATTATAAATATGCCATACCTCATTTTCGATATCCAAAGCTCGTACCCAAGGGTACGAGCTCACCGTACCCCGTTAACGAGCGCGCTCACCTGAACTGCCAATAACTCCCTGGCCTTTTCATCCTTTAGCCTTTGAAGCAGGCTCATCATTTTTTCCAAATATGGATCCGTGACATTCTCATTATCCCGTCCAAGCAGCAAGTAGTCGGGCGTGGTTCCGAGGCTCCTTGCCAGTTCGATGATCACGCTCCCCTTTATGTCAATCCTGTCGTTTTCATAAGAAGATATGGTCGTCTTGGGAACGTTCATGACCTCAGCCAAATCGTCCTGCGACATTGCAAGCACGGCTCGTCTTTTCTTAATCCTCATTCCCATCGTTTCGTTTACGGTTCCCTTCATTTTGTCTCCTTCCCGGAGTCCGAAACGAAAAGGACCAAAGCGCGCACAAAAAGAAGCCTGCGAAACGCAGACCAACCGAAAGGCATAAAATGTCTTTTACAATTGATCCAAATCGTTTCGCAGACTCCTAACGTCATTGTTTCCAGTTCCATGCGAACTATTGACGGTCGGGGCGGCTCTGGAGGTTTTCGAATTCCACCCATCCCGGGAATCCTGCCTGATCTGCCAGCTTGTCCGCCGTCTCACCATATTCAGTTGTCGATTCTTCTAATACGCGGTACCTGCCGCCGCCCTGCTTTTCATCTTTACGGGCCAGACGTTTTCATGCAGGCTGGGCTCGTCCTCGTATACGATCGCCTTGCCGTCCTTCACGATCGCCGCCACGTAAGCCCCACATTTGTCACACTGAAAGGAAGTCTTTCCTTCCTCCATGTTAAACCGATGCTTCCCGCACACGGGACAGCATATGTGTAATTCCCTCTTTCTAATTTCCCTTGTTTGACTATATCTTTCGTTCAATGACTCTCACTCCAATAAACTATCCTCAGAATTTGATAAGTTGGTTTTCTTCCGCCGACACCCGGGAAAATAAGTGCCATCGGCGCATTACAGTTTGGGACCGGCCAGTTCCGTGACGCGCCGAAGGTTAGCGCGGCAGGTCCCCCTTCCGTTGCTGATCAATCAATTTACGTCAGGCGTTTTGCCTGCATTCCACAAACCACATGTTATTGTCTTCGTAATACAGATGGCTTTCCCTGCCAGAAATGATGCAGGTATACCGAAGGCCGGCTCCTCCAGCCTTTAAGCTTGCCGCCTTGCGCACGTCCTTCACGCGCTGGATCACATACTCCGTTCCGTCCTTCCAGACGATGCTCGTCGGCGTAAGTTTTCCTTCCTTTGAAAACGTGGCCCTTACTTCCACGTAAACCTTTGCTGCGTCCACCGCAATCCCCTCCCCTCACAAAATCGTCATAGCCCTCGGACAGGAATCTCTTCTCATGACGTATCCCTTTTTCTCCAGTGACCTAAGATGTGACAGAATCGTTGACGGTGACGACAATCCCCCGATTCCGCACAATTCCCTGACCGTGGGGGCAAAACCGTAAATCTTCTGATATGATGAAATTCCTTCCAAAATCATCTGTTCCTTGTTTGTCAGCCTTTCCCTGTCCTTTAGGCAAATGCCTTTTCGTTGTTCGTTTTCTTCCTCTTTTTCCCTGCCCATTCGATTTCCTCCCTTTATCCAAAATATCCGTGCGGATGCACCGTGTGTTCTTCCCTTGCGTTTAAGCGGGACAAGGGCTTGTCGCAGTGCATGAGTCCCCTTTGCACCGCGAAGAACCCGAAGCGCCGTCGCACCTCGTCTATCGCCGCATCCATTTTCATCTGCTTTTCCCTGCGTTCCACGCTTGAAAAAAGATCCAGTTGCTCCCAGTAGTTGTCATTCACGAGGTCCGCCCCGCGAATTCCGACGCTCCTTATCGGCTTTTGCCAGTCATAGCTTTCAAGGAATATCCGATAGGCTTCCTCAGCAATCTCTCCCGTCACGTTCGTCGCATGATCGATCTTGTGTTGCCTCGTAAAACAAAAGAGGTCGTTATCCCTCACGCTGATCTCCACCACGCGGCATCGAAACCCATTCTCCCGAAGCTTTTTTCCGACACTTTCCGCAAGAAGGTAAAGGATGATCTTTACGTCCAGGTTCGTCTCAAGGTCCCTCGGGGTCGTGGTGGAATTTCCGATGGACTTGATCGGCGCGTGCACGTTCTCAGCCTTTACCGGCGAATCATCCCAGCCGTTTGCAAACGTCCATAGGATGGTGCCCATCTTGCCGAGATGGGACCGTAGCAAGTCTTCTGGCGCGTTCGCCAGGTCTCCTATCGTAAGTATCCCCAGCCTGTACAGCTTTGCCGTCGTACTTCTCCCGACATACAGCAGGTCGGACGCGGGAAGCGGCCAGGCCTTTTCCTTAAACTCCCATTCACGCATGCCCGTGATCGCGTCCGGCTTCTTGTAGTCCGATCCCAGCTTTGCCAGGATCTTGTTAAACGACACGCCGATGCTTACGGTAATGCCAAGCTCACGCTTAATCCGGTCACTGATCTCCCTTGCGATCGTCATGCCGTCTCCCTTTACGGAAGCGCTTGCGGTTACGTCCAGCCAGGACTCGTCGATTCCAAACGGTTCCACGAGGTCCGTGTATTCGGAATAGATCTCCCCGGCCATCCTTGAAAACCGAAGGTACAGGTCCATCCTCGGCGGAAGGAAGATTACGTCGGGGCATGCCTGCCTCGCCTGCCAGAGCGCCATGCCGGTCTTTACGCCCTTTCGCTTTGCCTCGTAGGAAGCGGTAAGGACGATCCCGTGCCTTGCCTCCGGATCACCGCCGACCGCAACGGGCTTTCCTCGCAGTTCGGGATGGTGCAAAAGCTCCACCGAAGCATAAAAACAGTTGCAGTCTGAATGCAATATCGTCCTGCCCATCGGCTCACCCTCCCCTCCGTTCCCTAGTCTTCTCTGTTCGTTCGTCCCGCTCACAGCCCAAATATAAATCAAATTCATTTTGATGTCAAGGCTACTATTGTTCCCATTTTTCAAAACCATTTTGATTTTTGTTGTATTTTTTCTCAAAAGGTGATATAGTTACCATACGGAGACGTAACTTCAAAACTCACCAGTTGCCCCCCCGGGCAGGAAAAGAGGAAACATGAAACAAATCGGAACAGTGATTTCCACCTACAGAAAAGACAAAAAAATCTCCCAGGCAGAACTTACCGTCCTGCTAGAAAAATACGGCGTTCACGTTTTGCCGGCCGCCGTCAGCGCATGGGAAAAGGGAAAAAGCTCCCCGCACGCCGACGCGTTTCTCGCCCTTTGCGAGATTTTGGGAATTCAAGACGTGTACGGGGAATTCAT
>JAEEGL014312758.1_pt1 | contig 13295 bp, 9 predicted proteins | sample 9134231 | NCBI WGS metagenome assembly JAEEGL01 (sample SAMN16246548, study PRJNA631951) | gut metagenome | biome: gut microbiome; feature: rumen; material: fiber-attached | host: Bos | place: Iran: Karaj | collected 2018-10 | reverse complement strand
TCATGCCGAACTTCTCCTTGAAGATGTTGACAAAGTTCTCTGCCGTCTTGAAACCAATGTTCAGGGCCAGTTCGCTCATATTGACGTTCGTGCTGACCAGCAGCGTGCAGGCGTGCTTCAACCGGATGTCGCGTACCACCTCGGCAGGCGTCTTCGTCGTGATAGAGCGTATCTTATGGAAGAAAGGCACACGTCCCATACCCATAGCGGTGGCCATCTCTTCGAGGCTGATTTGTCCGCGACTCATGTTCTGTAGCACGAACTGCTCAACGTTACGCATCAGCTGCTGGTCCATGGATTCACTCATCGAGTAGTCGCCAATGGTGTTGCCGCCATAGTACTTCTGGTGTACCAACTCACCCGTATTCTGTGTCGCAGGCGCATTTTCGACGGGTTTCTGGTTGGCAGCGTCTTGTTCCACATCCTCACCAGTTTCGACATCATGCTTTTCTTTCAGTTCGTCAAGGTCTTCATAAACCATCGTGGCTGTGGTCATACTGGCGTTACGTCCTTCAATCATTCGCGTCTCGCTACCCTCAATGACATCCTGGTTCATCTCAATAGGTCCGAGACCCATCAGCTTGTTGAAGCGCATCACAGCCTCCTGCACATTGAACGGTTTAGCCAAATAGTCATCGGCAGCCAGCGTTATATTCTGGTCGTTCATCTCCTGCTGTGTCAGCACACCGTCGGTCATTAGCACGAACTTCGTCTTGCCTCGACGGTTGTCCATCTTGAACTGCGTACAAAGTTCGCTACCTGTCATCGGTGTCATATCCTGTTTGCAGATGACGAGATCGGCATTCAGCGTCTCGATATCGGGCAATGCTTCCTTGATGGTTGCATAGGTATGGAAGTTGTAGACGTCGCGTAAGTGGGCGTTCATGAAGTTCAAGAACTCTCGGTTGTCGTCAATCAGCACAACGGCAAACTTCTTGGCCTGCGAGTCTACCTTCAAAGGCTTTACGTCGATGGCAAGTTCGTTGCTGACGTTATAGGCCAGAGCAACCTGTCCCTTGTCGTTTAGTTCTAGACGATCCTTAGCCGACGAGGTTGCCTGCTTTTCCGGATTCTCCAGCGTCTGCTGCATTTCAGAGATGCGTGTGATGACCTGCAGCAGTTGGAAGTGCAGCGAGTTCAGTTGTTCGCGACCCTCCAATGTCTGTTCATTCTCCGCCATATTTCCAATGATGGTTGTCATGCGGGCCATAGGATGACGTAAGTCCTCACTGGCCAGTTTGATTTCTTCGCGCTGACGTTTCAGTTCTTCAATGACGGCCTTCTTGCTCATCCAAATATGCTTTACCTTGCCAATACCATAACGCCAGATGACGAGGGCCACGATGGCAATAATGACGTAGAGTGTCAACATCCACCACGACAGCCACCAAGGACGGTCGATCGTGATGTCGAGTTTACGCTCTTGATTGCTGACGGCACCATCGGCACTAACGGCCTTAACGTGCAACGTATAGTCGCCGCTGCCCAAGTTTTGGAACTTCACGCCGTGCAACATGGCATCGCCGTTGCGCCAGTCGTTATCTCGACCTTCCATCCAGTACATGAACTGCAGACGTTCACCTTTGTTGTAGTTACCGGCAGCAAACTTGATGGTAAACGTGTTCTGACTATTCTTCAGTTCTATCTTGCTGCTCTCATTGAGGGCAGATGTCAAGATAACGCGATTATCGTATGCATGTCCCGTAAGAATCTCCTCTTCACCGATAAACAACTGGGTTAACATGACGCGTGGAAGCGTTTCATGATCGTCCTTGGAGGCATCGCGAACCCAGTTAATACCATAAAGTCCGCCAAAGATGACCCTGCCTGATTCTTTTCTCGCCATGATAGCACCCATATTGAACTCATTACTCTGCAGACCATCATTGATACTGTAGTTGTAGAGTCCGAAGGCAAAAGTTCCATCCTCGTGGTTTCGCTGCACCACGATACGGCTAATGCCATTACTGGTAGTTATCCAGATACTGCCGCTATTGTCCTCGGCAATACCGCATATGGAGTTGTTGCACAGTCCGTCGTTTTTGGTAACGTAGTATAGCTCGTCCGACTCAGGGTTCAATATGTTGATACCCTCGCGCGTACCTATCCATATTAGCCCTCGCGAGTCCTCATACACCTGAGTAATGTAGTTGTTGGTAAACGACGACAGGTTGGTGGTGTTACCCGTTAGCACCGTCTTTTTGCGCGTCGACAGGTTCAGCATCACCATGCCCTCTGCTGTACCTATCAGCAGGTTGTTGTCTGTTCCGTAGTATAGCGAAGTAATGTTGTTAGTATTCAGCATGCCGTTCTCACGTGTGTAGCTGCTGAAGGTGTTCATCTTCGGGCTATACACCTGCAGACCGCCGTTGGTGGCGATCCATAGGTTACCCGTCTTATCGGCACAAAGAGCATTGATGTGGTCGTCTATCAGCGTCTTCATGCTATCGCGGGCCATCGAGTAGAATGTGGTGTTGCCGTCCTTGATACGTGTCAGACCGTTCTGCTTCGAACCTACCCAGAGGCTTCCGTCTGGTGTTGTTGCCATACAAGTCACCTTGCGGCTTGCCAGTTGTCCTTCATAGTTGATGATACCCTTATCGCTGGTACCATACCAGACGTTACCATTATGGTCTTCGGCAATCGCCGTGATGTCACCTATCATATCGGCCTCGAACTTGTATATGTTAGCACCATAGTAGGCCACACCCGATTTCTCAGTACCGACCCACAGCAGGTCTGTATCGTCTACATAGAGGCTTTGTACGCCTATCACTTCTTGGTTTATCTTGTGCAGGTCATTGAAGTTACGAGGCGGTACATATTCTGTCTCGTGGGTATTGACATTCATGCGTATCAGTCCTACGCGGTCGGTACCTATCCAGATATTTCCGCCTCGGTCTCCGGCCATTCCGTTGACACTATGGTCAACGCTGATGCCTGTCAGTCCAAATTGATTGCCAATATTGACATCCCACTGGTTTGTGTTCTTGTTATACATCATCAACGTTCCCTGTCCGTATAGCCAGATGTTGTCCATCTGGTCGGCAAAGGCTTTTAGCGACTTGCTGTGTCTTAGACCATGCTCTGCCACATAGTCTGTTTGCCAGACGGTATGCTGCTGATGCATGATGTCACAACAAACCAATCGTCCGTCCTCATACACGAGTATGGCTCCGTCCCGACACTCGTTGATAGACACGATATTGCCTTGTGGGATACCTGCAGCATCGTTGGTATAGCCAAACTCATAACTGGTTTGCTGTTGCTGATTGTAAGCGACGACACCCTTGTTGGGTATTGATGCCCAGAAGTTCTTATGACGGTCGACGTAAACGACGTTAGGCTGTCCCCCGATACCCATGCGGGCATATACTTGCTTCATGTCGCGCTCAAAGTTTTCCGTTTGTGGATGATAGACGCAGAAACCTGCCGATGTCTCTATCCACAATGTACCCTCTAGTGTTTCCTGCATACTGATGATGTAGCTGTCGGGCAGTGACGAACCGTCCTGCGAGTTACACTGGAAGTTGCGGAACGTATAGCCATCGTATCGATACAATCCTGCTGTCGTGCCAAACCAGATATAGCCTCGCGAGTCTTTCAGCACGCAATTTACCTGGCTACTGGTCAGACCGTCGCGCGTGTCCAGCGTCTTAAACAGATATATGCCTGCAACCGCTAACGGCACAGCAAGCAATAAAATAATCAGTATTCTTTTCAGTCTGTTCATATCTCAATTTCTCATTATCTCAATTTCATAAGACGCAAGCGTAGCGGTCGACGATTCCTAATAGGTGGTTCTCGCTGTCAATGACCAGCACGTTGTGTATTTTATGCTTATTCATTATTTTTTGTACGTCAGCAATCTTGGTACTCGGGCTGACAGTCTTCGGTCTCCGCGTCATAATGTCGTTCACCGTACGGTCAAAGAACTCTGCGTTCCACCTCTCCATGGCACGACGGATATCACCGTCGGTGATGAGTCCCTCTATACAGCCGTTCTTTATTGCGACACCCAGTCCCAGCTTGCCTTTGCTGACGTGAATGATAGCTTCGCCCAAATGCATGTCGGCTGTCAGCAGCGGCAGATTCTCAGTGAGCATCACGTCTTGTGCCGTAGTCAACAGACGCTTGCCTAGTTCGCCGCCCGGATGGAACTGTGCGAAGTCCTGCGGTTTGAAATTTCGGCGCTCCATCAGTGCTACAGCCAAGGCGTCGCCCATGACGAGGGTTGCCGTTGTCGAGCTGGTTGGTGCCAAGTTCAGCGGGCAGGCTTCTTTTTCTACGCTGACGTTCAGGTGGCAGGTAGAATATTTTGCCAACAACGACTGCGGATTGCCACTCATGGCGATGATGGGTATGCCGAAGTGCAGTACCATTGGGATGAATCGCAGCAGCTCATCGGTTTGTCCCGAGTTTGATATGGCCACCACCACGTCGCCTTGAGCCATTACGCCTAAGTCACCATGATAGACATCCAGCGGATTGATGAAGAACGATGGCGTGCCTGTCGAAGCCAGCGTGGCAGCTATCTTGGCACCGATGTGGCCACTTTTGCCCACACCCGTCACGATGACCTTGCCTTTGCATTGCAATATCAGCTCTACGGCACGGTCAAAGTCGTCGTCCATCTTCGGTATCAGGTCCAATACAGCCTGAGCCTCGTCCTTGATGCATTGTATTGCGTATTCTCTTGCGTTCATTCCTTAATATCTCATTCTGTCAATTTCTCAATAAGCTCCTCGAGCTTCTCGAGTTCCAGCATGTTGGCAGCATCGCTCAAACCTTGGTCGGGGGTGGGGTGCACCTCAAAGAAATAGCCCGTGGCGCCGAATGCTTTGGCTGCCAAAGCCATCTGGGGCACGAAACGACGGTCACCACCCGTCTTGCCGTCATTGCCGCCCGGACGCTGAACACTATGCGTACAGTCCATGATGACTGTCGGACACAACTCCAGCATATCAGGGATATTGCGAAAGTCGACGACAAGATTATTGTAACCCATCATATTGCCGCGTTCTGTCAGCCAAACATCCTTGGCACCTGCTTCGCGAGCTTTCTCCAGAGGCCAGCGCATGTCGTGACCGCTCAGAAATTGCGCCTTCTTGATGTTTACCACACGACCAGTTTTGCCTGCAGCCACTAATAGGTCAGTCTGACGGCACAGGAATGCGGGAATTTGCAGCACGTCGCATACCTGCCCTGCGGGTACAGCCTGCCAAGCCTCGTGAATATCCGTTAGTACACGTAATCCATATTTCGACTTTACATCGCTCAACATCAGCAGTCCGTGGTCGATTCCTGGTCCACGAAACGAGTTGATTGAGGTGCGGTTGGCCTTGTCAAACGAGGCCTTGAATATGATGTCCGTGCCCAACTTCTCGTTGATTTCCACCAACTTAGCTGCCACTGTGTCAAGCAGCTCAGCCGATTCTATGACGCAGGGGCCTGCTATGAATGTTGCCTTCATTGTGCTTATCTCTTGCATATATTACCTTGCAAAGGTAAGTATTTTATTTGAAACATGCAAGAAATAACGCATTTTTTACATTTTTCTTGTAAAAATGATGTCTGTCAACCATATTATTCTTAATCGGCTGCATTAACTTTTTTTATCCAATTAAATTGATTTAAATCAAGAAATTAAGCAAATTTTAATTAAATATAAGAAACCCGTACTTACTATTAGGGTTTTCTGCATAAATTTGCTGGCGAAAATAAAAAATCGACTGGCGGCATATATGCCAATAGTCAAGGTTTAACTTAAAGATAGAATAAAGAATGAAAAAGTTTTTGATGGTCGCAATAGTTGCGATGATGACAGTTTCAGCAAATGCACAGGACAAGTGGTACGGTTCGAAGGAAGGCGGTTTTGCGCTGACTTTCAATGCTAATCCCGTTCTGAACTATGTTGGTAATATGTTCAATGGCACTCAGAATAACTCTGTTGAGGATTTTGATGGTATTGATGGCAAGAACCTCTTTGGTGGAACTACTATTACTGGTAAGTATTATATCAAGGACGATCTGGCTATTGACCTTGGTTTCGGCTTTAACAATAAGTACAATGTAGAAAACTTCTACGATAGCGACGATGTTAACAAGGTGACTTCTTACGGGCGAGCTTCCACTACCGCTTTCCATTTGAAGGCTGGTCTCGAATACCGTCTGTTCCCTGGCCAGCGTCTGCAGCCTCTCTTTGGCGCTGACGTCGTGTACCAGCATACAAACGAGTGGGATTATGCCACCGTTACCGAAGGTGATGGTGAGGGCGAATATATCTACTCAGGCAACCCTACCAATGCTGTCGGCGTGCTCTTGAATGCTGGTGTCGAGTACTTCATCATTCCTCAGATCTCCTTTGGTGCTAACTTGACCTTTGGCGTTGCCAAGCGATGGGAGTGGAAGTCAAAAGATAATAACCCAGAAGGTGAGGGCGCATACAAGAACTATACGCGTATAAAATATAAGAAGACAAACCTGCAGACTGGTAACGTTGGTGCCAATGTATCGCTAAACTTCTATTTTTAACGGATAAATTAGAGCTAAAATTGATAAACATCAAGTAATTTAGCTAAATTTATTTAAATTTTGGAGAATTTTATTGCAGGTTCAAGTTTTGTTTCTAATTTTGCAGCGGATTCAGATAACGACTGGCGGTTTTATAACTAAAGGTCAAAGTTTAACAATTTAAAAGGTAAAAAGAAAATGAAAAAGATTATGATGACACTTGCTGCTATCGCAGTTGCAGCAACAATGAACGCTCAGGTTTACGTTGGTGGTAGCCTTGGTTTCAGCTATGACAAGCAGGATGAGGCTAAGAACACTGATTGGACTGTACTGCCTGAGATTGGTTACAATCTCGATGACAACTTTGCTGTAGGTATGGTGATTGGTTTCACAAGCGGTAAGAACACAAGTGCTGCTGGCATTGAGACAAAGACCAGCTCTTTCAAGATTAATCCTTATCTGCGTTATACTTTCGTTAAGTTCGACAAGGTGAACGTATTCGTTGACGGTGGTCTGTACTACCAGTTCCAGAAGTATGGTGACGCCGATGCTGCTAAGTACAACAACTTCGGTGTAAACATCCAGCCGGGTGTTGCTGTGAACCTGAACGACAAGCTGAGCTTCGTTTCTCACTTCGGTATGCTCGGATGGTCTACCAGCAAGTCTAAGGCTGATGGTGCTAAGGCTAAGAATAGCATCGATATCAACCTGCACAGCGCTGTTAGCTTCGGTCTCTACTACAACTTCTAATTAGAAAAAGCATTAAAAATTTTATTTAATACTTGTCCGCCCGATTCCTGTGAGGGAGTCGGGCGGATTTCTTTTAATGTGTCCTATGGTTTACTGAGGGTAAACTTAAACTCAGTTCTTGATATGCACATCCTGCTGCGGGAACGGAATTTCGATGCCGTTCTGGTTGAGGGTGTCGTAGATGCAGTTCAGCACGTCGCTGACGACGTACGACTTCTTGACGGCATCCGCCCAGACGAACATTTTGAAGTTGATGCCGGAGTCAGCCAGTTCACCCACAACGGACTTCACCTGCTTTGAGCGGTCCATCCACTTGTGTTTCATTTGGTTGACGGCACCATCTACCAGCTCTATCACCTGCTGGAGGTTGGAGCCGTAGGCCACGCTGTAGGGTACAACCTGAAGCACATAGCCGTGATTGCGCGTCAGGTTCTTGTAGTTCTTGGAGAACAGCTGTGAGTTTTGGAAGGTGATGATTTCGCCGTAAAGCGACTCGACGACGGTAGAGGTGTAGCTGATGCTAGTGACCTTACCCATGGTGCCGTCGACCTGTATCCAGTCGCCAACCTTGATACGGCCGGCCATCAAGGTGATGCCGTAGTAAATGTTCTCGATGATATCCTTAGAAGCGAAACCGATACCAGTAGACAGACCGCCCGTGACGACTAAGACCCACGCCATCGAGATGTTCATGATATTCATGGAAATGAGGAACCATGCGCCCCATACGATGACTTGAATGACATTCTTGCCCATTACTTCGCGCGAGGCTGCTGTAGACGGATCTTTTATCTCGTAATGCATGCGCATCAGCTTGAGTATGGTGCGGTTGACGTAGGCAAAGATGAACCACATGCTGATGACCAGAGCGATTGAGAAGATGCTAATCTTGAAGTTTTCGAAGTCTACGAAGTCGTATGTGAAAATTTTCCAGCAAAGATCGCTCAGGTTGAAAACGTCGGCAGCCCAATAAATGCTGACCATGACGGAGCAGACGACGGAGATGGGCAGCAGCACCTGATAGGCCAGGTCGTAGGCCCACGTCTGAGTGATGGGTTTTTCGTTAAATCTATGCCGCAGTCCGTAGCGGTAGACATAGAGGCTGACGCAGGTAATGGTCAGCGTGCACGTGAGTTGCATAATCCACCAGATGAGTATCTGTACAGCCAGCAGCGTATAGCCCCACCACGAGGATGCTACCGAAACCATGAACACCACAAGTGATATGTAGGTGTAGAACATGTCGGAACGAGGAATATTTTGATTATGACGTCGGATGACGCTCCACTGCCACAGACAGCAGACAAGCAGTATGGGTGGGAATAGCATGTTGACCAATTCGTTGGGGATCAGGATGATGCGGAAGGCAAATACGATGAACCCCATGACGATGAGTGGTGTGTAGATGTGGAAGGCACTCTTGATCTGGTCGCCACTGACGCGCAGCAGCAAAGAGATGAGGATGACACCCAAGAGCCACGCATAGTTGACCAGCAGGTTGGAGGCCATAATGACAAAGTTCTGCTTGGTGAGGGCCATTGCCAGTCCCAGGATGATGGCAAAGGTAATGGTGGTGGTGGCCAGCGTGATGCAGGTGCGCTTCTTCATGAATTCCTCGGTACGCAGGCGCTTGGGCACGACGTAGTGGATGGCTGCAAAGTTGAGCGACGAGGCTATGATGGCATAGAAAATGATGGAGATGAGCAGTCCAAAAATCCAGCGGCTGTCCCATTGTGACCCATCATTAGGGCGATACTTCTTGTGTACCGTATCAGCCATCTTTTTCCAATTGGTGCCCCATTTGGAGATAATCTGAAGGTAGTTTTCACCACCGTTGCGGAAGATGCTGGTCTGTATGTCGGTATAGCGTTTCTGCGCGTAGTCGTTGAGGTAGGCCAGACGCCGCTCGGTCATGTCGTAGTAGTGGATGTAGTCCTCCATCATCGTACGATTGTCCTCGAGTGATTTGCGTATGTTGGTGGCCAGCGTTAGACAAACATTGCGGTCTATCTTACTCCGTTCGTCGAGTACGTTAACTGGCATTGACTGCAGGGCTCCGATGAGTGAGTCGTAACGGGCAATGTCAGTCTCAATCTTGCTGAGATAGGCCTTGAAAGGCAACTGCTTGCTCTGGAAATCATGGTACTGTTCGGTGGCCTCGTGACAGGCGTAGGTGAGGTCGAACACGTATTCCTGCTTTTGAGAATAGAGCATCAGCGAGTTTTGGTTCGAACTCTTCATGATGTCTATCAGTTGGTTGCGTACTTGTTCGTTCTGCTGACGATTGGTCTTTATCAGCATAGACATCTCACGATGATAGTTGGTGAGCTCGGTACGCAGTATCTGCAGTGTTTGTGGCAGGTCTTTCTCTTTTAGCACAGCATGGCTTTGCAGGGTTGTCAGCAGTGCGCATAATATGAATAGAAATACTTTTCTCATCATTGTTTCTTACTTTTTGGGCACAAAGTTACGAAAAGTTGTGAGAAATCAGAAGAAAAATGTCATTATTTCAAAATAATTTTGTACTTTTGCAAAAAATCTATTCAATATGATACTAATAGCAGACAGCGGAAGCACTAAAACCGATTGGACTCTTATACATTCGCCACATCCCATGAGATGGGATATTGTTACTACTTTTCAGAGCCAGGGCATTACTCCTATTCACCAAACACCTGACGAAATCCGTCAGATTTTGGGACGTGAGATGATGTCGCAACTCTCTACTTTCCCCCGTGCCGCTCTCATCAACTCGAAAGTGTTAGAGGGCTCTCTGATGTCGCAAATCAAAGTGTACTTTTATGGTAGCGGTTGTACACCAGCCCATGTGCCTATGATGAAGCAGATTCTTGGTGAGGTATTTTCGCCACAGAATATCGAGGTGCATAGCGACTTGACGGCAGCAGCGCGTGCATTGTGCCAGTACGAGCCGGGTATTGCCTGTATTCTGGGTACGGGTGCTAATAGTTGTCTGTACGACGGCAAGGATATCGTGCAAAATACGCCCGCCTTGGGTTATATACTTGGCGACGAAGGCAGTGGCTCGGTATTGGGTCGTTTGTTTATGAATGCCATCTTCAAGAATCCTAAGTTTGGCGACATTCGCGACGAGTATCTGAAACTGACGAAGCTGACACAAGCCGATATTATTAATAAGGTATATAGGGAACCGATGCCCAACCGATTCTTGGCTACCACCTCTTTATATATAAGGGAACATTTAGACAATCCACTGCTGTGCGATTTGGTGATACAAAACTTCCGTCAGTTCTTCCGTAGCAATATCGTGCCTTATCAGCATCCTGAACTGCCCGTACACTTCGTGGGTTCTATGGCTTTTATCTATCGTGACCAACTGATAAAGGCCGCAGAGGCAGAAGGCTTCCATGTAGGCCATACGCTACAAAGCCCGATGGAAGGCCTTGTCACATATCACGAAAAAGGCGTGGACGCGTCCTATTGATGTAAGACGTTATCTTGACTTACGTAAGCCTGCTTTGAGAAAATCAAGGTAGGCTTCTATATTTTCATCATAGGCGCGACTGCCTGTCAAGGGAATACCGTCGGGTGACAGTATCACATAGAACGGTTGTGCGTTGGCGCCAAACTTGTGGCTTTGCAGGTAGCTCCACTTGGCACCCACGGTCTTGAGTGTTCTGGTGGTACCGTCCGCTTCGGTCACTTCGATAGGCTGGGGCAGGGGTGTCTTGTCGTCAACGTAGAGGGATATCAGCACATAGTTGCGCATCAGCATGTCGGCCACTTGCGGGTCAGTCCATACGGCAGCTTCCATTTTACGGCAGTTGACACAGCCAAAGCCGGTGAAGTCAATGAGTACAGGCTTACCTTCGGCCTGAGCAGCCTGCATACCTTGTTCGTAGTCGGTAAAACGGGCTTCAACCGTCTTTTGGTTCAGATTGAAGTCTTGCGTATTCATTGGTGGCGCAAAGGCGCTGACAGCCTTACATGGTGCGCCCCATAAGCCCGGAAGCATATAGATGGCAAAAGCCAACGACGCCAAACCGCCCATGATGCAAACCACAGGCATGGCTCTCTTGTTGCCAGAGTTTTCTCCACTGGCGTTTATCTCGTCACTCTGGAACTTGAACCAGCCACAGAGATAGGCACCCATGAGGGTAAAGATAGCAATCCATATAGAGAGGAATACCTCTCGGTCTAACAAGTGCCAGCCGTATGCCAAATCGGCTACGGACAGGAACTTGAAGGCAAAGGCCAATTCGATGAAACCGAGTACTACTTTGAGTGTATTCATCCATGAGCCCGACTTTGGCGCCTGTTTCAGCCACGAGGGGAAGAGTGCGAAGAGTGTAAAGGGGAGGGCGAGAGCCAAGGCAAATCCAAACATACCGATGGCTGGTGCCAGCCAATTACCGCTGGTGGCGGTCTCAACAAGCAATAGTCCGATGATGGGTGCTGTGCAGGAGAAGGATACCAGTACGAGGGTAAAGGCCATGAGGAAGATGGAGATTAGTCCGCTGGTGGCCGTTGCCTTTGTGTCTACCGCATTGGCCCACGAATCGGGCAGTCGTATCTCGAACCATCCGAAGAACGAGAGCGCAAAGACTATTAATAGTATAAATAAGAATATGTTGAAGACAGCATTGGTCGACATGGCGTTGAGCGTGTCGGAACCAAAAAGAAATGTCACCACCAGTCCTAAGCCCAGATAGATAACGATAATGGAGATGCCGTAGTTGAGGGCGTCTTTTATTCCCCTACGTTTGTCGCTCTTTGCCCGTTTCAGGAAAAACGAGACTGTCATGGGAATAATAGGCCAGATGCAAGGCATGAGCACCGCCAACAAACCGCCCACGAAACCCATTAACAGAATGTGTAGTAACGACTGCTCACTGAGATTGGTGTTGTTGTCACTCATGGCGCGCAGTTCTGAAATGACAGGCGTCCATAATGTTGATGCAGAATCGCGACGGGCGTCTTGCTGAGATGTAGCTACGCTTGATGTGTCCTGAGGGCAATCCTCAAGAGTTGTGGGTGTGGCGTCTTCATTTCTACCGTCTTTCTGTTCGCTTTTTGCCTCAATTGTTCCCTTGACCTTCAACTCTGCCGTTGATGGAGGCAAACACATCTCATCACTGCAAACACCATATTCGACGTAGCAGTCAATGTCGTATTGCGCTTTAGTAAACTTGATTTTCTGAACGAAGGTAACGCTTTGTTCAAAGTAACGCACCTCCATATCGAACAGCTTGTCAAACAGTCTTTTCTCCTTTCCTCGGGCTTGCAATTTGCCAACAGTCTGGGCTCCCTCCATCTTGTCGGCATGGAATGAGGCCGTGATAGGACCTCCATCGCCTAAATCCGTCGAGTATACGTGCCAGCCTGCATCAATGGTGGCTGAAAAGAGAAGTTCGCCCTCGGCGTCAGAGATTTTTTTCAGTTCAGAGCGAAAATGAACGGGTTGTTGCATCTGTGCGGACAAGGGTAACACAGTGCAGAAAAACAGGAGTATTGCAAGCGTTTTTTTCATAAAAAATGGTTTAAACGATGCAAAGTTACGAAAAAAATATGAACTATAGCACAAAATAAATGATGATTTGGAAAACTTTTCCACAATAATGTGCTGATATATTGAGAATTATTTATACCTTTGCAGCCGAGTAAAGGACATAACAAACTAAATAGGACTGTAGCATATGAATATTGGTAAGCACATCGAAACGATTTTGAGAAAGCAGGGCAAGTCTGCTGCTTGGTTGGCAACACAGATTCCCTGCGAGCGAACAAACGTGTACAACATCTTTAAGCGAAAGAGCTTAGACGTTCGCTTGTTGATGAGAATAAGCGTTATCCTGCAACACGACTTCTTTAAGGAATTATCCGAAGAAGCATTCCCCAAGGCTAAATAATTTAAGCCGTTGCCCCACAAAGGTAGCGGCTTTTATTTTTCTTTCATACTTTTTTGATATTTATGCTTTTAATTTGCGTTTTTTTTAGTACCTTTGCACGCAAATTGAATTCAATATTATAATTTGTAACTTTTTATGAACTTT
>JAEEGL013377473.1_pt1 | contig 13295 bp, 11 predicted proteins | sample 9134231 | NCBI WGS metagenome assembly JAEEGL01 (sample SAMN16246548, study PRJNA631951) | gut metagenome | biome: gut microbiome; feature: rumen; material: fiber-attached | host: Bos | place: Iran: Karaj | collected 2018-10 | reverse complement strand
TTATGCCGGGCGGCCGGGTCCGCCCCGTCAAATCCTATCTTCTTGGCTTGTCGCAGTTTAAGCGCCTCTCCCTCGCAGCATAGCTGCTTCGGCATTCCGCTAAAGGCGCAACACTGTTGCCCCTTTTTAACGCTTCATGTGCTGCGGACGCGCTGACCCGATTAGCAAAACCCAAAAGGTTTTGCGACGCTCCCGTTGGTCGCACCGAGTTTGTCTCATTCAGTGCTTTATGTCTCTGAAATATCTTTGTCAGCAAACCGAGGGCAGCTCGTTTCGAGCCGCCCTTTCTTTTCGCTTACGCGTTCTTATTCGCAAGCCAATCGTTGATGGTCTCGACGAGCTGATCGCAGTCGATGCCGTGAACGGCGCAGGCCTGCTCGAGGTTTTCACCGCTCGCCATAACGCAGCCGAGGCAGTGCATGCCGCTCGCCATAAGGATGTTGGCGATGCCGCGGTCAACGGCGATGATGGAATCGATGGTCATATTCTTGTTGATCTCCATGTTTTTCATCTCCTTTTAGGGTTTTTGCAGGCATATTATAACCGCAGTCCGCACGGAAATCAAGATATATTAGTTTTGGCTTTTTCGCCGCGTTGCCGGTTCACTCGCCAAGCAGCCTCTCCGCGCACTCCTTTGCAAGGCTCAGGGAGCGGGAATACCGCTCGTCATCCTTCGCGTCATAACGGTTGCCGAGCATCACCCATTCGCAATATTCGTAAAAGAGGAAGAAGTCGAGCGTGCGGCGGTAATCGGGATAGGCCACGCCGTGCTTTTTCACAAGGTTTTCATAGTAATATTCGATGGCGAAGGCATAGTCCTCCCGCGTCATACAGAAGAACGCGTCCTCCCTTTCCTCCGTATGGGCGATGAGCCGCGCGAAGGATTGCGGATATGGCAGCATGCCGCCCATTTCGAAATCGAAGAGCACCGCGCGTTCGCCCACGAGCAGGTTGAAGGGGAGCAGATCGTCGTGGCAGAGCGTGAGAGGCGTGTTTTTATACACGCGCATGAAGAGCGCGAACGCCTCCTCGAGCCTTTCGTCCTCAAGGTAATCCCCGCGTCTGCTCACGAGCTCCGCCGAGCGCGCAAGGGTCAGGCCCTTATCGTAATATTCCTCGCGCTGCCAGAACTCATCCTGCATTTCGATGAGGGCGTCCAGCGCCTTAACGAGCCTTTCGCGGGTGCAGCGGGTCAAGGTTTCGCCTTCGACGTATTCGAGCAGGAAGAAGCGCTCCCCATCGCATTCCGTATCGCCCAAAAACGCGGGAGCATAGGCCTTTTTTTCGGGAAAGAAGGCGCGGTAGGTCTCTATCTCGTTCGCCTTTTCGCGCTTCAGCACAAGGGGTCCCCCCTCCGTCTCCACGCGCCAGACCTCATATTCCATGCCGTCCTCCTCGGCGCGGAAGGCCGTGACGTCCTCCCCGCGCACGGAGCGGATACCCATCAGCCCGAGCGCCTTCAGAAGGGTCTGTTTCGAAAGCTTCTTTTTCTCTTCCATGCTTATAAAAACGCCGCCGTTTCATCGGGAAGCGGCGGCAAAGGTCTTAAAGTTTCTCAACGCTTTCTATGTGCCAGATATTCTCCGCATACTGCGCGATAGTGCGGTCACTGGAGAACTTGCCCGCCGAAACGACGTTCATAAGGCACTTCCTTGCGAATGCGTCCGCATCGCGCGTATCGTAAATGGCGCGGAGCTTCGTATCTATATAGCCGTGCAGGTCGTAGAGGTTGAAATAGTAATCGGGCTTGCGCCAGTCGCCCACGAGCAGGCCGTTGTAGATCTCGCGGAATACGCGAACGGAATCGTCGTTCCTCGAAATGCTGCCGTCAACGAGAGCATCAACCGCTCTTCTTACGATGGGATCGCGGTCATATACCTCACGCGGGGAATAGTTCGGGCGGATGCGCTCAAGCTCATCCACGGAGGCGCCGAATATGTAGTTGTTTTCCTCGCCCGCTTCGCGCACGATCTCTATATTCGCGCCGTCGTAGGTGCCGAGCGTCACCGCGCCGTTAAGCATGAGCTTCATGTTGCCCGTGCCGGAAGCCTCTGTGCCCGCGGGGGAGATCTGCTCCGAAATATCGGCCGCGGGGATTATGTGCTCCGCATAGGAGCAGTTGTAATTGCGGACGAACACCACGCGGATGCGGGAGTTCACGTCGGGATCGGAATTGATCCTTGCCGCAAGATCGTTTATGAACTTTATTATGTTCTTGGCCATTATGTAGCCGGGAGCCGCCTTCGCGCCGAAAATGAACGCCGTGGGGGGCATATCCCAAAGCTTGCCCTCCTTGAGCTCGCGGTAGATATGCACTATCGAAAGCGCGTTCATGAGCTGGCGCTTGTATTCGTGCATGCGCTTTACCTGCACGTCGAACACGAAATTCGCGGGGATCTGCACGCCCTCGCGCTCCTGAATGAGGCGGGAAAGCTTGACCTTCTGGCTGTGCTTTACCTCGCGGAAGCGCTTTATGCTCTCGCTGTTTATATGGGGCTTGAAGCGCGCGATCTCCGAAAGATCGGTTATGAAGCCGCCGCCGATCTTATCCACGAGCATTTCGGTAAGCTCGGGATTGCAGAGCCCCAGCCAGCGGCGCTGAGTGATGCCGTTGGTCATGTTGAGGAAGCGCTCGGGGAATACCGCATACCAATCGGCGAGCACGCTCGTCTTCAAAAGCTCGGAATGGATCTCCGCAACGCCGTTTATATAGGTGGAAACGTAAGCCGCAAGGCGCGCCATGTGCACCATGCCGCCGTCGATTATGTGCATCCTCGCGATGCGGTCCTCGGAGACCCCGCGGGAGCGCAGATCATCCACAAGGTGCGCCTCAATGAGCTCTATTATCTCGAGCATTTTGGGCACTACGGCCCTTATGAGATCGACCGACCACTTTTCGAGCGCCTCGCTCATAAGGGTATGGTTGGTGTAATTGAAGGTCTTGCGCGCCGTTTCGAACGCGGCGTCGAAATCCATGCCCTCGTTCATGAGGAGCCTTATGAGCTCCGGAATGGAGATGGTGGGATGGGTATCGTTCAACTGGATCGCGGCGTGCGCGGCAAAGCAGCCGACGTCGCCCCTTGTGCGCTTGCAGCGGCGGAGGATATCCTGCATGGAGGCGGAGGAAAGGAAATACTGCTGCTTTAAGCGCAGCTTCTTGCCCGCCTCGGTGGAATCGTTGGGATAGAGCACGCGGGTTATATCCTCTACCTGATTCTTTTCCCTTACCGCTTCGGCATAATCCTGCGCGTTGAAGAGCGCGAAATTCAGCTCCTCAAAGGGCTCGGACTGCCAAAGGCGGAGCGTGCCGACGTTATCCGTGCCGTAACCTATAATGGGCATATCGTAGGGGACCGCCATGACGCGCTGACCCTCGAATTCGACCACGACGGATTTATCGTCGCGCCTGCGGCTCCAGGGATCGCCCTGCTTCTGCCAGTTATCGGCAAGCTCGAGCTGGAAGCCATCGTGGAAATCCTGCTTGAAAAGGCCGAACTTATAGCGCAGGCCGTAGCCGTCGAGAGGCAGATCGTGAGTGGCGGCGCTGTCCAAGAAACAGGCGGCAAGGCGGCCCAGGCCTCCGTTGCCCAGCGCGCAGTCCTCTATATCCTCCATGACGGTCATATCGACGCCGCGAAGCTTCAAAAGCCTCGTCACCTCGTCGAGCAGGCCGAGCGCGTAAAGATTGTTATAGACCATACGCCCCGTCAGGTATTCCGCGGAAAGGTAGTAGGCGCGCCTCGTGCTTTCGTGAGCGCGGCGGCTCCTGCGCCAATCGTCGCTCATGGCGTACATGACGGCGCCGGAAAGCGCGCGGTGGAGCTGGGGTACGGTCGCCTCATTGAGCTCCACAAGGTATTCGGAGCGAAGCTCTTCCTCCGCTCTGCGGACTATTCCCTTTGCATCCATTAACATAATCTATGATTCCCCTTTAATTGAATGTGAGTTTGATGCGCTCCTTGAGCTGCGCCATTGCTTCCGGCGTGAGCCTCCAAGTCCAGTTTCCCGCGGCGGTGGCGGGGGTATTCATCCTTGCTTCGGCGCCCAGCAGCAGAATATCCTGCGCGGGGATCACGGCATAGCGCGCATCGCAGGCGACTGTCGCCGCGATTATCCCGCCGGGCAGATCGTCCGTCCCGGCATATTCCTCCGCAAGCTCGCGGGTGCGCTCATCCGCCTCCTCCCACCAAGCGGCAAGGGGAGGATTATCGTGAGTGCCCGTATAGGCGATCTTGTTGCGCAGAGTCCGCGGATCGCCGTTCCAGCGGCGGTTCTTGTGCGGGTTTTTGGGGTCGTCGTCAAAGGCGAACTCCATGACCTGCATCCCCGCAAAGCCCGTTTTATTGAGGAGGCGCACCACGTCGCCCGTTATGAAGCCCAGATCCTCCGCTATTATCTCGCAGGAAAGGCCCATCTCGTTCGCCGCCTCGAAGAGCCTTGCGCCCTCCGCCCTGCGCCACCTGCCCTCACGCGCGTTGGGCGCGCCGGCGGGGACGGCATAATAGGAGGCGAAGCCCCTGAAATGATCTATGCGGAGCATGTCGTAAAGCTCCGCCGCGCGGCTGAGCCTCGAAAGCCAGAACTTGAAGCCATCCTTCTTCATCCTGTACCAATCGTAGGTGGGATTGCCCCAGAGCTGACCGTCCTCGCAGAAATAATCGGGCGGGACGCCCGCCGCCTCCTTGGGCCTGCCCGCCTTATCGAGGCGGAAATTCCCGCGGTATGCCCAGCAATCGGCGGAATCGTAGGCGCAGTAGATGGGAAGATCCCCCATTATGAGCACCGCGCGCCTTAACGCGTGCTCCTGCAGGCGCGACCACTGCTCCGCAAGCTTCATCTGCAGATATTTGTGGAAGCGGATCTCAAGCTCGAGCTTTTCCCGCGCCGCCGCCATCGCGCCGGGATCGCGGTCACGCAGGCCGGGCCCCCACTCATACCACGGGATCCCGCCCTCGCTCGTCTTAATGGCCATGAATTCGGCGTAATCATTGAGCCACGGAGCGGTCTTTTCGAATTCCGCTATGGCCCCGTCCGTTTCCCCGCGGCCGTTCGCCCTTGCAAAGGCCGTCATGAGCAGCGGGATGCGGTCCTCATACAGCTTGCCGTAATCCACCCTGCCGGGATCGCTCCCCATATCGCAGGAGGCGCATTCCTCCTCGGTGAGCAGGCCTTCCTCTATGAGCTCCTCCAAATCGAGGAAATAGGGATTCAGCGCGAAGCTCGAAAAGCTCTGATAGGGGGAATCGCCGTAACCGGTGACGCCGGTGGGCAGTATCGCCCATATCGAGGCGCCGTTTTCGGAAAGCGCGTCGATAAAGCCGAACGCCTCCCGCCCGAGGGTCCCTATGCCGAAGCGCGAAGGCAGTGAAAACAGGGGGAGAAGCACTCCCCTGCGGCGTGCGTAAGGTTTTTGGGCGGTCGCTTGTTTCATGGGAGCTCCTTTGAAAGAAGTTTTGCTATTATATCACATGGCGGGCGGGAATAAAAGTATATCCCGTCAGCCTCTGCCGACTGCGTAAAGCGTGTTCCCGCCGGAGCTGAACACGGGCGTAAGGCCGGAGAAGAACGCGCTGTCAACGGCGTAACTGCCGTATTCCCAACTGCCCAGCAGCACGTAATCTATGCCGTATTCCGCCGCGAGCTTATCGAAGCAGGAGGCGGGGTCTTCATAGAGGCGCTGGACGTTATAATACCTTTCGGAATAATCGACCCCGTGGAAATGCAGGAACGTGGGCGAGCCGCACACTATGTCGCGCCCGGTCAGCATCGCAACGGCGTTGTTGTGGTTGGTGGCGGTGAGGATGGTCGCATGAGGATCGGTATTCTCCTTTATCCAATCCGTAACGGCGACGAGATCGGCGGAAACGACCTCATAGCCCGTTTCCTTATTTCGTATCGAACCCGCCTCAATGCCTATGTGGTCGCCCGAAACGTATTCGCGGGCGAGAGTCATGACTCCCGAGAGCGTCATCGAAAGGATGAGCGCCGCGAAGCAGACGAACGCCGCCGCGCGCACGGCGAAGCGGGAACTCCCTCCCTTTTCGGCGCGGGTGAGCTTTTCCCAAGCCTTTATTATGAGTTCGGAGACTATGCCGCAGGTCATTGCGAACCAGACGAAGAGCAGCTTGTTGTTATCGTAGGTGTTGGGCTGGAACACTATGAATTCGCATACCACCCAGATAAGCAGCGCGCCGCCGTAGAAGAGCTTGTTCTTCCTTTCCGTCACGATGAACGCGGGGAGCATCAGAATGAATATGAAGCCGAGGTTTTTAACGTAGAACCAAATGAAGCTGTCGGATTCGTTGCACCAGTTGAAATGCCATTTGAGGAATCCGCCCGCGCTGCTCTGGCGGAACGTGAAGCCGAAGAGCTGAGGCGCGGCAAGCGCCGCGGCGATAACGCCGAAGAGGAAGAAATACCTGAGGCCGGAGCTCCTTTCCTTGCTCTTTGCCGCATCCTTTTCGGTTTTGAGCATGCCGATAAGGCGGGCGGCGAACAGGAACGCGCTTATAAGGCCCAGCGCGAAGAAGGAATGGGTATGCACGAGGGGCATCGCTCCCGCAAGCACGCCGAGGGCGATGAAGAGGCGCTTTTCGTTATCGAACACCGCGCGGCGCAGAAGCTGCAGCGCGGGGAACAGCAGCGCCCAGCCGAAGAGGGTCGCCCTCTGCGGAAGGAGCATATCCGCAATGGAATTCACCCAGCGCAGGCCGAGATCGACATAATTGGTGGGAGTCTTGTACCAGCCCGTGAGCAGGCGCTGGCCCATATTGAGCGAGGCGCCCCATTCGGTGCTGACCCTCGTGCCGTAAACCTCGTTTATCCAGTTGTTCCAGGCTTCGGGCGTGGCGAGGCCCGCATAGGTCTTGGCGTTATCGAAGAAATACGCAAAGCCGAAGCCGCCGCCTATGAAGAAGAGCACAGTCGCAAGCGCGGCTATCGAATCGCGGCGGAACCAATCCTCAAAGAAGAGATACACGCCGAGCACCACCGTGATATAGGCATACAGCGAGGGAAGGAGAGTCGCCCAGCGGAGCGAGGAGCCGAGCGTATAGAAGGTGGAACTTATGCTGTCGCAGAGGAAGGGGTAGCCGAGCTGAGTGCCGGGAAGTATGGAATACGTGGGCGGGAAGGTCTTCTGCACCGAAATGCTCGTTATAAAGCCGAGGTGCATGCACAGATCCCCGTAAGTGCACTGACCCACGTGCAGGGAGCCGTTCGACGCGGAGGTGATGTAATGATTTCCCATCAGCACGCCGCCGACTATTATAAGGGGCACGCAGACGGCAATGAGCGCGCGCTCGCGCTTGAGCTCGAATTTGCCCGTCTTCGCCCTGCCCTTTCCCAATACCGCCGAAAGCACTCCGATCCCCGCGGCGGCGGCGAGCGCGATGAGCTGGGAAGCCAAGCCGAAGCCTATCAGGAACGAGGGCAGAACGGGCAGCCAAAGGAGCATTACGAGCCCCGCGCAGAGTCCGAACATTATCTGCTTTATAAGCCTGTCGGAAGGGAGAACGAGCCTTGCGAGCATGAAGCCCGAAACGGCGAACGCCGCTGCGTAAAGCGCAGAAACGAGGTTCAGAACAAATTGCATTTTTCCTCCTTGAGCCGGGGGCTCCTATGTCAAATGAAAAGATTGAGCTTGCTTAACGGATGGATGCGAAGGCGCACCTCTCCGTAAACGGCGGCGTAGCGGATCGTGTATTCCTCAAGTGAGGTTATCCCCTCCCTGTTGTCGGGCAGAAGAAGCAGGGAATCTTCCGGAACGGAAACGCTGAATTCCGTTTCCCCGCCCCATTCGGAGGCGTATCCGCTCTCATCTATGAGGCAGCCGTTCAGATAGGTCCTGCCGCCCCTGACGGTGTAATCCGAGCCTCCGCCCGCCGCAACGCGCAGGAGCTCGAAGCCCCTGCCGCGGTTCACGCGGACGATATCGCCTTCGGAATAGTCCGAAACGAATTTCGAGACTCTGTCAACGAGTATCAGCTCCCCGTCCGCAATATCGCAAACGCGGGAGCCCGAAACGGAAACGGGCACGAGTATGAGCTTGAAAAGCGCGAAAACGAGCGCGAGGCAGATCAGCAGTATGACCGCTATATCCGCCGCCCGCCTTGCCCGCGAACGCGCTTTCGTATAGGTGCTTCGTACCGTGTATTCCATATCAATCGACGGATCTTCTTGCGGAGAAGGGATAGATGACGCCGTGGAGCCTGCCCACTATGTCCGAAAGGGGGATGGCGCCTACATAGCGGCTGTCCTGCGAGTTGGTGCGGTGATCGCCCATTACGAATACGCAGCCTTCCGGCACGGTGTATTTGCCATCGACCGCGCCTTCGCAGGTGATGGGGATGTTCCTGTAACCCTCGTCGAAGAGCCAGGTATCCGCCCACTGCGATTCATCGAGGCGCTCGCCGTCTATGAGCACGTAGTAATTGACGCGGTTTATGTTCGTTTCGGGATCGGTGACGAGCTCCTCGCCGAGCTCGATCGTCTGCCCCTCGGTCGCGATCACGCGCTTTACGAAATTCTCATTGCCCCTGTTGGGGAAATGGAGTATGACTATATCGCCCGTCTTGGGCTTTGTGAACCAATAGCTCACCTTTTCCACTATGCAGCGCTCGCCGTTCTGAAGGGTGTTCTGCATGGAGGGTCCGTCAACGCGGACGGGCTCCATCACGAATGCGCGTATCGCGATCATGGCGAGTATGAGCCCCGCCACGAATATCAGGAAATCAATGTTGGAGGCGGCTTTGTAACCCTTGTCGTTCGCGTGCAGCTTTTCAGCCGCGGCGCGGGTCTTTTTCTTGTTATTGTTCGCTGTTTCCATCTTTTTCTCCCATAAGTTTTTTGGCTGCCCGCATGAAATCGCCCCTGTCGAGCATTACCACTCTGCCGCAGCCCGAGCATTTGATCTTAACGTCCGCGCCCGTCCTCACGATCTCCCATTCGGATGAGCCGCAGGCGTGGGGCTTGCGCATTATGACGCGCTGCCCTACCGTGAATTCGTTGCCTATCATCAGTCGCTCCCCACAAGGCGCAGGAAGAAGTACAGCCTCGCGCCGTAGGCGGAATCGGAATGACTGTCGCCGCAGGTGGAGATGGTCATGAACCTGTCCTTGACCGAAACGTTTATCGTAAAGCCCAGTTGGTTCTTCTTCTGCTGATAGTCGATCCACTTCTGCTTTTCGGCGTCGGTCTTGGAATCGAAGCCGTTGGGCCAGCAGGTGTTGAAATACTGCGAGGAATCGGAAGCCTTCGGGAACCGGCCCTCCTCATACATCGCCCACACCTCCCAATAGGAGGTCTGCCCGTAGGTGTTTATGCACCAAAGCCTGTTCTTGAAGTTCATCAGCTTGTACTTGCTGTTCTGGATGTTGTGGAGCTGATGGAACATCGTGCCGCTCGACCTTGCGTTATGCCCGGTTATTACGATATTGCCCGTCGGATGGCTGAAGTAGAAGTAGATGCTGCCGCGGGTAACGGGCTTGCGGTCTATATCGTGATCGTTGTAGAACCAGTTGAGGTCATACATTATGGGGTAGGAGATATTAGTCCCCTCTATCGTGATATAGCCGAGCGCATCGGGGTTTTTCCTTCTCGCATCGGCAAGCTTGCCGGAATACCTGTCATCCTTGGCGTAAAAATCGATGGTCCTCGTGCCCTTCGCTTCCGCCTTTATAATATCGAGGTCGTTTATATCTATCGACTTGGGCTTGGAGGAATCCCTCATGACGTTCGCCGCGCGCAGCTTCGCCCCCGTAAGGGTCGATTTCCCGCTGATATGCGCCTCCACGGCGTTAACGTCCGCATCGGTAATAAAGCCGTCGCAGTTCACGTCGCCCAGTATCACGCAGGTGACGCGGCTCGTTTTGCCCGTCGCGGGCTCTGTATAATCAAAGCTCATGCCCGTGCGGACCATTTCGCCGTTAAGGCGGGTCCCGGGGGTGATGCCGAGGAGCCATTTATCCTCGCTGACATAGGGCAGGAGCCTCCAGCCGGAAACGTTGCAGCGCAGGAATTTATTGCTGCCTATGCCCTCGCAGGTGCCGTCGCCGTGAAGCACCACGACGTGCTCCGCGCTTGCCGAAACGGCATAAACATCGTTCACGGTGCGCTTGACGAAGCTTGCGGTGGTGAAGAGCCTGCCCGCGGAGTTGACGCCCCACGTTGCGCCCTCCGAAGCGAACACCTTTACGATGCCGCTCCAGCCCAGGGACTTGCCGGACTTATAGGGCTTGGTGAATACCTCAACGTCGCCGTTTTCGCGGAGCACGGCGAAATGATCGGGAGCCGCCGCCGCGTCTATGGCCTTTATGCCGGTGTTCGCGGCCTCCTGCGCTTCGGAGGAGAGCGTTACGAGCACGCCTTCAGCCGTCACGCCGACGGTCATATCGCCCGCGGCGTCTATTTTCAGCACGCCCTTCCATGAGGAGACCTTGCACTGGCCCTTGCCGTTATCGCCGCAGGCGACCACGGTTCCGTCCTTCTTGAGGCCGACGAGGTGCTTATCGCCCATGGAGATCTGCACTATATCCTTCCATCCCATCGTTTCGCCGAAGCGGAGCTGCATGCCGCCCGTAACGGTCACCTTGCCGTCGGAGGTAAGGTACGCGGTGGTGGTATCGTTCGCCGCCACGTCTATCACGCCGGTCCTGCCGTAATTCAGGTTCTGGCCCGTGGTGGGCTTGCCCATGAAGCGCACCGTGCCGTCGCTCGCAACGCCGAAGCTGCCCGTGGTGATCGCCTCTACCACCGCTTCGCGCGCGAAGGAGGCGCGCATGGGATTGGAGGGATCCCAAGTGGGCCCGGCGGAGGGATCGGCCGTGGGGCCCGCCGAAGGCTCGGGAGTGGGCTCCGCAAAGGGATCGGCCGTGGGCGTGGGGGAGGGATAATCGGAGGGGATCGCCGTCACGAGCCAAGTCGGGCCGGCGGTGACCTCCCCGGTGGGATCTATATCGATGGGAGAGCCCGTGGCTTCCGCCTGCTTATCTTCCCCGGGCCTGCAGGAACAGCCCTTGCCGCCCATGCAGCCGCCCGCAAGCACTGCGGCAAGCAGCAGCGAGGCGACGGTTATTTTAATGATGTGTTTGCGTTCCATACGATTTCTCCATTCGAAAATATCATACCGAATTTATCATACCACATTTTCAGTTAAAATGGAAGAACGAAAACAAAAAAAGAGGGGCGGCGCCCCTCTTGAACCATCCCTATTTCGCCGCTGTCTCCGCAAACCTTGCCGAAACGCGCTTTTCGAAGAAGGCGACGGCGTAATACATCGCGGCGGCAAGCACGCAGAGCACGCTCACGCTCGCCATTACGAGATCGAGGCGGAACACCTGCCCGCCATAGACTATGAGATAGCCTATCCCCCGCTTTGAAACGAGGTATTCGCCGACTATGACTCCGACCCAGCTCATGCCCACGCTTATGCGGAGCGCGCTCATTATGGAGGGCACCGAGGCGGGCAGCACGGCCTTCAAAAAGGTCTGTGCGCGGGTAGCGCCGAAGCTTGCCATGAGCTCCTGTTTTTCTTTGCCCTGCTCCAAAAATCCCGCGAGAACGGTCATTACCGTCACGACGGTCGAAACGAGCAGCGCCATCACTATTATCGCCCCCGCTCCCGCGCCGACCCACACTATGAGTATGGGGCCCAGCGCGATCTTGGGGAGCGCGTTGAGCACGACGAGATAGGGCTCCAGCACCCTTTCGAGGAAGGGACTGAACCACAGCAGCACCGCGACCGCGCAGCCTGCCGCCGTGCCCGCCGCAAAGCCCGCCGCCGTTTCCGCGAAAGTGGCCGCAACGTGGGGCAGAAGCTCCCCGCGTGAAGCAAGCCCCGCAAGGCATGATACCACGCGGGAGGGCGAAGACACTATGAACGGATCGGCGAGCCCGAGCCGCACGGCGAGCTCCCATCCGCCTATCATTAAAACAAGCAGCAGCACCCGTGCGAGGGTCACGAGCGAGCGCCTGCGCTTTATTCCCCGGAGGTATTTCCTATGCTCCTCGCTCATCCTGCCTCAGCTCCTTCCAAATGCTTTCAAACACCGCCGAAAAGCGGGGATCCGCTCTCCTTTCGCCGGGAAGGCCGTAAAGCCCCGGCTCCACTATACGCCGCACCCTCGCGGGGCGCCCCGTGAAAACCGCCACGCGGTCGCTCATGGCCACGGCCTCCGAAATATCGTGCGTGACGAGCACCGCAGTCCGCCCGCCGGAACGGATGAGCTCATAGACCTCGTCCTCCAATATGAGGCGCGTCTGATGATCGAGCGCGGAAAAGGGCTCGTCGAGCAGCAAAAGCTCCGGCTCCGGAGCCAAAGTCCTTATGAGCGCCGCCTTCTGCCTCATGCCGCCCGAAAGCTCATCCGGGTAATGCCCCGCGAAATCTCCGAGCCCGTATTTTTCAAGCATTTCGCCGACTTTTCTGCGTGAAGCCTCATCCAGCTCCCCCCTTATCTCAAGCCCCAGCTCCGCGTTGCGGCGGATGTTTCTCCATTCGAAAAGCGCGTCCCGCTGGAGCATGTACCCTATCCTTTTCCGAACGGCGGAGGGCGCCTCGCCCATCACGCTCACGCTGCCCGCGGTAGGCGACATAAGCCCCGTCAAAAGCTTGAGCACGCTCGTCTTTCCGCAGCCGGAGGGCCCGACCACCGATATGAATTCGCCCCTTTTTATTTCGAGCGAGAGCCCTTCCACGGCAAGCGTCTCCCGCGAGGGCTCATGATAAACGAGCTTCACGCCGCGAAGCTCGGCAATATTATCGTTTTCCATACCCACCTCCATCGTGTTATGTTCCAAAATATGAGCGGGGCGCATTCGGGGTGAATCTTGACAGGCGCTTTTTATGAACTTATACTAAAGGAAACAAATGCCCCTCGGGGCGGAAAGAGGCAATGTATGGAGCTTAACGAAGCAATCGCAAAATTCAAAGAGCAGAACAAACTCATGGGCGTTTATTATCACGCGATGGGCGTGATGTCCTACGATTTCGAGACCGCCGCTCCCAAGAACGCCGTTGCGGGCTATTCGGACGTCATGGCGAAATTCTCCGAGATCACCTACAATATCTCCGTCAGCCCCGAGCGTTTCGAAATTCTCGATACCCTCACCGAGCATAAGGACGAGATCGACGAGATCACCCGCCGCGAGGCCGCTCTTGCCCAGAAGAGCCTTAAGCTTATGCGGAGCATATCCGTTGAGGATTACGTCGAATATCAGCGCCTTGTGAATGAAGCCTCCGCGGTCTGGCACGATGCGAAGGTGAATTCCGATTACGCCTCGTTCGAGCCGTATCT
>JAEEGL012796763.1_pt1 | contig 13295 bp, 8 predicted proteins | sample 9134231 | NCBI WGS metagenome assembly JAEEGL01 (sample SAMN16246548, study PRJNA631951) | gut metagenome | biome: gut microbiome; feature: rumen; material: fiber-attached | host: Bos | place: Iran: Karaj | collected 2018-10 | reverse complement strand
CGGCCAGCACGTTGCGTGCAAAGCCTTCGCTAATACTCTTGGCAATGTCCAGAGGGGTTACTCCATCCTCGTATTGGCGTACATTGCCGTCAGGAAACTTGATGTTAATCATATTAAGTTATTAATAATTAAGTGTTTGCGTTGTACCCTACAACAGTACAACAATTCAAACTGCAAAGGTAATAAAAAGGCTTTAGGTTTTAGGCTTTAGGCATTAGTTTTTTTACATCCGCATCATTTTTTCTTTCGGCAAAGCTAGTTGACGGGCATCCGCACTCAATTTTTAGGACGGCGAATTACACGAATTACACGAAGGGCATCCGCGCTTATAATAAAAGGAAAACAAGAAATACAATAAATACTATGCTATCCAGCGAGCCCCACCCTATTTCAAACAACCGGGACAACGATTAATTCACATCATCGAATCCAACAATTACTCATATTGGAAGAATAATTGTCATTTGATAAAACTTATTGTGGTTCGATTTTCATCAATGGAAAACTATCAAGCCGCTCTTCTAATTGTCCAAATGTTGATAACTGATATTGATTAACATTTGAAATGCTTAGACCAAATTTCTGAGAATAAAAATAAGGCATCTTTGCTCGCTCAAATTCATCACATGTAGGTTTTGTCATTAAAAACATATCACATAATTCAGGGCAAAATCTGGTTTGACTTGTTGGATTCAAGACAGGAATAGCAATATTATTGAGCAGATGATAATCACAACTGCTATTATCATCTGTACTAATGAATTCAAAATCTTCATGTTGTTGTACAGTCGTATAATAGACACCTATAAATTTTGGTTTTTCTTCTTTTTGCTTGCGCACATACAAAATATGAGTAATAAATTCCATAATCAGTTGTGGCACAATATACTCGGGTTTAAAAATATCATTTAATTTATTTACTTTAACCATACATGCCATTACCAAAGGAAATCTACAAATACTGTATAGTAATTCATTATTTGCATCCATCGTGTATTCGCCATTCTCTTGTTGTAACCATTCTGATAATACTGGCATTGATATATCAAGAAGTTTGATGTCTTCTTGATTCTCTAATTTTGACACGAAACAATTACTCAGATTAGGCCTAAGCATTTCTTCCCAACATACGTATATGGATTCCCCTAAATAGAGACATGGATAACCTGGAGCACTATATCGTTGTGTCTTCACAATACCTCGTTTATTGAGGGGTATATGAAAAAGGTCATTTATGTTAACATTATTACGCTCTTGCATAGTTCGCATTCGATACAATTTTGATCCTTTTGGGATAGTCTTTATATCACAGCGAATCAAAACCTCATTTAAAAGTTGTCCTAAGTGCATATATGCAGAGTGATGGCTGCCACTATACATTTCGTCAACAATTGTATAAAGATAGTTAATGATTTCGTGAACTTTAGATAATACATCATACCTATCAAATTCAATAATATCATCATTATCGGATTTAACAGTGATCGGGAATTCATTAAAATTACTAATAATCTCATCCTGATAATATAGCCATTTCCGTTTTAAATGATCTATAAAACCATTGTCTGCCTCATATTGAGAGGGCACCAATTGCTGCATTTCTTTAAATAATTCTTCTCTGTTCATAATAATTTTTATTTATAATGACCCATCAAATATAATTACAGATAATTATGTTTTTTCTAAATATTGAAATAAGATTCTATGTGGTTATTATCATATTTCGCTTAATGGATTAAGTGGGTGTAGAGGGTGAAGAGGTGGGCGACGATTTCGGGTTCGGGCATGTTGGGCGCGAAGCCGTAGGCGGCCATGACGGCGCGGTCGTTTTCGCGGTGGGCTTTTAGCAGTTCGGGCGGCATGGTGACGGGGTCGTACAGGTCCGCCAGGCTGCTGTCAGGATACAGGGCACGCGCGTCAAGGATGGCCTGAGCGGTTTGAGCAATGCGCTGACGCTGTTGCTCGTCCACCTCCGGCCACGGGAAATTGTTGTACACCACGTCCTTACTATACCGGTAATCACTCTTTAGACGTCCGCAAACCACCCGCATCCATGCCATGTGTACGCTGCTCTCCAACATGCCGAAGTGATATAACGTAGCATCGGGAATGATTTGAACGGCATCATTCACGATATTATCGGGCGAAAGAAACCCCATTGGCACATAACGGCGATTCTCAGATGAGACTCGTGGGACGACTATATATTTACTATTAGGTTGCCTAATCTCTTGGAATAAAGTTGGAGTATCTGCGCTTAATTGAGTCGCTTTTTTGGGGCTGTTAAGTCGAAACTCTCTTACACCATTTACCCTGTCTCTAATAAATGTTGAGTTCCTAATAATACTGGGAGGAACGCCTACCAACCAAAGACAATAGCGTTTTTTGTTGTTTATGAATTCAACAGCACCATATATTCTTTTAATAACAGGTTCGATTGATGGTTCTTTCTTTAAGATTTCATTTTTCTCTTCTGGAGAAAGAAAGAGAAAGCCCCCATCTGTTGGCTTGTTACCGTATACCATTTCCGGAACATCACACAATGATTTATTTCTACTCTCAATGTGAATATCCTGTGCATCAATCAGATATCCGTTGATGTTCTTGGCCAGGATAATGTTTTCACCATCATAGATTACTTTTTGCCGCTGGGAGACGCAAGATTTTGCGTCTCTACATGACGAAAAGCCTATAATGACGCAGTGGACATGGGCCTTTATTGAGGCCTCACTATCCCAACGGAAGGTGCGATGGGCAAAGTCTATCTTGATGTCAAATAGGTCTTTGAGGGGTTTCCAAATAGCCGCTACTTGTTCGCCCTGGGTGATGCTATTGGTGGAAACGAGGGCTGCGCGAGTTTTTGTTCCTTGCATGATTTGAGCAGCCTTGTAGTACCAGCCAGCAACGTAGTCGATTTTACCCGCTGTTTTGAATGGTTTACCTTTAGCATCGACAAAGACACTCAAAATATCCTCCTTTTGTGACTTGGATTGAAGCGAATAGCCGATGAACGGCGGGTTGCCCATGATGTAGTCGGGCAATTGGATTTCAGAACTATCAGATATTTCAGTTGTTTGATTAAAGAGGCTGCGCCAGTCGATGCGCAGGGCGTTGGCCTCAACAATATTGGGATAGTCCTTAAGCGGCAGGAACTCGAAGTCGTGCGAGACGATGCGCTCGGTCTCGGCCAGCATCTGCGCCTCGCTGATCCACAGGGCAGTGGCTGCCACGGTGACGGCAAAATCGTTGATCTCGATGCCGTGGAACTGGTAGATGCTCACCTTGACGGGATTGATGAAGTCATCGCCACCGATAAACATCGAGTGGCCCTCGTAGAGCGCGCGGATGACACGGTTCTCGAGTTTGCGCAGCGAGAGGTAGGTCTCGGTCAAGAAATTGCCGCTGCCACAGGCGGGGTCAAGAAAGGTGAGCGACGCCAGGTAGTCCTGAAATTCCCTGAGGCGCTTTTGCCGCTGCTTGATGACAGGCTCGGCTAGGATTTCGTTGAGTTGCTGCTTGAGGTCGTCGAGGAAGAGCGGGTCGATGACCTTGTGGATGTTCTCGACACTGGTATAGTGCATGCCTCCGCTGCGGCGCGTCTCGGGGTTGAGCGTACTCTCGAACACGGCCCCAAAGATGGTGGGCGAAATCTCACTCCAGTCAAAGTCGAGCGAAGCGTGGCGCAAGAGCAGGTCGCGTATCTCGTCGTTGAGGCGCGGTATCTCGATGTCGCCCTCGAACAGGCCGCCGCTGGCATAGGGGAAAGCGGCGAGGTCGTCCTGCAAGTAGGGGTCTCGCTCGTCGAGTGGCGTGTTCAGAATCTGGAACAGTCGAATGAGGGCGTTGCGCATGTCCATCGTGGCATAACGGGCCAGGTAGTCATGGAACATGTCGTGTTTGCCGAAGATGCCCGCGTCCTCGCTGTAGAGGCAGAACACGAGCCTCACGCACAGCACGTTCAGTGACCGCAGCGACTCGGGATTAGTCGGGTCCTTGTATTCCTTGAGCAGGGCTTCATAGAGTTTGCCCACGATAACACCAGCCTGCATCGACACCTGCATCTCGCGGTCCAAGTGGTCGGCATTGGTCTCGACAAGGAAACGCAGGCGGTAGTATTCCTTGCCCAAGTCGGCAAGTTGTATCTCAAAAGGCTCACCTTTAGGGTGCTCCATGTCATAGACGAGAAACGTCTCGAAGTTGCAGGTCACAATCCAGCGGGGTCGCTTGCTGTAGGGCAAGCCCGCACTGTAGCGCTGGGCCTGCTGGAAGGGCGTGAGCTCTTTGCCGTCGCTCTGCTTGATGGGCGCCCGCAGGTCCTTGCCCAGCGACTTCTGCTCGATCATGGTGTGGGTGCGGTCGATATAGCCGTCGATAAACGACGTGTGGTCGAGCTGCACCTGGTCCTCAAAGGAGATGATCGTTGATGGCTCCTCGATGCCGAAGACCTCGGTCAGCAGCTCCAGCCAGAAGACCTGACTCTGGCCCTTCTCGTAGCCCTTGCCCGCCCAGCGCTTGGCAAAGCGCCCGGCAGCCGCTGCAATCTGTTTCTCGGTTTTATTCATAGAGGTCGTTTGGTTTGAATAGGCAAAGGTAATAAAAAAGGCTTTAGGATTTAGCATTTAAGCATTAGTTTTTTTGCATCGACACACCGCCCCCACGCTAAGGCGCTAAGACGCCAAATTTTTATTTTGCATCCGCACCATCTTTAATGAAAATAAAGGAAGACAAGAAATACTATGGTATTATCCAGAGCGCACAGGGGTTAAAGACAACTAACACAACCAAAACAACTTTCTTTTTTATTTACACCATGAATGACCATTAAATAATATTCATGGCTATTCGCGGACATTTCTGGACATTCATGTTTATTATATGTATAAAAAAAGCATTCTCTTTATCTCGGCGGGGCTATAAATCGGGAATTATTTCTATATTTGTGGCAGTAATACAATAAAGAATCATTGGAAATATGAAAACCATATTGAGACTCATCGGGGGAATGCTTGTCGGAGCCTGTTTCGGCCTGATTATTATCATCCCCATCATTGCCATTATCGACGGCGAATCGATTACGACGGTGGCGAGAACGATCTTCACCAAGTTTTCCCTGCAAGACGTGCTGGAGATCGTCTGGATGCTGATTGCTGTCTTGATCGCCTTCATCCTCAACGTCGTTCTGCACGAGGGCGGCCACCTGGTGACTGGACTGCTGACGGGCTACCGCTTCGTGTCGTTCCGATTCCTGAACTGGACACTCATCCGGAGGGACGGACGCCTGCAGTGGCGCAACTATGAGTTGGCAGGCACTGGCGGCCAATGCCTGATGGCCCCACCCGACCGCCCCATCGACCAGATTGACACGCGCTGGTACAATGCCGGCGGTGTGCTCGCCAATATCCTCATCGTCGTGATTTCAGCCCTGCTGCTATGGGCATTTGACTTGCCCGACTGGCTGGACGAACTATTGGTGATGTTGATCATCCTTGGCCTCTTTATCGGACTGGGGAACGGTATCCCCTTGAAGATGGGCGGTGTCGCCAACGACGGACTCAACTTGCTGCAGCTGGAGAAGGACATTCCCGGCAAACAATGTTTCTGCAACATCCTCGAGATGAACGCCCGCAACCAGGAGGGAGAGCCCTACAATGACATGCCCGAGCACCTGTTCATCCTGCCCGAGCCCATTGACTGGAAAAACAGCATGCACGTGGGTGCCGTGCTGATGACTGCAACGAGGATGATGGCCCTGCACCAGTGGGAAGAGGCCTACCATCTGCTGACCGAAGCACTCAGTCACAAGGACAACTACATGAAGCTCTATCAGCTGGAGGTGGAGTGCATGATGACCGTGACCTGCATTGCCACGGGGCGCGTTGAGGAGGCACGACAGCACTATAGCAAGGATATTGTCCTGCACATCACCCGCCATGCCGCCACCCAGAGTGACAAGCAACTCGTGGCCATGGCAGTGGCACTGGTCCTTGACGGAGACCGCCCCAAAGCCGAAGCCCTGTTCCATCAACTCGATGCCGACCGCAACAAGTACATCCACCAGGGAGACGTGGCGATGAGCCTCGATCTCATGCGCTGGCTCCTCAACAACCAGCAAGCATCATAGAAAAACAGCCCCTGATGGGGCTATTCTTTGATAGTGTTGTATTCTATTCTTATGCTGTAATTACTGCAAGCCCTGAGTGAGAAAGCGACGCAGGTGCAAGTGTGTGATACCATTATCATCGCTGCGATTGACCAACGGTGACATCGAAATCACATACTTGGGATAATTATCCCTAATGGCCTTGAGGTTGCCAAATTCCCGCTGGTAGGTGGTGTCATCGGCTACTAGATAGGCCACTTGAACGTATACCCGTGAACCGTCACTCTTGCTGCAGACGAAGTCAATTTCGCCTGCTTTGAGTTGACCCACCCGTACCGTGTATCCCAAGCGAATGAGGTGCTGATAGACCACTGTTTCCAGCACCTTTTCTATGTCTCCCTCACGTTCTCCTCCTGCAATAGCATTGCGCAGACCATGATCCTCAAAATAGAACTTGCCATTGCTCTCGAACAGTTTTTTGCCATGAACTGCAAACCGTTTGACTTCACTTATAATATAAGATGCACTCAAAAAAGAGAGATAATTGATGATTAATGTGGGAGTTATCGTGAGCCCCTGCGACTTCATGAATTTGGAGATATTGTTAGCCGAAATCAATTTGCCTGAATTATCGGCCAAGTACCGCACAAGGTCTTCAAGGAAGGGCACGTTACGAATCTGGTTACGCATTACCACATCTTTGAGCAACACCGTGTTATAAATACCCATCTGATAATCCCGCGCGATTTCTTCATCCAAACCCATCACAACAAGACCAGGAAGTCCACCAAATGTAATGTACTTACCCAACGACTCATCATTATCGGGTAAGGCGTGAAACATCAGGAACTCCTCATAACTCAATGGCAAGATACGAATTTCCTTGTAGCGACCACCGATCAAGGTACTCAAATCGCTACTCAACATGCGTGCATTGGAACCTGTAATGATAACATCTGTATTAGGTTCGGTGCGGTAACTGCGAATATTGCGTTCAAACTCTTTGATATCCTGTATCTCATCAATCAGGATATAATTGTGCTTTGCTCTGTCTATATGCTCTTCGATGTAGGCATTCAAGTCCTGATAGGTCTGGATTGCATCAAACTGTCTTTTTTCTTTATCAATGTAGATGACATTGTTTGCCGAATCCTTGGATTTCAGTTCCAACAGTTGACGCAACATGTAACTCTTGCCCACTCGTCGTTGGCCCACTATGACGATAATGGTTTCCTTGCCCAAGTACTTTTCGATCTTATCAATATAAGTTTGGCGAATGATTGTCTTCATAATCATCTTGTATAATAGAAATTTTTGTGCAAATATAGCAAAATTTCTTTTATACAAGAAATTTTTCAATATTTTTATGATTTTATCTCTTATAAAACAAGGAAATTGCAACCGATAGCAATCCTTTTCTCTAGATGAGAAAATATATTGTACCTTTGTGGCGGGAAAATCATCACAATGAGTAACACATCGGCCATAACGCAGCTGCAAAGGCAGCGGGAACTGCTCCGCCTGGAATACCAGGAGGAGAAGGAGGCCTATCGCCAGCAGACCGAGAACATCGGGCTGGCGCGCAAGGTGACGCGCGGCGACGCCTGGTTCCCGCTCAAGATCGGCCGCACCTATTATAACTCCCTCAACCAGTATTGTATCGAGGTGACCCGTCAAGGCGACGAGGAGATTGACCACAACTTCGAGTATGGCAGGCCTATCGTGTTCTTTAGTGCCGAGGCGCCTGCAGGCGACCTCAAGCAGGCGACAGGGATTCATTACTTCGGTTTCACGGGCAGCGTTTCGTATGTTGACGGCAACCGCATGGTGGCCGCAATCCCCGAGGGGCACGCACTGGAACTGCAGAACGCGCAGCACCCCGTGGGCGTGCAGCTGTTCTTTGACGAGACGAGCTACCGCATGATGTTTGACGCCCTGGAACGTGTCATGGGCGCCAAGGACAACCGTCTCGCCTACCTGCGCGATCTGTTCTACAGCCATCAGACGGCACAGACATTTTCCTTTGAGGCGATGCGTTTCCCGTGGCTCAACACCAGCCAGGAACGTGCCGTCAACGATGTGTTGCGCGCCAAGGATGTGCGTGTGCTGCACGGTCCTCCTGGCACCGGCAAGACGACCACACTGGTCGAGGCCATCAACGAGACGCTGATGCGCGAGACGCAGGTGCTCGTGTGTGCCCAGAGCAATACCGCCGTCGATTGGATCAGCGAGAAACTGGTGGACTGCGGCATTCCCGTCCTGAGGCTGGGCAACCCCTCGCGAGTCAACGACAAGATGCTGAGTTTCACCTACGAGCACCGCTTTGCCGACCATCCCGATTACCCCAAACTGTGGCAGATCCGACGCACGATGCGCGAGATGCGTCGCAGGCGACGCGAGAAGGTTGAGCATTTTCACCAGAAGATGGAACGCCTCAAGGAAGTGGCCATCGAACTCGAGGTACGCATCAACAACGACATCTTCGGACAAGCACGCGTCATTGCCTCGACCCTCGTGGGAGCAGGAAACAAGTTGTTGGACGGCAAGAAGTTCAGCACTCTCTTTATCGACGAGGCAGCCCAGGCGCTCGAGGCAGCCTGCTGGATTCCCATCCGTCGTGCCAGCCGTGTCATCTTCGCTGGTGACCACTGCCAGCTGCCGCCCACCGTGAAATGCCTCGAGGCACTGAAGGGCGGTCTGGGCAAGACATTGATGGAGCGTATCGTCGAGAACAAACCCGAGTGCGTGTCGCTATTGCAGGTGCAGTACCGCATGAACGACGAGATCATGCAGTTCAGCAGTGATTATTTCTACCATGGCCAGATGCGCTCGGCGCCCGAGGTGGCACATCGCCTGATCCACGAGGGTGATGCACCCATCCTGTGGTTCGACACCTCGGACATCAATCTGGGCGAGGACGAGCAAGACACCTTCAAGGAACAGTTTATCGGCGAGACCTTCGGCCGCGTCAACAAGGGCGAGGCCAACTTGACCATCAGCCTGTTGCAGATCTATTTCCAGCGCATCGGCAAGCAACGTATCCTGGACGACCGCATCGACGTGGGCATCATATCGCCCTACCGCGCCCAGGTGCAATACCTCAAGCGTCTGATCAAGAAGCGCCCCTTTTTCAAACCCTACCGCCACCTGATTTCAATCAATACTGTTGACGGTTTCCAGGGCCAAGAGCGCGATGTCATCCTCATCTCGCTGGTGCGCGCCAACGACAAGGGCCAGATCGGCTTCTTGCGCGACCTGCGCCGCATGAACGTCGCCATCACCCGCGCCCGCATGAAGCTCTTCATCCTGGGCGACGCCCCCACCCTAACGCGCCACCCCTTCTACAAGCGTCTCTACGACTATATCCAACGAGTCCGCGGCCACCAAACAACTTTGAACGACAACAACAACTGAAAAGGCTGAATATTCTGGGTTTCCACATACGCCAGACCTCACGCTAAGGCGCGAAGGGATTCTTTGGCATCCGCACACATATATAAAAACAAGAAATGCGACAAATACAATTTGTTGCATTTCTTGTTTTCTACTTATTATTTAATTGTTTTGCTTATCGCTACCGATCAATGGCCTTGGAGCAGAATGCTGACCAGTGCGGTGACGTCGCCGATGTCAATGCGCTCGTTGCCATTCACATCGCAGCAGATGTCACACCCTCCTGCGCCTGAGAGCAGACGATTGATCAGTTCGGTGACGTCGCCGATTGTTAATGCACCGTCATGGTTCACATCACCCAAGTCAAATTCATGGCTGTTCTCAAACAGGGTCACCTTCTCGCTTTTGCTCCAGTCGCTGGACGTTCCGTCAACATAGTGGGCCTTGACCCTGTAGTAGAACGTGCCGCCAGGTGTTAAATCGGCGACAGTGTAGTTCTTGCCGGTGATTCCTGTGACGACACGGCTGTTGGCATCTCCTTGCTCGGCAACAGCGCGCAAACTATTCTCATCAAGTACTCCTGCATAGATCAAGATTTTCTGGAATTGGGGATAATTGCTCGTGCCGGCAAAGGTGAGCTGGTCCATTTCCTCGCAATTGAGTACGACAACATAGGTCTTGAATTCTGTTCCGCCAGGACAGGTGATCTCGCGGCTGGCAATGCCTGTCGAAACAGTGAATCGTGAACTGCCAGTCTTGGAAATCGACTTGGCGGTAATCACCACGGTCACCTTATTATAATCTGTCAGATCATAGACCGGCGTGATTAACGAGCTGCGGTTATTGATCGAGATGCTTGCATTCTCACACCAGATAGCCGAACCGCTGAACGTCCACCCTTCGGGCATGAGGAAATCGGGATCGTTGGCATAGTTAGTCGTGTTCTCGACGATATCGGTCCAGTCGGCCACGTCAATCAGGGTGGTACCCGGTTTGGTGTTGACCTCGAGCGTGTAGCTGTCCACATACTTGGCTGCGGTCAAGTCGGTCCAATCGGCACGGAATGAGGTCAGGTTGATATAAGCACTGTCAGCCGGCTGCATCACCGGGGCATAGGTCTCCAGCGTAGAGACGCCATGCAGGGTAATGACGACATCCTCGGCCCCAGGGCTGCTCAGGGTCACAGTAGCCTCATGGTTGCCGCTGGACTGGGGAGAATAGGTCACGATCACCTCGTGTGCCTCCTTAATCTCTTCGGGAGTGAAGTTCGTGGCATCCAACGAGAAAACACCGTTCTCGTCATTGAGCACCAGCGACACATTACCCGTGAGCGCTTTGCCCTTGACGGTAAAGGAAGCGGTCGCTGTCTGGTCGGCATAGGCCGACATGTCCAGTTGAGCATTATTCACCCTGATTGTGGGAGAGGTGATGGGGGGCTGCAGACCTTTGATGAAGGCCTGCTCGATATTGAATGAAAAGTTACCGTAGTAGAAGGCATTGAGTGCAAAGTCTCCGTTGCCGTTGCCACTCCATCCCCAGTTCACATGATAAGTGTTGTCGGCAGTATTATAGCCATCCACGTTGAAGGCATGTCCCGACCAGCCAGTCCAGCTATCGTAATCATAGGCACAATAGACCAACGGACGGCCCTCGCTCAATTCAGTCTGGAGCAACTCGGCCCACTCCTCGTCGCTATAGTTCGGGGTCTCGTTGCCAAAGTTGTCGGCTATCGCCTTATATACTACCTCGCCATCATCGTCATAGCCGAAGAATATCACGGCGCGCAGGATGTCTTGGGCCTGGGCTCCACTGATCCCGACGTTGTAGTCCATTTGTTCCACTTGACCAACATAGCGCATGAGCCATGCGACGGCTTCGGCCTGAGCCGTGTTGTATGTCGTGTACCTGTCCAGCATATTGTCCCAGTCAAACGTGATGGACGGTAATGCCGGCACTTGGGTGTTGATGCTCGGTGAAATATACGCGGGAATCTCGGGCGTAGGATCCTTGGGATACTTCCAGTAGTAGAACACCATCGACAACGACGTGGCGGGGCATCCCGTCAAGCAGTGTGTTCCCTCATAGACGGGACAGTGGTTGAAATAGGGCTCATCCTGGTCCCATTCGGCTGTGAGCAACGGAGCCACCGAGGGCGCCAACTTGGTATTCCTGATGGATTTCGGCTTCTCAACGACTATGCCGGGATGGGCCTGCAGAAATTCGAGTTGTCGCTTGTAAGTGCTTAACCAATACTTCATATTCTCGGGCATGCGGGCTACGTCAAGAGGACGGTCACCGTGGGCCAGAATCGCATGGGCGCGGTCTTCGCCCGACACGATGACGAATCCATGCTTGGAGTTAAAGATGTAATAGACCGGGACAGTGGGATTTGCCGTGTTTCTCTCGATATGGGCAATCTTGAGGTCTCCCTGGGCGGGAGCTGTCATTCGGCCTTGAGCGGACAAGGTGTTCAAGAAACGATGTGCCTGGGCACGGGCTGTCGCCTCATCAACGTTGGCAGCCCACGTCTGTGTTGCCGTCAACAAGATGGCGGCAAGTGCTAGAAGTAATCTCATTTAGTAGTGTTTTGAGTGGTTATAGTTAATAGTCGCGACAAAGTTAGTAAAAATCCACCTGATTTCTACTGATATCGGTTAAAAAAGAACTTTAATACAGATACGAGCCCCACGCTAAGACGCAAAGCCGCTAAGGTTTAATGTTTAGAGATGCATCCGCATTGTAGGGCCTCGCCTTGGCGTGGCCGCCCGTCATTTGACAGAAAACCCCACGCTAAGTCGCTAAGGTTTATTATATTGCTGGTCTTTTTTTGATTTCTTGCGAGCCATTGCGAGCAATCAGTAAATGTTTAGCGTGAGGAGCGTAGCCTATGTGGGGATTTTCTTGAGCCACTGGCGGTAGCCGAGGACAGCCATGACGGTGTAGAAGGCGTAGAGGCAGGCGGTGAAGGGGATCTGCTTGTAGATGTAGAGGACGGTGCAGACGGCATCGACGACGAGCCACAGGAGCCACTGCTCGGCATACTTCTGGGCGAGCGCCCACAGGGCTACCATGCTCAGGGCGGTAGTGAAGCTGTCACACAAGGGGACACTGCTGTCGGTCCACGTGATCAATATCCAATAAATCACAGCCCACAACACCAGGCCGACGATGGCGACGGGCAGTACGCGACTCAGAGGGAAACGAGTAATGGGGCGCTCCTGCTCGGGAGACGCATGATTTTGAGTCGCCGCAGCGCGTGACCTTGACCAGCGCCACATGGCGTAGCCGTAGATGGCGGCGAGGACGTAATAGACCTCCATACCGAAGTCGGCGTACAGGCCCCGGGCCAAGTAGAGGTAGCCATGGACGATGGGCATGATGACACTCACGAGCCACAGCCAGATGCTCGCCTTGAACTCGAGCCACAGGTAAACAAGCCCCAATACCAGGCCAGCCAAATCAATGGCCTGGACCCATGTAAACTCGCTGAAATATTGCGTTATCGACTCAATCATATTGTTCAGTTTTTAGTAGCGTGGTGCAAAGGTAAGGCCTATCCCCGAAATGTGCAAATTGCAAGACAAATATACCTATTTCACAATATTTAATCATTACAAACTTACAAATTGCTTGCAACATTCTGCAGAAATGACTACCTTTGCGGTGGTAAAATTTCAAAATAACAGTTTGAACTACATTTTAAAAGAGATAAAATCATGGCATTAACAAACGACAAATTGGTCATCGTCGGCGCTGCCGGCATGATCGGCTCAAACATGGTTCAGACGGCCCTGATGATGGG
>JAEEGL012748794.1_pt1 | contig 13295 bp, 10 predicted proteins | sample 9134231 | NCBI WGS metagenome assembly JAEEGL01 (sample SAMN16246548, study PRJNA631951) | gut metagenome | biome: gut microbiome; feature: rumen; material: fiber-attached | host: Bos | place: Iran: Karaj | collected 2018-10 | reverse complement strand
CCTAATATATAAATAAACTTCAACTCTAATAAAAAAGTCCCTGTGGTTTGAGGCTTGTCTTGAGGTGACCCCAAAAAGTTAGACTTTTTAAGCGTAGCAGTTTTTGGCTGCTACGCTATTTTTATGCAGCCAAGAGGCTAAATCTGTATTGAACAGGACTCATAGATATATGGGGAAACTGTTATAAACCCAATGATTACGTGTTTAAAAGCGAAAGTGGTGAGCCACTACATCCTGACGTTCCTTCAAGGAAATTTAAGCGATTCATTAAAAAGAATCCTGATTTACCACAAGCAATAACATTTCACGGACTTAGAAGTTCCTGTGTTTCAATCCTTGTTCATCAAAGTAAGGATATAAAAAGCATCCAGGCGTGGGTAGGACACGCCGATATTAACACCACCCTAAAGATATACGCCAAAGTAAAAGAAATGGATACAAAGGGGGAAATATCGAGTTCTATGGCCACTTTAATTCCATTAACGGACTACTCTAACGAGTAATTATTTTAAAAGGATAAAAAATTTTTGGTAGCAAATTGGTAGCAAATGAAAAGAAATAGATAAAAAAACAAGGGCTTCGGAAGCCCGAAACCCTTGATTTTACTTAGTCGATGCGACAGGATTTGACTCTCGCCTGCCGGCTCGGTCGGCGCTTCTGTCTGCTTCGCAGCCAGAGGTGTCCACCGGACACCCGCGCCCTGCGACTCTGGTCCCTCCGCAGCGCTGCACTGTATTCGTTCCGCCGGAGGAGCAGGGTCAAAGACTGGAGAATGGATAGTAAAAAAGGAACACCGATTGGTGTTCCTTTTTACTATCGATGCGACAGGATTTGAACCTGCGACCTCTGCGTCCCGAACGCAGCGCTCTACCAAACTGAGCCACGCATCGTAACTATATTCGGCTGGCAAAAACGCCAGCCGGAATAATATAACACACTATTCGTGAATAATCAACCCCACGCCGCCATAAATTCCGGCATCATTTCCAAGAGTCGCTAATGTAATCTTTGTATTGGCACAAGCGTGGAAAATACCTACATCAAAGCCTTCTTTAATCTCATCAATAATGATCTGTCCGGCTTTTGAAACCCCACCGCCGATTAAAACTACTTCCGGATTTACCACATTACAAACGGTAGCAATCATTTTGCCAAGCAAATAGCAAACCTGATGAACCACTTCCTTTGCAAGTTCGTCTCCGGCCTTTGCCTGATCGAATACATCCTTTGCACTAAAGTCGCCCATTTCACGAAGTGCTGACTCTTTTTGGCTACGATCCAAATGACGATGTGCCATCATAACAATTCCGGTTGCAGATGCATACTGCTCGATACATCCGTGGTTACCGCAGTTGCACTGAAGGATTTCATCTTCGTTTACTACGATGTGTCCAATTTCTCCGGCTGCTCCGTTGAATCCGGTTAAGATGCGATTGTTTAAAACGATACCGCCGCCGATTCCGGTTCCTAAAGTAACCATTACCACACTGTGGCATCCTTTTCCGGCACCCATCCAAGCCTCGCCTAAAGCAGCGATATTTGCATCATTTGCAGCACGTACTTTTAATCCGGACAATTCCTCCATCTGGGCTTCAATGGGAACTACACCCCATCCAAGGTTTACACATTTATTTACAACACCGTCTTCGGAAACCGCACCGGGCAATCCCATTCCGATGCCTTCCACATCGGTCTTGGTCAAGCCTTTTTCTTCCATCTTTTTGCGAATAGCATCAACGATATCCTTTGGAATGTTCTTTCCGTTATCCTCGGTATTGGTTGGAATCTCCCATTTATCCAAAAGTGTACCGTTTGTCTCAAATAATCCGATCTTGCAGGTAGTTCCGCCTACATCCACTCCAAATCCGTATGGTTTCATGATTTATCTCCTCATGTTATTCTTTATAAAACGCTTTACAGCACTAAGTATTTTAACACGTAAGCATCCGATAAACAATGCATTTCTATTCGTGTACCCAGATGATTTCATCCTCCGGAGTTTCCTCTATACCGTAATTTTCTGCGGTTGGTTCCTCTGAAATATCTTCCTCGTTTTCTTCGGGTTCCTCCGGCTCTTCTTCCACTTCCGTAATGGGAAGTCCCCGTTCTTTTTTCTTTTGATTTACGATAGTTTGCTGCTCCGCAAGAGTATCCTCTCCCACGTTTTCTTCATCCACGGATGCCTCATCCAAAAAGTCCCGATTCTCCAAGCCGCTGTGGATTTTCGTCATAAACGTTTTCCAGATGTTTCCGGGGTATGACGCACCGGTAAGTCCCGTAAGTTCCTTGGGCTGATCGTATCCAACCCAAACACTGGTGGTATAGTATGGTGTATAGCCCACAAACCAACCGTCCTTATTGTCATTGGTGGTTCCGGTTTTTCCCGCACAAGCCATACCGGAAAGCCCGAGGTTTTTACCGGTTCCGCTTACCAAAACACCTTCCAAAATATCCGTCATGGCTCTGGCGGCATTGGTTTTATAAATCTCCACCTCTTCCTGAGTCGTCTGATAAATCACCCGGCCTGCGGAATCTTCGATTTTTACAATACAGCTGGGATTTCTGTACTTTCCGTCGTTTTCCAATGTGGCATAAGCCTTTGCCATCTCAAGGGGCGAAACACCGTTGGTCAAGCCTCCGAGAGCCGATGCCAATCGGACGTCGTTTTTATCCAAGCGCCCAAAGTTCATTGCCTGTAAATAAGAAAAACCGACTTCCGGTGTCAACTCCTCGAAAAGTCTCCATGCCACGGTATTTCTGGAAAGTTCCACTGCCCGACGCAGGGTAATGTTTCCAAGATAGGTGCCGTCCGCATTTGAAGGTCCGTCCTCAATCTTTCCGTCATATACTTCGCTATCCGCCGTATATCCCCGCTCCAGCATAGGCGTATAAACCAAAATCGGCTTAATACTGCTTCCCGGCTGACGATAGCTTTGAAAGCCTCGGTTTAAGGTGTAGCCGTCAATATCCTGACTTCGCCCACCGACAATGGCACGCACCATACCGGTGGAATTGTCAATGCAAACCGCCGCACTTTGCAGAGTATAGATTCCCTCCTCCGAGGTCTCCGTAAACTTGGAAAGTCCGTTGTCCACGGATTCCTGCAAAAGCGCCTGCATGGATAAATCCAAAGAGGTATAAATCCGATACCCGCCGGTAAACAATGTGGCATTCCACTGATTATATGCCTCTTCATAGGCAGCGTTGTATGCCTCACGGGCTTCATCCGTGTCAAACACCGTCTGGAACTGAAATCCGGCCGTTTCCATTAAGGCCCGGGTAGCGCAGTAATAGGAATAGGTCTCCACATAGTCATGCTTGGACTGCTCCGACATGTTTAGTACGATTTCCTCCGCTATAGCGGTTTCATAGGAATTCTTGGAAATCACCTTTTCCTTTAACATGTCTTCCAGGATTTTATCCCTTCGGGTTAAGGTATGATCCATATGTTCCAACGGATTGTAATAGGTGGGATTATTGGGAATGGAGCATAAAAAAGCAGTTTCGGACAAAGTCAACTCATTCGCACTTTTTGAAAAATAGCCCTGTGCTGCTGCCTCTAATCCGTAATAACCGTTTTTAAAATAGATATTGTTTACATAGAATTCCAAAATATCTTCCTTGGAATACTTTTTCTCCAATTCCACGGCGATATAGATTTCTTCAATTTTTCTTTCCCAGGTTTTATCCTGAGTCAAAAACACATCTCTGGCCAACTGCTGGGTGATGGTAGATGCACCCTGGGTAACTTTACCGTTTCGATACATGGCCCAAACCGCACGAACAATGGCCTTATAGTCCACACCGTGATGGGTATAAAACTTCTTGTCTTCTACACTAACCAATGCCTGCTTCGCATACACGGGAATCTCACCGGAGGTCAAATAGTACACATCCTTTTCTCCCTTTAAATAGGAAATGACCTCTCCGTTGGCATCGTAAACAACGGAGGTCTCTGCGGAGCGAAAGGTATCCCTTGTGGATGCGGAAACAAAGCCAATGGCTTCCTGATGCAGCGTCGCTACCTTTGTGGCATATCCACCCACGTAATAATAGGCGATTGCCAACAGCACCAACGCAATTAAAACCATCTGTATTTTTAGAAAGCGCCATGCACGCTTTTTTGATCTAGATTTTTTCTTTGCCATAATCTCATTATATCTATTTTCTTTTTTAGAAAAAACAAAAACAATTATTTCTAGTGATTTTTTTTCGGGAGTAATTTATAATGAAAATACTTGAGAAAACGGGGGAATACAAATGGCTACGACAACACTAGGAAAAACAAAAACAGGAAAAGATTTGATTTCCGTTGAGATTCAAAACAAAAACGGAATGAAAGCAAAGACCCTAAACTTAGGTGCCAACCTGATGGAACTGTTTGTTCCCAATCATGCTGGAGAAACCACCGATGTTGTAATGGGCTTTCAAAATGTAAATGATTACGAAGACAACGAAAGTTTCTACGGATGTACCGTTGCCCGAAATGCCAACCGTATCGGCGGTGCCGCATTTGATTTAAACGGCCACCACTACACCTTGGAAAACAACGACAACGGCAACAACCTTCATTCCGGTTCCCAAACTCTTGCCAAAAAGATTTGGGACATCAAACGCACCACGGTAAACTCCGTAACCTTTGCTTACAGCAGTCCGGATATGGATATGGGCTTCCCGGGTGCCATGGAAATCGAGGTAACCTACGAACTTACGGATACAAACGCCCTTGTGATTCGCTACAAAGGCATCTCCAACCAGGACACTATTTTTAATCCGACCAACCATTCTTACTTTAACTTGGACGGTCAGACCGGTGAAAGCGCATTGGATCACTACCTTACCGTAGATGCGGATTACTTTACCTGGTCCAATGAATCTTCCATTCCGGACGGTACCGTAAAGTCCGTAAAAGAAACTCCTTTGGACTTTACAAAACCACGTACCCTCGGGGAACGCATTGAGAAAAAATACGACCAGTTACAAAATGCAGGTGGCTACGATCACAACTTCATTTTAAATCAGTCACAAGTGGCAAAAGAATTTTCCACCGCCACCCATCCGGTGTTCTTTGCAGCAAAACTGGAAAATAACAAACAGACCAGAGCTATGTATGTTTATACAGACACACCGGGCATTCAGGTTTACACCGGCAACTATATGAACCCGGAAGAAATCATGAAAAACGGAAAGCACTTTGTAAAACGCGGAGCAGTTGCGTTAGAAACACAGTACTACCCCAATGCAGTAAATGTTGAGTCCTTTAAAACGCCTGTTTTAAAAGCCGGAGAAAACGGCGAAAGCATTACGGTTTATCAATTCGATTTTTCTGAGTAACATAATAAAAAGCTTCCACAGATGTGGAAGCCTTTTTTGTATCTTTTTGTTTCTTAGTCTGTTATGCCAAAAAAGCTTTTACCTGTTTGTAAATACCTTCTGCATCCAACTCGTATTTATGAAGTAATTCTTTTGCAGGACCGGATTCACCAAAGGTATCCTGGACACCGATGCGTTTCATCTTTGTCGGGCATTCTTCCGAAAGAACCTCTGCAACTGCAGAACCAAGTCCGCCGATAACAGAATGCTCTTCGATGGTAACCACCTTACCGGTCTTTGATGCAGTCTTTACCAACAGGTCCTTATCGATTGGCTTAATGGTATGAATGTTAATGACCTCTGCATGAATACCATCAGCCTCCAACATCTCTGCTGCCTGCATTGTCTCATAAACTTCCAAGCCGGTAGCCACTAAAGATACATCGCTTCCTTCTTTTAAAACGATTCCTTTTCCAAGTTCAAACTTGTAGGTGGCCGGATCGTTCATTACCGGTACCGCCAAACGTCCAAATCGCATATACACCGGACCTTCGTATTCATAAGCCGCACGAACTGCCGCACGAGCCTCAGTATCATCTGCCGGATTGATTACCACCATACCCGGAATACCGCGCATCAAAGCAATATCTTCGATACACTGATGGCTGGCTCCGTCTTCTCCTACGGAAATACCTGCGTGACTTGCACCGATTTTTACATTCAAGTGTGGATAGCCAACCGCATTTCTCACCTGCTCATAAGCACGTCCGGTTGCAAACATTGCAAAAGAAGATGCAAAGGGAACCTTTCCGGTGGAAGCAAGTCCTGCTGCCACGCCAATCATATTGGATTCCTGAATACCACAGTCAATATGACGTTCAGGAAATGCTTTCTTAAAAATCTCTGTCTTGGTTGCTGCTGCAAGATCCGCATCCAATACATAAAGATTGTCATGTTCTTTTCCGAGTTCCACCAAGGCTTCGCCATAGCTTTGTCTCGTTGCAATTGTTTTATTCTCTGCCATAAGCTTCATAAGCCTCCTTTAACTCTTTCATAGCCACTTCGTACTCTTCCGCGTTAGGCGCTTTGCCGTGCCAATCGCATACATTTTCCATGTAAGATACGCCTTTTCCCTTTACAGTCTTTAATACGATGGCGGTTGGCATACCCTTGGTCTCTTTTGCTTCCTTAAATGCAGCTGAAAGCTGATCAAAATCGTTTCCGTCAGCTACCTCAATAACATGGAAGTTAAATGCCTTAAACTTTTCTCCGATAGGATAAGGAGAGTTAACCTCTGTAATGGCTCCGTCAATCTGAAGGTTATTGTTATCTACGATAACACATAAGTTGTCCAGCTTTCTGAACCCTGCAAACATTGCAGCCTCCCAAACCTGACCTTCCTCAATTTCTCCGTCACCCAGAAGAGTGTATACACGGTAGTTTTCATTGGAGAGCTTTGCGGAAAGTGCCATACCGGCAGCAATGGAAATTCCCTGTCCCAAAGAACCGGAGGATGCATCAATACCCGGTGTATGCTGCACACAAGGATGTCCCTGCAAGTGGCTTCCCACATGACGCAATGTCTTTAAATCCTCCACCGGGAAAAACCCTCTTAGCGCTAGGGCAGAATAAAGTCCCGGGGCAGTGTGTCCCTTGGATAAAACAAATCGATCACGGTCCGGCTTTTTCGGATCCTTCGGGTCGATATTCATCTCCTCAAAATAAAGATAGGTAAATACTTCTGCCGCAGAAAGAGATCCTCCCGGATGTCCGCATTTTGCTGCAAAAGTACTTTCAATAATACCCATGCGCACTTCTGTGGCTTTCTTTTGCAATTCTTGTTTTGTCATGGTGTTTCCTTTCTTTTATTTCTGATTCCAAGAACAAACTTCGTCTAAAGTTATGGTTTTAATATTTTTAATAGCGGATGCCGCTGTAATGGCGTTGCTGGCAAATCCGGATTTGGAAAAAATCACATAGTAGATATTTTCCCCGGATTTCGCATGTTTGGTAAGATCAATCAGTTTCTTTAAATCCTGCATATCCACTTTTTTGTCCTGATAAAAACAACGGGCATATAGCACCGCGGACTCTCCGTTTTGTTCTCCCAATGCCACCAAATCAAATCCTGCGGTGGTACGTTTTTCATCATCGTTTTCCCACCAGCTTCCGATTTCATCTATATGAAAATCCAAATCCTTGGCATTGGAACGGTTCCAAAGATAATCCTTACACATAGCCACAAAGCTTCGCTGTAAAAACTTATCGTTCTTTCCCAAAATGTGCTTTTCCAAGATTCCGCTACGCTCTTCAGAGTAATACTCATCCATATAAGGAACCACAAAACTGTACCAAAACACATCTGCTATATTTGCAATGGAATACCGGGTCTTCTTTCGGTTATTGGGCTCCGTCACCGGATTTTCTTTTTTTACCGCTCCGATATTAATCAGCGTGGTAAGATACGGAACCACCACATCCTTTGGCTTTTCCACTTCTTCAGAAATCTGGTTCACTCGATTTTTTCCGGATGCCAGTGTTTCCAGCAAAGAATTGTAGTAGGACATTTCCCGCAATTCCTGTCCGAAGATCTTCTCCGGTAAATAGGCCGGTTCCTCCTGGCTTAAGTACAATTTCTTTACGGATTCTTCCACGGAGTTTTCCAGCTGACACAAAAGTGCAGGTATACCACCGGTAATACCGTAGTAAAACACCTTTTCCTCCGGGAGTGCATCCTTAAAAAAGAACTGGGATTCATAATAATACAAGGGCTTTAATTCCATACATACGGGATTAAAGTCCTGCCACAGTGCCCCTGCGGAAATCATCATCTTTGTGGCATTCAAATAGGAATCCTCGCAAAGAATCAGCTTTAAATTGGTAACCGCCCATTTTTCTTTTACAAAGTCATGAAGCCGTTTGGCAAACGTCGTATCGGATTTCGCAAAAGCGCTGTAATTATCAATTACAAATACAAAAGACTGATCCTTTGCCTGCAGAGTCATCTTTTGCAAAAACTCCTCCAGTGACAATTCATCTTTCGCTCCGAAGGCTTTTGACAGATAGTCCATCTGCCTCTTTTCGGTTGTTGAATAGGCATTATAATACATTCCTGATTGTTTTTTCAGGAATTCTTTAAGAAGAGAGGTTTTCCCCATACCCACTCTTCCGTACAACATCAAAACCCGCGCATCGGATTTTACAAAATCCTCTAACTTCCTAATTTCCTCTTTTCGGCCCTTAATCATTTACCGTCTTTCACCTTTTTCGTTGATAAAAGCCACAGAATTAAACGCCTAATTCCATGGCTTCTTTATACACCAAGTACTCGCCACCCATAAAAAGGGGGCGAACGTATTTAATTGTAATATGTTTCAACTATCTTTTCAACACAGAATTTATGTTTGTTTTATTTTTCCTCATCCGGATAAATCAGTGGCAAAGGAAGACCGCTGTCATAGCTTAAATCTCCCAAATCCGACAACAAATTCTCATAGCTTTTTTCATCTACGGGAGTAGACTTCATAAAAAGCTCCAGCCGTCTTAAATAATTAACTTTCGCCTCTTCCATTAACTCGTAAAAATCCTTGGTAATCTTCATTTCCGGCTTCCAAGGGTTTTTGTACTCCTTATGAACCATATTGCAGGGATCCTCATAAGTCTGCTCACTGTCTTTGGAAATTACCGCACTGAGAAATATATGCTTAAAAAAAGTCATATCAATCCAACGGACGAAGGCCTTCTTTCGTCCTTTGGGATCCACCATCATTTTAAAAAGCTTTCTGGAAAAAGTAATGGCCTTTTTCACATGCTTATTTTTCATTGCGTTTTCCGGGTATGTCTCAGCAATAGTAGTTTCCAGCAAAAGGGCTACCACTTCCCGCTCTTCCTTTGATATTAAAATCGTATCGTAATGATTAAATGCAATGGGTTCACATCCAACAAAGTGACGCACATTGTCGTTATCAATATCCGTCTCCAAAAGCACATGGATTCCGAAACTTTTTGAAAACTCATGCCGATACTTCATCTTTTCAACCCGATCATGAATGTAAGGGTGCGCTACAGTATCAAGCGAATAATGCCCCATAAATCCAAGTATATAAGCGTCCACTATCTCTAAATGCTCCGGTCTTGTAAATCCCTCTCTGGTTTTTAAAAGATTTTGAAAGAAGACTCCTACCCGATCGGAATGCATCATAAATCCCACGTTTTTCGGATAAAAAAGATGAGCCTGGGGGCAATAGAAAAAAATATCCGGCCCCTGCTGGCCCAGATTATATACATTTCTGTGATTTAAAATGCACTGTGGCACCTGCTCCATTGCTTTTACGCACTCGTCTCCGAAAAAATAGTGTGATCGAAATCCCGGCATATTATCTCCTCCGTTTCTTTCCTCTTGCCTAATCATCATACCACATTTTGTTTTCTTTGATGGAAAAACCGATGATTATCCAAAAAAAACAGGCAAGTCATCAATCGATGACTCACCCGTTTTCTGACAGAGTATATTACAATTTTTATTCGTAATCTTTTCTTCTATAAGTTGCAATGGCTGTTCCTAATGCCACCATAGAAATAATTAAAAGAATAGTCTTCTCCGGTCCCTCTCCTGTCTTTGGAGCAGATGATGATGTAGAAAGTGTAGTTGCTCCGGGCTCACTTGTAGGAATATCTGCAAGAGGTGTGGTCTGGTTGGTTACCAATACAATTACCGGTGAGAAGTTAGAAAAGTACGGATCTACATAACCGTTACTCTTAACTCGTCTCTGCTGGAAGTATAAAACACCGTCATGCCAATGTCCTACAACGGCGATCCGTCCTGCAAATGCGGTTCCAACTGCAATATTAACACGACCGGAACCGGTTGCATTTATATCCATTGCCTGTGCACTCTGAACCTGAACTGCACCCTGCGCACCGCTCATGGCTGTCATTCTTGCTGTCAAATCTGTCATCTGTGTAAGGGCTGCTCCGTCAGTAATCGGAGATACTCCTGCCACACTGACACCGTTTCCTGCTACGACACCACCGGTTGAGAAGTTCGGTGTACCTGCGGTAGCAATTACCTGCTGTGCCTGCTGAACGTTCGCCGGAGTTGCCGGAGTCTCTGCTGTCGATGCCGGTGTACTGGTTGTACTTGAAGCAACTGCAGTACTAGCTGAGGTGTTTTCTGTGGATGCTGCAGAAGTCTCAGTTGTTGTAGCACTTGCGCTACTTGAAAATGTTACTATATTTCCGTCTTCAAGTGTTCCACTTGATACAACAGTATTTGTTCCTAAGGTTATATTACTAACCGCATATGCTTTACATGTTAAAGTTGATCCACTATCCATAACTATTGTACAAGGCATATCCGCAGTAAACGATCCATCTATGTTGTTTGTTCCCCTAAAGTACAACGAATATCCCCCTTCGCCATAGAAACTAAAATCAGCATATTCACCAGAAACTAATAAATTTGTTATCGTCATGGTTTTAGCAGAAGCATCGACAGAAACCGAATCATATGAACCCGCCGGTCCTAAATATGCTAATGCGCCTGTAAAATCGTCATCAATAATTCCTGTTTCATGAACATACTGATTTCCGTTAATTGTCGCAGCCTTTACCTGTTTCGAAGGCATGATTGCTATCGTAAAGGTAAACGCTAACGCAAATACCATTAAATACGCAAAAAACTTCTTAAAATTTTTCATGAAATCCCTCCTCTGCTTTTTCTATTTCATATTCTCCCTCTCATGGATGCCCTCTGCCCAAGCATCCTCGGATGCCATTTAAAGTAGCACTCCATACAAAATAAGGGTAGGTTCATTTTACTGAACCTACCCTTTCTGAACCCTATACTGAACGAAATAAAAAATCCTATTATTTCAGAGCGTTTCCGGATTCTTAATTTTGAATTTAACATTGTTCTTTTCCGAAGATTTTTCTGATTGTTGCAGATATAACTTCACCAAACCATTTCGGTTTTCAACACCACCGACTTTTTCACACATCTGTTTTATATAACGATAAAACATGCGCTCGGAGATATTTAATCCGGCACTTAAGGCCTTTGCAGTATCATCAGAAGATACCAGTACTCTCATCACGTCACATTCTCTGGGCGTAAAGTGATATTTTTCACAAAAACGTCCAAAAGGATCTCCCTCTTCTGCTTTGGGATACACTTCCTCCATCTTGGAATGAAGGATTCCAACGGTTAATGCAATCGCTAAAGCCTGTATTAATACCAGCAAATAATTTCCGCTAAGAGAGACATCACGAACCAAGTAAAAATAGCCCGTCTCCATCATTGCGATAAACCGTCCACCGGAAGCCCACACATCCGGGTGCGTTGTTGCCGGCGCCAAAATCCAAAAACCAAGTAATATATATGCGTTGTAGATCCCGGCACAATAATTAAACAGAAATAAGCGAAGTCCTGAATAAGAACCTCCATAAATTGCAGCAAATGCAAATATAACAGAAATTATAACAAGCTTTTCCACTCCGGCCCATCCAAATCGATCCGCCACAATTCCTAAAAGAACAATTGCTACCACGATACCTAGACGGGGCCACTTATAAAAGATAGTCACATCTACAGAATCAGCACCCCAGCTCATTTCTACGATTCCAAGTGCCACAATCATTAAAAACGCGGTTCCAACCAACCGACGAATTCTACTGATTCCCGCAACATTGCGATCATTTCCGTTTTCAGAAAAGGGCAATATTTCGCCAAAGGCAAACTCAGGAGGGTTTAATAGTAATGCCGCTACCAATAAGAATAACACCACATTTATAAGCAATCCCACTCTCTCATCTGACACCACCGGTTGCAAAACAAACTGAAGAAAATACGGCAACGCCAATCCCACGGTCATCACCACACATCCATGAGAAATCTGAAGCATCTCCGCCATTACCAGATAATAAATGTAACCGGCAACATACCCGATACATAAGATTACCAGCCAGTATACCCTTCCAAATGAATAGATATCCGCATATACTCCCGCCATAAAAAGAATATACAAAACACTTACACCTATAAGTGTTACCTTTCGCATCTTCTTCGATATCAAAGCCATTCTGCTTAATCCAAACAGTAAACAGCCAAAACCAAGCAAAAACGAAAACAAAATATGTCCCGCAGAATCCAAACTGCCTCCAATGGCATCCGTCATCTCTGCAGTCATGGTCAGTACAAAACCAAATGCTGTCAAAAGTAAGATATAAAATACCGAAACAATCATCGGTAAAGACTTATTGTCTTTATCACTCATTCCCCTATTATCCTCTTAAAGTCCTACTCTTCTTTTTTCTTTAAAATCAGTTTCACACCGGCTACATCTGCAACGATTGCAAGTTCATCCACCTCAAAATATTCATCATCATTCGTTGAACGTGCAGTCCATTCCATACCGTTGTAAATGGCTTTACCGGTTTCCATATGATTATCAACTCGTTCGATAATTCGTACTTCTTTTCCAATGGTCTCTTCATAATTGGTGCGCACCCGCTTTGTATTTAAATACTTTACAGCCCAAGGTCTGGTGAAGAACAACAAAACAAAGGTAATCACGAAAAATGAAATCACCTGAAGCCAGGTTGGGCCGCCAAGAGCTGCAATAATCAAAGCTACCAAAGCTCCTCCCGCCATCCAGATGGAGGTAAGTCCCACCGTTACAATTTCTAATAAAATAGAGCCGATTAATAGAACCAGCCATATATAAATCCAACTTTCCATAAGTTCCTCCTTTAAATAACTATATGCTTATCTTACTACTTATGGAAAAAATCCTCAATGAAGTTTAAAAAAAGAAAAAACCTGAAGCTTATTGCTTCAGGTTAAAAAATAAGTGCCCAGTCTCGGAATCGAACCAAGGACACGAGGATTTTCAGTCCTCTGCTCTACCAACTGAGCTAACTGGGCACGAGTTGCGGGAATAGGATTTGAACCTATGACCTCCGGGTTATGAGCCCGGCGAGCT
>JAEEGL012085257.1_pt1 | contig 13295 bp, 7 predicted proteins | sample 9134231 | NCBI WGS metagenome assembly JAEEGL01 (sample SAMN16246548, study PRJNA631951) | gut metagenome | biome: gut microbiome; feature: rumen; material: fiber-attached | host: Bos | place: Iran: Karaj | collected 2018-10 | reverse complement strand
GGAGCATGAACGAGATACCGGTAACGAGGTCCGGCATGACGTTCGGCACATATGTCATCGTCATCGCAAAGCCCTGAAGCTTCTTATTAAGGTATGCAAGACCTAATGAGCTTAAGACTCCTATAACCGTCGATGCAACAGCAGCGATCGAAGCAACCTTAAGGGTCTCAAGAAGGGATTCGAGGATCCCGCTTCCATCGGAACCTTTGAACAGGCTCTTATAGTTATCAAAAGTGAATCCGCCCCAGATGAAAGACTTCGGGAGCTTATTGAATGAATAAACAATGAGCACCGCAATGGGCAGATAAATAAATACCAGGAGCAGAGCGAGATATATGTTTGGTACGAGCTTTTTTGCAAATCTCATAATGCCATACCTCCGCTTCCGGCTTCCTTATCCTGGCCGCGCAGGATGCCCATGGTAATGAGAACGAATATGAGCAGGAGCAGCGAAAGAACGTTGCCGGCCTGATTGTAGGTGGTGCTCTCATTCAAGATGAAGTTCTGCACTGTGTTGCCAATCGTTGTTTTCGAGCCCTCGTTAAGGATATCGGGGATCATGTAGAACGTCAGGGACGGCATGAATACCATCTGGATGCCTGAGATAACGCCCGGCAGAGACAGCGGGAAGATTACTTTGTTGAAAGTCTGGAATCTGGTAGCGCCAAGGTCATATGCAGCCTCCGACAGTGATCCGTCGAGCTTAACGAGAACGGAATAGAGAGGCAGGATCATGAACGGCAGAAAGTCATTCGTCATGACGAGCTTCGTGATGAAATCCGCAAGAACCTCATTCTTGAGGAAGAGGATCGGCGCATCGATCGCACCCCACTGCTGGAGTACGGTATTGAGGACGCCTGTCTCGCTGAAGAAAGCACGCCATGCATAAGTTCTGAGCATCGTGTTCATCCACATTGGGAGAACGAAGAGCATGAGGAGTCTTGAACCGTTCTGGCGCTTAAGCTTGGATCTCTGTGCAAGGAAATAGCTTGCCGGATAGCCTAATACCAGACAGCCGAATGTCGTCCAGAGAGCATAGTCAAAGCTCCTTAAGAAGATCGAGAAGTACTCCTGCAAAGTTACGTCAAGGCCGTAGAATCTGGTCGTGACATTCTTGTTCTGGAACAGAACGTTAAAGCCGGCCGTCGTAAACTCATATCCGCCGCCCGCCGCTTTCTTGAAGAATGCGCGGAAAACTATGAGGATCAGAGGCAGTATCGTAAATATAACGATCCACGCAAGATAAGGATATGCGAGGATCTTGTAGTTCATCTTGAGATTCAGTGCTCCGTAAAGGCATGCAGCCACACCGATGAAGAGCACGATTATCAAGAGGTTGCCGGCAAAAGACTGCGCGACATAAAGTCTTTGAGGGGTAAGTCCGTTTTCCGTGATCATGTCTCCTGAGATCATCTTGGACAATGTGACGACATGGCAGATACCGCGTCCGATGAAGAACACCATAACGCTTAAATACCCGATCTTTCTCTTATTGCTCGATTTATAGAAGAACGGATACGAAAGAGCTAACGTGAGCGCAGCGACTGCAAGGACTATCGTTACAACGAATGCCAATGCCGCAAAGCTCTGGAAATTAAGGTTGACCGAACCGCTCCTGATCCTCGTGGACACGCCCGGATTCAAGAGCAGCGTGAAAAGCGAATATGTGCGGAAAGGCACATACTGTATGAATAACTCAAACATCGGAATGAAGATGCTGATGAACGAGTATACCGCCGCGAAGATCATGACAAAGGCATGGAGCGGCATAACCTTTATTCTGGCTTTGAGTTCAGTCATGAATCTCCTGTCTCAACCTCCGCATCGTCTTCTTCAGGCTTGATGTCCGATTCCTCAACGACATTATCGCCGATGCTGTTCTCTTCTATCTCTTTGGCTTCGATGCTTCCCTCAGCTGAAGGATGCTTGATGCCGAAGCTTCCGAATTCAGGCGAAAGCTCCGATCTTCTCATTATCTGAATATCGTCGGGATCGACATAAAGACCGACACGGCTTCCGACTTTGAACGGGTCAACGTTCTGAACGAGCCACTCGATCCCGTCATCTGACTTTACGATCATCTCGTAGTGAACGCCCTTGAAAATAAGTGATTCAACCGTTCCGTTGATCCTGCCCTCAGCTTCCTCAGCTACGTAGAAATCCTCGGGTCTTATGACGACATCAACGAGATTTGCAATGCCCTCGGTGAACTCAGGGAACATCGGGTCTACGCACTCGAACGTGATGCCGCTCGAAAGAACGACTTCCCTGTCCTTCTTCATCGTGCCCGCCACGATGTTGGATTCGCCGATAAAGTCGGCAACATAAGCGTTCTTTGGTTCGTTATAAATATCGATCGGGGTGCCGATCTGCTGGATGACACCATCCTTCATTACGATGATCGTGTCAGACATCGTAAGAGCTTCTTCCTGGTCGTGCGTAACGTAGACGAATGTGATGCCGAGCTCTCTTTGCATCTCTTTGAGCTCGATCTGCATCTCCTTGCGCATCTTGAGGTCCAGAGCTCCCAAAGGCTCGTCCAGAAGGAGGATCCTCGGGCGGTTAACGATGGCTCTGGCGATAGCGACTCTCTGCATCTGACCGCCTGAGAGCTGGTCGATATATCTGTCGCCGTAATCGGCAAGACCTACAGTCTCAAGAGCTTTCTTGACCCTCTGCTCGATCTCCTTTTTGTTGACCTTCTTTATCTTGAGTCCGAATGCCACGTTATCGAAAACATCGAGGTGAGGGAAAAGCGCATATCTCTGGAAAACAGTGTTGATGTTGCGCTTATTGGCAGGAACGCTCTTTAAGTCCTTGCCTTCAAAGTTAACGATTCCTGAATCAGCAGTCTCAAATCCGGCAATGATCCTTAATGTCGTTGACTTACCGCATCCCGAAGGGCCCAGAAGCGTGATGAACTCGTTGTTTCTGATGTAGAAAGTAATGTTCTTAAGTACTTTGGTGCCGTCAAAGCTCTTGCAAAGATCCTTGATCTCAATGATGTGCTCGCTGCCCGTGCTGTCTTCAAGTATCTGATTATATTGCATTTATGATTACCTCTCCCGAAAAATAAGCTTCTGCCCGGTCAAAAACTCGGCGGCGAAGATATCCATATAGCCTTCGCCTGACGGCCGGTGTTGTTCTCGAGAAAATGCGGCTTGTCGCAGGTGATGTGGAAACTCTCACCCTTCTTAGCCTGATATCTCTCATTATCGATAACTACCGTGATCACGCCCTCTAATACGTATCCGAATTCCTCACCCTCGTGCGGATTGTCCGGATATGTGGATCCGCCGGGTTCGATCGTGACGATGATGGGCTCCATCTCATTCTTCTGCGCATTAGGTATGAGCCAGCAGATACCGTTCCTGAGATCCTGATCCAGCTTTACTGAATAATCGTCCTTGCCGAATACGACTCTCGAGCCTGATTCCTCTTTGAAGAAATGAGCAAAATCAGTGCCCAGCGCATTCAGGATATCCTCGAGAGTGGCCATTGAAGGCGATGTCTTGTCGCTCTCGAGAAGAGATATGAATCCCTTGGAGAGTTCGCATCTGTCGCCTAACTCTTCCTGTGTAAGACCCTTCTTGAGTCTGAGATTTTTGATCTTTGAACCGATCTCCATATTCTTGCCCGTCCTAAACTCAAAGTTTACTGGGATTAAACTTCAACGTGCGTGATTATACACTGTACTAAACCTGTTGTAAAGTATTACTAAACAAAATCAAGAACTTTCGCCGATGTAGACGTATAAGGGCTTTCCGTCTTGAGCAGTGCGCACAAAAATGTCCTCTTCCGGGAAATTTGGTATCCTAAAATATATTGAAAAAAACAGAGCGCCAAGTATAATAAAAATATCGACGATAATTCACATAAACTTTACAAAATCTTGACATTCAGGGGGCATCGGGATGGCAAACATTTTGGGCAATGTATTTAAAGGTAAAGATGGAATGAGTGGAGGCCTTGCTACGCAAGGTGCGGGACAGGTCCGTGAGGTTAGACCTGCAAATCCCGGCATCGTTAACATTCAACCTGCCGGACGTCCCGGCGGACACACAGCTCACACAACATCTAATTCAACAGCTGCACAGCTTGCAAGAGAGCGTGCTGAAGCTGCTAAGGCGCAGATCGAGATGCGTAAGGCCGCTGAGGCTGCACGTAAGGAAGAGAAGCTCAGGGATAAGAATTCCGAGTTTTTCTCTGATAAGAATGACATTACTCCCGTCGGATTAAAACCGCCGATCAAGCGTCCGAAGTCCGCTTCCGTTAACCACGCTCAGTATATTGCAGAGCAGCAGAACCAGAACGGCGAGGCACAGGCTGAGAGCAAATCCGCAGAGCGTGAGCGAATAGTAGCTCAACCCGGCAGAACGGCAGCCCAGTCCGCACTGGCTCTCGCACAGTCTGTCGCATTGAGAGCCCAGAACGAAGAGCGCCGTGCCAATCAGAAGGCAAAGGGTGCAGCTGCAAAGGTCGTAGAGGCAAGAAGTGCCGTAACCGCAGCAGAGGAAGCTCTTATCGCAGCACGCAAGACTGAGGAATCCACGATCGCTAAGGAATCTGCAGCAAAGGAAGCTACACTTGCAGCAGTTGCCCGTGCCGAAGAAGCACGTGCCGCAGCTACAAAGGCAGAAGAACTTGCAAAGGCTGCAGTCATGAAGGCTGAAGAGGAAGAGAAGATCGCTGCTTCCCTCACAGCTGAGGAAGCCAAGCTCACAGAGCGCAGAAAGGCTGATGAGAAAGCACGTATCGCAGCAGAGAAGGTCGAGGAAGAGGCTAAGGCTGCAGTTATCACAGCTACCCAGGAAGAGGAAGCTGCATCCCAGGAGCTCGAGGCTGCAAAGCAGGCACTCGTTAAGGCTCAGAACGAGCTTGATGCCGCTAACCAGATGAAGGCTGAAGAAGATGCACGCATCGCAGCTGAGAAGGCTGAGAAGGAAGCCCGTCTTGCTGCAGAAAAGGCTATCGAAGAAGCACGCATCGCAGCACAGAAGGCTGAAGAAGCAAGACAGGCTGCACTTCTCGCAGAAGAGAAGGCAAGAGCTGCAGCTGCAAAGGCTGAGGAAGAAGCCCGCATCGCTGCTGCAAAGGCAGCTGAGATCGCTAAGTATAAGCCTGTATCAGCTCCCGCACCCGTACAGGAAGCAGAAGTTGAAGAAGCAGTTGAGGCAGTTGAACAGGAACCTCAGGAGGAAGCACCCGCTCCTGCTCCCGTTGCAGAGACAGTTCCCATGAGACCTGCAAGAGCCGCAGCTGAGGCTCAGAAGTCAGACGTAGTCTGAGATAAAGAAACATAAAGATGATCAAGGCGATGTCTAAAAAGGCATCGCCTTATTTGTTGTACTGCAAAAAGCTTATTTACGGCCGTCTATTACCTTCTGGATACGGTCCTGTGCAGATGATGCAACTTCGGGAAGGTCCTTCCAGCCGCCGAAATACGACTGCATCTCTTCCACGAGGATAAGGTTGATCTCCATATCCTCGTTGTTCATTCTGGTGCAGCTTGATATCGTGTTCTCCATGTCCAGGATGTCTGTATCGGTAAAGACATAAGATCTGTTTCCCGTCTCTTCATCATAAAAGGCTAAGCCCCTTCCGCCGTCACCGTTAAAGTAATCGGCAGCAGCCTTTCCGGCCTGGCGGCACGCTTCGCGGTTCAGAACGAAATGCTCATGCATTGCAAGTTCCGCCTGGAAAGGTTCAGCCAGGAGCGACTTAATAAACTCGCCGCAGCCGTCTTTATTCCGTGATCTTGCCGAGATTGCGATCGAGATATCCGGAATTACCGAAGGCCCCTCTCCGTCAAAAGACGGGAATCCGAGTATTAACGGCGCGTTTGTCATCGAACCGGTATTGATAAGATACTCCCTGGCACCCGAACAGTATGTGTATTGGGCAATCTTCCACATATCGGCTTCAGATCCGACCAAGAGCAGCGGGTCAAGCTTTTCAGAATAGTCCGGACTCTCCTCCTGAACATAGTCCTTGACGTAATCCGCCATCGCCTCAAACTCCGGACCTGAGAGATCAACCTTGCCGTCGCGGATAAAGATCTCTCTGGAATTGTCGAAGAGCCAGGCAAAGTAAAAGGCCTGTCCTGAACCATTGAGATCCTTGCCGTGAAGTGTTCCGTTAAGAAAATCAACATATTCTTTGTAAGTAAAGCCTGTTCCCGTGCTGACTGCGTATGCGGGATCCGTGCGGATCCCCGCTATCTTGTAGCTTACCGGAAACTGATACAGCTTTCCGTCGACTCTGCAGGCATCAATGATGTTCGTATAATACTTGCCGGAATCAAGCCCGCTCACATAAGGCAGCAGATCCGCAAAACAACCGGGATTGTTAAGCTGACCTAAGCTGCCTGCATTAAGGAACATATCCGGGCCGTTGCCGCTTTGAATGTCCTCCGCATATTCCCTGCCCTTTTCCGAATAAGAATAAAGAAGGTTGTCGGATGTATCATCACTGCTGTCTGAGATATTCTGAAAGTAATCCACTGATCCGTAACGGTCGGTAATCTCAATAAAATACTTGCCGTTATTCGCATTGAAATCCAGTATCGCCTCACCCAATGCTTCCTCGACATCCCCGTCCGGTACATTGAGTTCAAGGATGGTCTTGCCCGCATGAGGATTTTGTGGTGCCCTCTTTAACACAGCAAGCACATAATCAGATACCGGACCGTCACTGTATTTATGTCCGCAGAGAACGATGGAACTGTCCGAACATGATATCATCTCAAGATAATTAAAGATATTTATGTTCGCCCCGCACCAGCTGTAGTAAAAAACGGCTTCAGTCGTCCGGCTCTTCATGTCGATCCTGTAGATACCGTCAGATCGTTTGTAATAAGAGTTGCCTTCAGAGTCTGATACGGCAGAATAAAGTGCATCCTGATCGAGCCATTCAAAATCCTTGCCGTCAAGAGGCATGACAGAACCCGATACAAGATCAACGTCGAAGAAAAGGTATTCCCCGTAAGACCTTACGACCGCTACCGCTTTGGAGCCTTCTGCAGGAAGCAGCGCCTGAAAATACATGCTGCTCACGCCGTCCAGCCTGATCTCAGCCTTTGTGCTGCTTCCGCCCTCCTGACTGATGTCCAGAAGGACATATTCATCTTCCAAGTCAAGCTCATCGCCCATGTCGAATACATTGATCTTAAAACTTCCGGCCGTCACATTCTTAAACGAACGGTAGTAAAAGCTGTCTTCACCTGACGTGGGCTGTCTTTCATCCAGCTTCCTGCCGGTCACTGGATCTATTTCAACTTCAAGGAATTCGGCATTGATATGATCTTCGTCATACGTAACGGTCTCCAGAATGAGCTTGCCGTCTGAATACCTGGGGTTATAAACGTGGTCATATGGCGTGTCATTTGCCAGGTCGATGAACCTTACAGTATTAGCATCCGTTCTGTCGATTATGTTGATCTGGTCGAACGCCTCGAAAATTGATTTTCCGGGATCCGTCTGATAAGCACCGGTGGATCTTACGATAATGAGTCTGTCATCTGCTCCAAGCATCTGGCGGTCTATGTAACTTATATTTTTACTGTCATTGATGCCCGGCTCTATGTCAGTTACCGTGATGTCAAACCACGGGCTGTCTTCTGCGACCTTTTTAGATTTGCCTTCAGTCCTTTTGCCGCACGATGCTGCCGGCAAGATGAATGAAGACGCCAGCAAAACACCAAGTATCCTTTTCGCGCAACTCCTCATAAAAACTCCTGTTATCCCGTAATATTCATATGCTGTTATATCGAAAAAGAAGGCTGCACTTTATGCAGCCCTCTTCCGTATTTGATGTTAAAGATCTTTATCCTCTCTCATCCAGGACTTTCTGAACTCTGTCCTGAGCGATCGTTATGACAGCATCAAGGTCCTTCTGACCGGAGAAATAAGCCGGCATCTCTTCAACAAGAATAAGATTGATCGTTGCATCAGCCGAGCTTGTTCTTGTACAGGACAGGAGTATGTTCTCCACCTGATCGATATCCTTTTCCGTGAACGTTTTCTTCTTGTTGTTCAAAGTTTCACCTGTCATCGGATCGTAAGTATCAAAGTAATAGCTGCCGTCGCCATTATAGTAATCGATGGCGATCTTGCCGACTTTCCTGAATGCATCGCGGCTTAATACAAAGTAATCCTGCATAGCATATTCCATCTGCATATCCTCGGAAAGGAGGAGCTTGATGAACTCTCCGCAGGCATCTATATTCTCGGCCTGTGCGGAAATTGCCACTGAATCAGAAGGACATACACAAGGTCCTCTTCCGTCAGAAGAAGGAATGCCGAGGATCGTATTACCTTCAACGAGCTCTGCCTGGTTCATAAGGAAGGAACCGATTCCGTAGCAGTTTACGTCCATGGCAATGCTGGGTTCCATACCGTATCTGTCACCCTTGAAGGTGGACGCTCCGACTATATAAGTCCCTGATCCATAATCGTCAGAATACATCTCATCCCATGTCTTAGCCTTCTCCGGAACATTTGCCTTAACGAATTCAGCGAGATCCTTGAATTCATCACTCTTGAAATCAGCCTTGCCGTTAACGATGAATTTGTCGCTCATTGCAGTAAAGAGTCTTGCGAAGTAAATAGCCTGGCCGCAATTGATAACATCATTGCCGTTAAGATCTTCATTTAAGAATTTCTCATACTCTCCTGTTGTGAATCCGACGCCTGACTTGCCTGCGTACTTGTCACTTGTCTGTATTCCGCTTATGTAGAATGAGATCGGAAACTGGTAAAGGACGCCGTCGACCTTTGAAGCATCGAGAATGTTTGTATAATACTTATCTGAACCGAGATCACTAACATAAGGTGTAAGATCTGCCAGGTAATTTGTATTATTGAGCTGGCCTAACCTGCTTACGTCCATCAGGATGTCAGGGCCCTCGCCGTTCATGATATCCATGGCAAGAACATTGCTCATCTCGGCATTATAATTCAGTTCTGTCTTCTCGTAATCGTCCGGATTGTCGCTGTCGGTATATTCATACTCAACCGATTTGCTGTAACGGTCTGTAACCTCGATGAAGTAATCCGGATTTGAATCGTTGAACTTCAGGATGGCATCTGCCACCTGATCGTTTGTATATCCGTAGGATGTATAGAGCTCAAGGATCGTCTTGCCGGCATGAGGATTCTTGGCAGCTCTTGATAATTCGTAGATCTTGAAACTGGTACTGTAATCGTCATTAAAGGGGCTGAATGACCAGTTCTCACCGCAAAGAAGGAATCTGTCCTCCGAAGCCTCGATGATAGCAAGATCAGATAACTGACTTCTGTTAACTCCGCACCAGCTGTAATTGAAGATTTCTTCGTCCGACTTCTTCTTCAAATCCAGCTTGTTGATGCCGGTGGCAGATGCGTAATAAACAAGACCGTCAGCACCTATGTTGCATGAGCCGACTGATTCAAGATCAAGCCAGTCATATTCCTTCATGTCCGCATCCTTGATCTCAAGGGTGCTCAGATCCATAGTATAGTACTTCATATCCTCTTCTGTGCTTGCAGGGATCAGTACTGTGTTTGAATCGATCGGAAGCATTGTGGAAACATCCCATATGTTGAGATTGTCTTCCTTAAGTACGGCAGAGTCTATGTTTCCATCAGGATCCGTGACATTGAACTGATAGTAACCATTATCATTTTCATCCCATATCATGCAAGCATCGATCTTGTAACCGTTGATTACGAACGTGTTCTCTATGTATCCGCCGTTATCAAAATCCCTGTCGATATCACGCTTAGCAAGTTCCTTGCCCGTAGCGATATCGATATCTGTCTCGTATGCTTTTATCTCATATGTCGTATCGTCATAAATATCTGTTATGTACGATACAACACCATTAGCATATGAAATATTCTCGATATAAGAGTTCCGGGGTAGATCTTTTGCAATATCGATCGTGTTAATGGTCTCGAATGATTTCTTGTCGATTACCGAGATGGATTCGATCATATACTCGGTATAATTGATCTTATCCCAATCGATGGTGTCGTCATCGGGCATCTTATAATATCCTTCTTCGTTAATGACTATGTAATCATCATCAACGCCTGCGAGTCTTTGACTTACGGAGTCCACCGCTCTGCTCGTATCATAAGCATTCTCGATCTTGATCTCTTTCCCGTCAAACCAGGGTGCATTTGCGTCGATCTTCTCACCGCTCCTGCTCTTTTCCTTTCCGCCGCTGCTATTCTTTTTCTTACATGCACTGATTGAAAGGACCATGGACATGGCAAGCGCGGCAGATACAACCTTAATTACTGTTTTATTCATTCTATACTCTCCTTTTATCCCCTCTAGGGAATATATCATTATGATTGTAAAATGCGGATAAATCTAATCTGCATCAAAAATAAGGCAAAAATAAGGTAAACAAATTAAAGAAAAATTACAAGTCCTTTTTTATTGTTTGTCAGAAAACGCGAAAAACGGGGGCCGCATTGCTGCAGCCCCCGTCATATTTTCGCGATGTTATAAGGAAATCATCCTCTCTCATCCAGAACTTTCTGTACTCTGTCCTGGGCAACCGCAACAACGGATGCGAGGTCCTTCTGACCGGAGAAGTAAGCCGGCATCTCCTCAACGAGGATGATGTTGATCGCGGCATCCGCGGAATTCATCTGTGAACAGCTCAAGATGACGTTCTCCATGTCCTTGATGTTTTCGTCGGAGAATGTGATCTTCTTTCTTGCTGAACCTTCGATCTCATCATACATTCCGGCTGCATCACTGTTGTAATAGTTAACCGCAAGACCTGCACCATATCTGAAAGCGTCACGGCTTATGACAAAGCTGTCGTATTCTGCGAACTGCTTCTGGATGTCTTCTGCAAGGAGAGACTTTACGAACTCGCCGCAGGCATCGATATTCTGGGCCTGGGAAGAAACTGCAACGGAGAAATAAGGCTCAAGAGTCGGTCCTCTGCCGTCAGATGAAGGAATTCCGAGAATTGCCTTATAGCCCTTTAACTGAGCAACCTCGTAGAAGTAACCGCCGATTCCGTACAGGCTGGTGAACATGGCTTCAGTATTCTCATCGTAATAATAGTCACCCTTGAATAAGGAAGCTCCTACTCCCATTACAAAACCCGTATCAGAATCCTCTGCATCCCATGCAGTACTGCTCTCTTTTACGTTGTTCTTAACATAATCCGCAAGCTCTGCAAATTCAGGACATGAGAAATCAGCCTTTCCGTTTGCGATGAATTTATCGCTCATATTGTTGAAGAGCTTTGCAAAATACATTGCCTGACCGGAAGTGATGACGTCCTTGCCGTTGAGAGTATCCTTTAAGAAATTCTCGTACTCGGCAGGAGTAAAACCTACACCGGACGCACCGGCATACTTACTGTCAGTATGGATGCCGCTGATTCCGAAGGCGATAGGAAGGTTAAAGAGCTTTCCGTCAACCTTAGAGCAGTCGATAACGTTGGTAAAATACTTGTTAGGATCAAGGTCACCCACATAAGGTGTAAGGTCAGCAAGATAGTTTGTGCTGTTAAGCTGGCCGTAACTGCTTACATTGACGAGAATGTCAGGACCCTCGCCGTTTAAGATGTCCATTGCAAGGGCGTTGCTCATTTCAGCTGCTGCCTTATAGGTAACTGCCTCTACCTCATCGTCACTGTTTACATCGGAATAATCGCTTGTATCAACACTTGAGTATCTGTCTGTTACCTCAATGAAGTAATCGCTGTTGGTGCTGTTAAAATTCAGGATAGCCTCAGAGATCTTCTCATCTGTCTGTCCGTATGCCGCATAAAGCTCAAGTATCGTCTTTCCTGCGTGGGGATTTTTCGCTGCCCTGTCAAATTCAAGAAATGCAAAATCAGTTTCGCTTGAATTTGAATATGCCTTATATTTGTAGATCGAACCGCAGAGAACGATCGAATCATCAGAACACTCTGCAACATCAAGGAAAGAAAGTGTGCTTCTGTTAATATCACACCAGCTGAAGTTGAAGATCTCCTCAACGGACTTCTTCTTAAGGTCTACCTTGGAAACACCGACTGCAGTCTTCAGGTACATGCTGTCAGCGCTGCAGTAGTATGAGTTGACACCGCTGAGATCAAGCCATTCGTAATCCTTGGGATCCAGCTCGGTCAGGGATGCGTCCTTGTAATTTAATTCATAATAAACCGTTCCGTCACTTACGGATGCGGGAACAAGGACCTTTCCGTCTTCGATCGGGATAATAACAGGAATATCCCAGATATCATCAGAAGCTTTGAGCTCCACTGAATCAATATTGCCGTCAGGTGAGATCATGAAGACCTTGTAGTAACCGTGATCTTCGTTCCAGCAATAAGATGTATCGAGCTCATAATCGCCGATATAGAAAGCCTTTTCCACGCCCTCATCGACCATGGATGTTTCTTTTGATCCGATCTCGTTTCCTGTAGCGGGATCATATTCCTTTAATGTGTATACGGGATCAAATGTAACCGCATCAAATGCTCCGAATTTTACGGTGAGCCTTCCGTCTCTGTAGAAAGCACGGTCAATGAATTCATCGGATCCGAGACCTTTGGCCAGCTCGATCGTGCTTACGGTCTGGTTCGAAGCTTTGTCGATAACAGACAGGTTATTGATCATGTAATCATTGTAGTTCATGCTCTCCCAGTCGAAATCATCAGGCAGTGTGTAACTGCCGGTTGTCATAACGACAAGGTATTTCTCATCCGCGCCGACAAGGCTTGTGGACGCATAATCAACCTTTCTGCTTGAATCAACATTGACGTCTACATCGATCGTCTTGCTGTCAAACCACGGTGAGTCTGCAGCGATCTTATCACCACTGTGAGACTCCGTTCTGGAGTCCTTTCCACCCTTCTTGCTGCATGCTGCAAAAGATAACGCCATAGATGCGATCACTGCAACAGAAGCTATCTTTACTGGTAGATTTTTCATTTAGAATTCTCCTTTTTCCACTTAAGGGATTTAAAGTAATTGAGATTCTATGACCGCGAAAAAAACAATCAGCATCAAAAAATAGGCAAAACCTGGGTAAACAGGTTAAGGGCAGATTACGGTAATTACAGTTAACGAAAAGGGTGCGTTCAGCCGTGCCCGTCCAGAACAATCTGCATCCTGATCAAAAGTCAGGCAAAACCCGGGAAGACAAATTTTCGAGCACGCCAAAACAAAAGAATAGAGGGTGCCCCTCATGGGACACCCTCTGATTAAACAAGTAGATTGTTCAGTTCTTACCGAATTACTCGATGATTGTAGAAACTGTACCAGCGCCTACTGTGTGACCACCCTCACGGATAG
>JAEEGL011730493.1_pt1 | contig 13295 bp, 8 predicted proteins | sample 9134231 | NCBI WGS metagenome assembly JAEEGL01 (sample SAMN16246548, study PRJNA631951) | gut metagenome | biome: gut microbiome; feature: rumen; material: fiber-attached | host: Bos | place: Iran: Karaj | collected 2018-10 | reverse complement strand
GAAGGGCTTAGTATTAAGGATGATAATAATTTTATAACATCATCAACAGATAATAATATAAAAAATTGGAGAAAAATAGGAAATAAATTTGTTCTCAATTCAATAATAGAAAATGCTCATAAAGATCTCATTTATTCAATTCAATATTGTAAAAATGGAAATATAATTTCTTATTCAAAGGATAAAACAATAAAAATTTGGGAATCAATTAATAATAATAAATTTCAAAATATAATAATAATTTTACTATCAGAAAATATACATTCAATCTTATTATTAGAATTTAAAAATTTAATATTTACTTTGAGTGATAAAGGAACGAAACTATGGAATTATAATAATTTTGAATTAATTAAAAATATAGAAGAAATAAAATCTATTGAAAAAAATGCAATTGCCGCAATTGATGATGATAAAATTATTTTTGGTGGAGGAACTGATAATATAATGAAAATAGTTTCTATAAAAGAAAAAAAAATATTAAAAGAAATTGATAATAAGTTTCAATGTTATGGAATATGTATTTTAAGAAATAAAGGATATTTTTTAATTGGAGGATATAGTAGAGATATTAACATTTATAGAAACGATAATTATGTATGTATTTTACATTATGAACATGCTCATGATGGTTATATTTCAGGATTTAATTTATTAATTGATCAAACAATTGTATCATATTCATTTGATAAAAAAATTAAAATATGGAAATTAACATAAGTAATAAATAAAAAAACATAATTAATTATAAAAATAATCAAAAAAAAAACAATTAAAAAAAATATTTATTTTAAATAAATGGATTCAAAAAAATTTAAAATACTTTTTGTATGTTTAGGTAATTATTGTCGTTCTCCAGCAGCACATGCAATAATGGAAGATATGATAATAAAAAAGAATTTAAAAAATAAAATAATAGTTGATTCATGTGGAACAAGTGCATATGAAGCAGGAGAATTACCAGATTATAGAATGAGAAATGTTTGTAAAAAAAGAGGAATAAAATGTGATCATATTGTAAGAAGAATGACAAAAAGTGATTTAGTTAATAATGATTTAATTGTTGTTATGGACAATAATAATTATAATAATGTTTTATATTCTGGAGCAGATGAAAAAAAAGTTAAAAAAATGATTGATTTTGTTAGTAATAAAAAAGGACAATATATTATTCCTGATCCTTATTATGGGGATGAATCTGATTTTGAATTTGCTGTTGATTTGATTGTTGATGGATGTGAAGGTATTTTGAGAAAATATAAATATATTTAATTTATTGTAATTCAATTTTTTTTTAATATTTTTTATTTGTTTATATATTTTATAATTTAATTATTTTTTTTGGGCTAAATAAATATATAATATAATTTATTAATTATTTTTTTATTTTAATCTTTTTTTATTAGATTTGATTTATAATTTATTGTTATAATAAATGATGAATGAAATCATTATTGATTGAAATATTTATTATTTAATATTATTTTTAAACATATTTATTGGAATATTAAGTGATAATTTTAAAGAATGAATTTGTTATTTAAAATTAAAAAATATTGATTTTATGTTAATATCCTAATGATCTTATTTTTGCAGTATATACTTCTTTTTTTTCATTTGGATTTTTTCTACTCCATTCATAAATTTCTTTTGCTTTTTGATTTGTTGACATTAATTTTAAACATATCATTTGTAAATTTACTTTTTCTTTAACAGCTTCATCTTTTTGTTTTTGTATTTCACTTAATTTTTGAAATTCCTCTATTTTCTTCTCAACTTCTTCATCACTTAATTTTATTCTTTCCTCTTTAACAACAAGTTTATTTTTATTAGAAGTATTTAATTCTTCAGCAGTAACAGTTAAAATAGAATTAACATCAATATTAAAAGTGACTTTAAATTTAACTTCCCCAGCTTTTTTTTTTTGAATATTATTAACAGTAAATTTTCCAACTTCAAAATTATCTTTAACCTGAACTCTTTCTCCTTGATAAATTTCTATTAAAGCACTTGTTTGATAATCATATGCAGTTTCAAAAGTATCATATTGTTTTGTAGGAATTTTTGTATTTCTTTTAATAATAACTGACATAATTTCTCCTCCAACTGCAATACCTAATGAAAGAGGAGTAACATCAATTAAAACTAATTTTTCAAGATCATCATCTAAAATATCTTCAATTGATGCTGCTTGATATGCTGCACCAACTGCAACTGCTTCATCAGGATGAATTTTTTTATTTGGTTCTTTATTAAAAAATTTTTTTAACATTTGTTCCACTCTAGGAATACGAGTTGAACCACCTACTAATATTATTTCATCTATTTTTGATTTATCCAATTTTGCTAATTCTAATGTTTCCTTTACACAATTCATGCATTCTTTGAAATATTTCTCGCATAAACCTTCAAATGTAGCTCTTGTTATTTCTATATTTAAATCTTCCTCATTTGCAATATTTGGAATATCTATTAATGTTTGTTGGGCAGATGATAATTCAATTTTTGCATTTTCACATTCATTTTTTAATCTTCTTTTTGCTTTTTGATTATTAGAAATATCAATCCCTGTTTGTGTCTTAAATTCTTTAATACAATATTCCATTATTTCATTATCAAAATCCACCCCTCCTAAATGAGTATTTCCATTAGTAGCTTTAACTTCAAGAGTCTCTTCAATTACATTTAAAATAGAAACATCAAAAGTTCCTCCACCTAAATCAAACACTAAAATATTTTTCTCCTTATTACTTCTATTATCAAGTCCATAAGCTACAGCAGCAGCAGTTGGTTCATTTATTATTCTTAATACATTTAATCCTGCAATTCTTCCTGCATCTTTTGTAGCTTGTCTTTGAGCATCATTAAAATATGCTGGAACTGTTATTATTGCATTTTCTACTTCTTTGTTTAAATATGATTCTGCTATTTCTTTCATATTTTTTAATACAAATGCTGATATTTCTTCTGGATAAAACTCTTTCTCTTCATTTAAATAATTTATAGATATAATTGGACGATTTGTATTTGCTTGTTTTTTTACTTTAAAAGGCCATAATTGAATATCCCTTTGTACTTCTTTATCATTAAATTTACGTCCTATTAAACGTTTTGCATCATATATTGTATTTTTTTCATTTGAAGTTAATTTTTTTTTTGCATCTTCACCTATTAAAATATTATTTTTTTCAAAGGAAACTACTGATGGTGTAATTCTTTTTCCATTCTTATTTGGTATTACTTCAACTTTTCCATTTTTCCATACTGCAACACAAGAATTTGTTGTTCCTAAATCTATACCTATTGGGATATTTGACATTTTATATTATTATTATTTGTTATTTCTTTTAAATATTAATAAAATAATATAGGATTTAATAAGGAAAATTTATATGAAAAATAAAATTATTAGATATTAATATTAAATAAAGTATAGAATAATGAAAAAATATTTATTTTTTTATTGTTTTGGATATTTTTATTTAATTTAGAATATGAATATTATTAAAATATGATAAAGAATTTTCATGATTTATAAACATTTTATTTAATATATCTTTTTAAATATTTTTCTAAAAAATAAATTAAAATCATTTTATTTATCAATTATATAAATATTAAATGATATATAATGAATAATTTAAAATTAAAGACTTAATACATATGTATATGAAATAAAAAAAAAAGATAAAATATTATTTTATTTATAATAAAATTTATTTAAAATATATTTCTATATTTAATAAAAAGAAATATAAAATTATTATTCCCAAATTTTTAATAATCTATCATTACTTCCTGAAACAATTAAACCATTTTCTAATTCTACTAAAGTATGAATACTACCTTCATGAATATTTACAACTTGATTCATAAATATAAAATTTCCATTTTCATATTTATATTTAATAATAGAATTATCATAATCTTTTCCAATAACAGCAGCAAGAAAATAATCATCAATACATTTAATAATATCATAAACAAATCTTGGTCCATTAATTTTATTAATTATTTGATGAGTTGAAATTTGAATTAAATAAAAACCATTTGAATAACTAGTAGCAACACATAAAATATCAATATCTAACATACAAATACATCCTGAAGCCCATTGAGTCTCAATATTATTTAAAGTAAATATATTTTTAAATTCAAAATCCCAAAATTTTAAAATTTTATCTCCTCTTGATGCAGTAACAATTTCATTATTTGATATTTGTAAAATATTACAAGATGAATATGTTTTTTGAATTATAACATTAGTGACATTATAATATATATTATTCAATTTATTTTTTTCCCATACTTGCATTAATCCTTTATTACTTACAGAAATAAGATTATTAATTTCAATTACTTTATATATAGGAGAATCACAATTAATAGTTTGAATAACATTATATGTATCATTATTTAATTCTATAATTTTCATTGTTTTATCACCTGAACATGTTATTATATTCCCATTTTTTAATTGAGTAAAATAATATAATGCAGTATAATGTTCATATATTACTAATTTTGAATTAAAGGTTTTTTTATCATATATTGTTAATTCACCATCTGAAGATGATGATGCAAAATCACCATTTTTTAATATTGATAAATGGTATATTCCTGAATTTTGAGTGTTTATTGTTTTAATATTTGTTAATGTGTTATTTCCTAATTTAATGTTTTTTAATAAATCTAATAATTTATTACCTGAATTTAATATTTTTTCAACACATTTATTTGAGAATTTTATTTTAAGTGTTTTTAAATTTTCTATAACATTACAATTTAAATTCTTTTGGTTTTCTTCAAAAAGGAAGGTTGAATAAATATTTTTATAAAATATAATTTCATTTTTATTTAATTCAATAAATTCATTTAAATATTTTAAAATGCTAACCTTTAATTTTTCTAATTCATTAATATTATTAATAAGATAATTTATTTCAGAATTAATTGTTTTTTTTAAATTATTTGATAAATATTTTTGTATATAAATATAATTTTTATGTTGATGTTCTTTTAAGCATTTTTCACATAAATTTTCCATACATTTTTTACAAAAATAACAATATTTATTAGAATGCTTTAAACAAAAAGAGTCATATTTTATTAAATGAATATATCTATAATTAGAATTTTTCAATTTACATTCATTACAAAATACTTTTTTAATTTCATAACAATAAAACATATTTAACGAATTTAATTCTTTTAGACAATTATAACATTTGAAAATTGAATTATCTTTAAATTGCTTTAAATTAAGAATATAACTATGTTTATTTTCACATTTCACATCTAAAAATGAACCTTCATCATTATAAAATAATTTAATAGAAGGAATTTTATAGCAATCCTTACATCTATAAATAATATCTTCATTTAAATCTACCATATTTATTTTTAAATTAATTTTTTCCAAAAATAACAATTTAATAAATTCTAAAATGTAAAAATTAAGCAAAATTCAAACTATATATTTAATTTTCAATTATTCATAATAAATATAGACTTAAATAAAGTTAAAGTAGTAAATTAAATTTATTATAAAATAATTATAACTTTAATATTATTTAATTAAAATCAAAGATTTATAATATTTAAAATAAAAATCATATAATTAAATTTATAAATATAATAATTTTATATATTTAGTTTAATAAATATTAATTTGTCAATATTTTTAATTCTACTTTATTTAATCAAATTAATAATAAATAATTAAGAATTAAAAGAATTGAATTATATTTCAAAATATGTGTTTATATATCTTCAAAATATATTATTTTTTAATTTAAATTAAAAGTTTGGATTTAAACAATTTTTTATTTATGAGATTTTTAGGAAATTATTAAAATAATGTAATTGTAATTAATTAAAAGAATGTTATTTATTGAATAATATTATTAACAAATATGATAACAAATTTCACAAAAAAAAAACATAATTAATAATAATTATATTACTTTTAAACATTTTTAAATTATTTTAAAGGAAAATATAAATTATATAATTGGAATCCTATAATCATAGAACTTCCAAATAAATCACCAATATACACATCTTCATTAAAAAAAATAAATCCAAAAATAAAAATAAAAACAATATTTAAATAACTAATAGGTAAATATTTACTCATTGACATATTTCCAATAGCTTCAGCCATATAATAATTAGCAGCATAAAATAAAAAACCATTACTTAATCCATAAATACAATAAATAATATTACTTAATCCAGTATGTCTTTCAATTATCATTAAGATTAATCCTGGGATTGTATTATAAAATCCTAAATAATAATTCTGAGTTTCTGGTTTCATTCCTTCATTACAAATAATTTTTAAACCAAAACAAGAAAATGCAAGAACCATAACATTACAAAATGAAAAAAAAGAACCTAATAAAATATTATTATGATATGTTTTATTTTCATTATTTGGTTTTTTTTCATTAAAAATTATTAAAAATGAACCAATTAAACTTAAAAGAATTCCCATTAAATATCTTATATAAAATTTTTCTTTTAAAATAATAACTACTAATAAAAGAACAATTACTGGATTACAATTGATTACACATTGACATGTACTTATTCTAAAATAATTTAATTGAAGCATATATAAAAAAATAAATAAATAATTTCCTGCTGTCCTACATAAAAACCAAAATTTATTTTCTACTTTATTATATGGGGTTATTTCTATATTATTTTTTTTAGAAAAAAAATATCCTAAATACCAAATTGGAATACTTCTCCAAAATATAAAAGAATTTATTGAATATATTTTAGGAAATAAAAATTGATAACTCTTTAATTGAAGTCCATTTATTCCCCATAAAAATTGACATATGAATGCACATATATATGCATATTTTTCAGAATTATTTGTTGAAATTTCAATACTTTCATAATGTAATATTAAATTATTATCATTCATATTTTAATAAAATTTAAAAAAAAATATATAGAAAATTTAATGTAAACTAATTTAAAATAATAATAAAAAATAAATAATTTAAAAATTAACATCTTCAAATAATTAAAACAAAAAAGAAAATTTCCTCATAATATAAATTTATTTATCAAAAAGATAAAATTACAATAATTATTTATAAATTTTATTTCAATAAAAAATAACAATTAAAAATAAATATATAAATTAATATAAAATCAAATGGACACAGAAAGAAATTCATTAAATACACCATCAACAATATCACAAACAAAAAAAACAATAAATTTCAATGAATTAATGATAAAAGGTGATAATTCAAAATATTCAATATTAGCATTATTAAATATTCTTTCAGTTTTATTAATAGATGGTTTAGAAAAATTTTTATATTCGTTTTTAATTATTCCAATAAATGATTATTTTAAATTTAAAGAATTTGAAACTGAATGTTGTTCAGCAATTTTTTTTTTGGGTCTTGCTTTAGGTTCAATGTCAGGAGGATATTTAACAAAATATTTTAAAAGAGAAACTGTTTTAAATTCATGTTCTTTTTCTTTTGTCTTATTTCATTTACTATTTTCAATTTTTTTCTATAGAGGAATATTTTTTATATGTAGATTTTGTATTGGTTTTGGATTAGGTATTTATACTCCAATTTGTTTAAATTTATATTGTGAATATTTACCAAGTGAAAACAGAGGATTTAGATTACAAGTAGTTTGGGTTTCTTTTTCAGTAGCAAATATATTTTTAATTTATATTGTTATGATTTTAATGCCAAATTTCCAAAGTTTTCAATTAAAAAAAGTTCTTTTAATTTCAGAAATAATTCCAATTATTTCTTTTTTAATTAATATATTTACATTATATGATAGTCCAAGACATTTAATTATTAATAATGAATATGATAAAGCTTTTCAAATTTTAGAAAATATGAATAATAATGAAAAATTTACAGAAGATGAAAAAATTTCTATTATAAATGATATTAAATGTAGTCAAATTAATAGTCAAGTATCAGAAGGAAATATAAAAGATATGTTTAATTCATATTATAGAATAACAACTTTAATTATTATGCTTCAATTTTTTATTACTGCATGTGGTTGTTTTGGAATTCCAGTAATTACTACTTTTACAAGTAGGCAATTAAATATTAATCAAGGAAAAGAAGATAATCATTCTATTATTATTACTCAATTAATAATTGCTTTAATTGGTTTAATTTCAAATATTTTTGCAGGATTTTTAATTAATTTAAAATGTTTAGGAAGAAAAGGATGTTTAATTGTTTCTTTAATTTTTGAAATTGTATTATCTGTTTTTTCAATTAATTTTCCTAAACTTTTTGCTTTTTTAATTGGATTTTCTCAATTTTTTTCTAATATTTTTGCTAATGTTTTAATTGCTTATAATGTTGAAGTTTATCCTACTAAAATAAGAGATATTGCTTCTGGTTTTAATTTAATGATTTATAGAATGTTTTGTATGTTTTCCCAGTTTATCTTTTTACAAATGAATTCATTTGATTTTAGAGTTCCTTATTATAGTTTGGCTATTTTTTGTTTTATCGGAATATTTTTTGTTTGGTTATTACCTTATGAAACTTCTGGAAAGGAAATAGATTCTGATTTTAATTTTGATGAAAGTATTTTGAATTTGAATAAAGGTGATGAAGGAAAAAGTTTATTAAATGATGAAGATATTAGATATTATAGTTAAATAATTTGTTATATATTTGTTAAAAAGAATACAATTTTTTATTTATTTTTAATTATCTATTAATTAAAAATGATATGATTAATTGTAAAAAATAATAACACATCATAATAAAAATAAATTAATTTTGCATATTAATAATGAATATTTATATAATTTTTTCAAAAACTTTATTTTTAATTTTATATTATATTATTTAATTAAAAAAATAATACAATATATATTTTTCAAAAGAAATATAAATATTTTTAAAAATAATATTTAAAAAATAAAATTATTATTCAAATTTAAGAATAAAATTATCAAAAAAACTAAATCAGAATCATATTCTGAAGTAACAGTTTTTAAAGAATATATAAATAAAATAAAAAATGAAGAATCATCCATAATAAAAAAAAATCAAAAAATAAATATCAATATATAATAATAATCATAGATATTTATGGGGAGTTTATAAATTGCTTTATTGGAAATTATTAAACATATAATATTAAAATAGGAAGATGTCGAACTTTTATTGTTTTTGTATGTATTTTTTTTATTTAAAATTTATACAGTTTATATTCTTATTCATAATAGAAATAGTCCTTTTTAATTTCATGATATTACTTATCCTTAAATTAAAGAAAAATGAGTTATGATTTTCTGCTTCTGTTTGAAATGGGTTATCTACCACTTATTGATATGTTGACATTAAAAAAATATTATTTGATTAATAATCAATTAATATTATTTTAAATACATTTTACTTGAGATGAATTGCAAAATTATATGCTTAAAATATCCAATAAAAAAAATCAATTTAATGATAGTGATATAAAAAAAATAATATTTAAAATGGAAAATAAAAATACAACAAATTAACAAAAGCAATATTAAAAGTAATAAAAGAATAATTAAATTATGATTAAATTATAGTTATGAAAATAATAATATAATTTACAAAATAAATAACCTTAATAATAATATTTTTAATAAAATAATTAAGATTTTTATACTAAATATATAATAAAATAAATATAAATAAAAATGAAAAAACCAAGAAAAAGTATCTCCGTTAACCCAGAAATAGTAAAACAAATACAAATATTAGGTGAAACATTAAAAATAAATATCAATGACCAAAATACTATAAATTCAATTTTCAATAAAGCTGAAAATAGAGATTTAGTAAAAATAATATTAAAAAAAAAACTGAAATCTGAAATAGAAACTTTCATAATTAAAGAATATTTAAAAAGTTTAAATAATTTCATGTCTGTAATAAATGAAAGTAAAGATGATGATATGGATATTGATATACTTTTAAATAAAATGTCACAAGATTTAAAATGTGAACATTATTCAAAAAATTCAATTTTAATGAAAATAGGAGAAATTGGTAGAACTTTTTATGTTATTTTATCAGGGTCAGTAGATATTTTAGTTCCAAAAGATATTGAAGTTTATATGTCAAAAATTGATTATATTAATTATCTAAAATTATTAAAATTATATAATGAGAATTATCTATTAGAAAAAACAATGGCTAAAAATACAGAAATTTTTCAAATTAAAAATGAAGAGATTGAAATAAATGAGAAAAAAAAAAAATATGAATCTTTGGGTATGGATTTAACAAAATATTTATCTATAATAAATGCAAATGAATTTCAAGAATTTAATAAATCAAAAGTAAAATTAAAAATATTAAGTTATTATAAAGTTCTTTCTTTAGGAATAGGAAGTTCTTTTGGAGATTATGCTTTAATTAATGAAAATTCAATGAGAACAGCAACAATATTTGTAAAAGAAGATTCATTTTTTGGAACTTTATCAAAACAATCTTATCAAAATTCAATTAAATCAGTTCATGAAAAAAGTAATAAATTAAGTATGAATTTTGTTTTCAATACTAAACTTTTTGATGAAATTACTTTACCATATTTTACAATTAGATATTGGAATTTTTTCATAAAAAATAGAGTAAAAAGAGATGAGTTATTATTTGAAAAGAAAAGTCAATTAGAAGATATTATTTTTTTTTATGAAGGAGAAGTTACTTTAATAATACCTCATTTAACTTGTAAAAAAATAGATGAATTAATTTCAAAAATTGGAAATACTTCAATAGAATATAATCAGAAATATGAAGAAGAAAAACCAATTGATGTTTCTTTAAAACATATTAAAAAAGGAGATATTTTAGGAATGAATGATATTGTTGTTAATAATGAATTCATTTGTAATGCAGTTTGTAAAAGTGAACAAGCAATTTATTTTTCAATTAATATTAAAATTTTTAATTATATTTTAAATCATTATAAGTTAGTTAAAAAAGCTTGGAAAAAATTTGAAGATACTTATATTAATTTTGTGATTGAGAGATTAAAAATTATTAAAAATACTTTAGAAAATGGAATGATTAAAAAAATTAGAGAAGATTATAAAAAAATAGAAATTAATAAAATTTGCCCAAATGATGCTACTGAATCAATTCATGAAAAAAATTTATTTAATTGTATTAAAAAAAGTTTTGAAATTGAATCAAAAGAAATTAAAAAATTCAAAAAAAGAGGATCTCAAATATATACTCAGAAAATAAATTTAAATAATACAGTAAAAATAAATCAAAAAAGAAATTCTGTAGTTTTACCAAAAATTTCTTCAAAATTAGATTTAAATAAAGATGATTTCATTAAAAATAATTTTTATAATAATAATTTATATTCATCTTCTTCTTCTTCTTCATCTTCTTCTTCTTTTCAATCTTCTTCATCTTCAAAACGCATTAAAAAAAATCTTCCAAATAATAATAATAATAATATTAATAATAATAATGATGCTGTTTTTAATAAATATTTAATGAATGTTAATAATTCTCAAAAACTAAAATCTAAATCAGGACATATTAATATTAAAATAGTAAATCCAAATCATATTAAAAATATTAGTAATGGTTCATTAGTAGGAAAAAAAGAACCTATTTTTAAAAAATCAAATAATCAATCATTAACTGATACTACAAAAACAAATTCAAAAAAATTAAAAATAAAAAGTTCAAATAAATCATTAAAAACTCATAATAATACTAATATGCATGAATTTAAAATAGGATTTAAACCAAAAAAATTACCAAAAATTGTGAATAAAAGAAATCAAAAAGTAAATTTATTATTAGATTATGAAACAACTGAATTTGCAAAAAGAATAACATTTAATGATCCAATATCAAATTTATTAGTAAATAAACAAAATCAATATTTAAGAAAAAGTTATGCAGAATCAAATTTATATAAAACATTAAATAAAACAAGTAAATCATATAAAAAAAAAAGAGTTAATTCCTTTAATAAAAATAAGATAAAGCTTCTTTTACCTAATCACAAAGTAAATCATATTCCAACTAATTTTTGGACTAATGGAAAAAATAAAGGTATAAAATCCTTTATAAATCAAGTCTTTGGATAATTATGTAAAAATTATAAATTCAAATATCATTTCAAATAAAGAATATATTTTTCTTTATGATTATATAAATATATATAAATAATCTTTTAATATATTAATAAATAATCTATTAAATAAATAATTATTGAAATATAAATAATAAATTTAATATATAAAATAAAATGAAATATGTTTTAATATTACTTTTTTTAATTTCAACAAATTTAATTTTATGTACAAATAAAAATCAAAAAACAATAAAAACACAATCTAATAATAAATATACAACATCAACAACTAGTTATAATAGAAATGGATATAATGGATATAATGGATATAATGGATATTATGATAATAGTTATTATGGTAATAATTATTATTCAAATGGTTATTATGATGATTATTATTATTATGATGATTATAGTTATTCAACTCCTCAATCACGTCATGCTGCGAGAAATGCATTAATTGCAGTTGGTGTTATTCTTTTTACTTTTTTAATTGTTGCTTTGATTTTGGTTTGTTGTTTTTGTCAAAATACTAGTAATGAGGATGATAATATTATTATTAAAAATAATCAAACAGAAACGCCTATATTAGTTGATAATAGTAAAAATTATAATATGGGTTATAATTCTCAACAACAAAATTATGATTATGGAACTATGGGAAATAATTATGAAGGATATAATTATCCTTCTCAGAATTAAAATTTAAATAATATCTTTAAAAAAATAACTATTTATTTTTTTATTAAAACTAAGGAAAAATATTCTCATTTTTAATTTCAAAAAAATAAAAAAATAAAATAAAAAAAATAAAAAAAACTTTAAAAAAAAAAATAAAAAAAAAAATGGAACCAATATATATGAATTGTTTTATTTGTGATAGAAAAATAAACGCATCAGACTTAACAAATCACTTAATAGAATGTAAAAAAGTATGGGAAGCAAAATTAAGATTAGAAGAAGGAAGAGGAATAGTAGAAACATATGATAAATATAAAGAAGACAAAAAAAAATATAAAGAATATTGTCAAACAATAAAACAATCAAAAATACCAGAAAAAATAAAAAGACAACCAGGTCAAAGACCAAGAACAGTACATTGTCCTTTATGTGATATAGAATTTTCAATTGGAGCATGGAAAATTCATATTAAAAGATGTAGAGAAAAAGAATTAGAAAGT
>JAEEGL011686738.1_pt1 | contig 13295 bp, 9 predicted proteins | sample 9134231 | NCBI WGS metagenome assembly JAEEGL01 (sample SAMN16246548, study PRJNA631951) | gut metagenome | biome: gut microbiome; feature: rumen; material: fiber-attached | host: Bos | place: Iran: Karaj | collected 2018-10 | reverse complement strand
TTTTTCGATAACGACATTCATCGCCGGGAGTCTTCTTCCGATAAATTCTTCCATTAAGGTAAAACTCTTGAAAACTATATTCTTTTCACTCGGGATCTCTTCGGAAATGCCTCGGGTGACAACCGAAAAGTTTTCTGACGGTGCGACAATTATTCTGTCGGATAGAGAAACCGGCACCATCAGCGAGCGGATCCTGTGGCGCTTCACAGTTTCGTCGTTGCCCTCAAGCTTTAAAAAGAGGTTGATTTTTGCTGGGGAAGTAAGAATTACGGTCATTGCGGTTTACCTTCGTGTCATCTCTTTAAGTTTCTCCATGAGCTCCCTTCCGAGAAGCTTTTCAAAAACAGGGAGCAGAGGGCGCATGTATCTTACGAAATATTTTCTGAGGATGCGGGTTTTAGTCTCCCAGGAAGCTGCAAAATGGTGTATGGAGACAGTCTCCGCTGTTATTGTTTTTATTCCTGTTGAATCATTGACCGGGCAGAGAAAAAGTGGGGGCAGAATTTTAATCTTTCCATCAAGAAGCTGCTTGGAGTTGTCTTGGCGCAGAGCGTGTCTTAAAAAGATTTTTGTGTTTCTTTTCGGACAGGGAGTCAGATCGAAGCTTCCGTCAGCCCTTATGAATGGAGCATCTCGGTAGTCGTCCATCAGCTCTTTGAGAATGCCTGCGCCCTTTTCGGCTCCGAAGCCGAGTCCGGTGTTTATCAGATTTTCGTCTTCAAATCCGAAATATGCAGTGTTGTCAAGCAGAAAATCGATGTTTTTCAGCAACTCTACATCAGTATCAAGATAAATTCCGCCATGGTTGTAAACAACATCAAGCCTTACGAAGTCCGTTACAAAAGCCCATTTTTTTGCTGCGTAAGCCTGCTGAACATAGAGCGGAGCAGCTGAAATATCGTAATTTGTTTCATTCCACTCTTTGATGGCGTAGTCAGGACAGAATCTCTTCCAGCTCTTCATGCACATCTCAGCCAGTTTAGGTTTCGGTTTCCCTCCGAACCAACAAAAGTGGATGATTTTAGGAATCATTTCTTTCTCCAGAACATCAGCTTTTCCGCATTATAGTACAATCTCATCGCCTGTTTGAGAAGCTTGATCGATTTAAAAAAGAGAAAGAGCGAGACAATTTTCTTCTCTCTTGGCGAAAAGGTCATCTGATTCCGATGCTCTTTAATGTAGGTTTCGACTTCATTAGTCAGTGACAGGACCCTTTCATCTTTATTGTCAGGAGAGGAATATGCACTTTTTAAAAGATTTATAGTGTGAATAATGTAGTCTTTTCCGACAATTTTCTGCATCTCTTTGAAACCGATACTTTCATAGAAGATCTCCTGCTCCTTGAAGGCCCATGAAAGATCAAGTTTTTTTAGTGAAAAGGCATCTCTTGATATTCCTTCAGGATTTATGAAATAGAAATAGAGTTGAGATTTAGTATAAGAAACTTTTCCGGCTTCAACGAGCCATCTACAAATAGTCGGATTATCCTCATAAATCCGCCCTTCGGTGAAGGGATATTTGGTTAGTATTGTTTTTTTTACAAGCTTGCCGCATGCAATCCAATATACATATTTTTCAAAGTAAATTGTTTTTATTGTTTCTTCATTTATATCAATTCTTTTGAATTCTAATTTTTCTTCTTTGCCAAAATCAGAAGAATATCCAGATGATTCTAAACAACTACAGCTAATGATTGAGGAACATGAATCAGTGGCTTCGTTCCACAGGCATTCAAGGTAATTCGGAGTTATTAAATCATCACTGTCGATGAATGTTATCCATTTGCTGCTGCTGTTGGCGTTTGCCCAGTCGATCCCGGTGTTCCTGGCGGCTGAAAGTCCTCCGTTTTTTTGGTGAATTACGTGAATCCGCGAATCTTTTTTTGCATATTCTTCACAAATTTCGCCGCATTTGTCCGGGGAACCGTCATCAACAAGAATCAGATCAAAATCGGTAAATGTCTGCGCAAGAATACTGTCAATGCAGCGACATAAATATTTTTCTACCTTGTAAACTGGGACTATTACAGAGATTTTTGGCATTTAAGCCTCGCTTTAATTCGTTGTTTTATTCCTTCCCACCCTTCGGTTTTCATTACTCTTATAAAAATGAATAAATTCCAAATCGGGCTGAGTGTAGGATAAATTTCTTTGTAATAGACTGCGGCGTTGTAGTAGTTGAAATCTGTCATGCCGCGAAAGTTAATCAGTTCGCTCTTTAATGAAATCACTAGTTTGTAAATTATATCGTGATATTTTTCCGGTTCTTTCCTGGCTAAAATAAGGTTGTCATATATTGTTTCAATGTAGCTTATTTTAGACATTTTCATTGCTTCTTTTAAGTTTTTATTTTTAAAAAAATGGAACTGCTTCTGATATGCCTCGAGCGCATTGAGTCGTGAAGGAGTCCACGCAGAATGCATGATGCTTTCTTGATTTTGACGATAATAATATAGAGCCTTTGAAGATATCGCTATTTCGTCACAGGAAAACACGGCTTTATATATTGTGGCGACATCTTCTCCACAATTTATATTTAAAGGGAATCTTATCTCTTTAAACAAGGTTTTGCGAAAAAGTTTCGCGCAAGGTGTAACAGTGACTAAGTGCCAAAATTTTTCCGGAATGCTGAATATAGAATACTTTTTGAATGTATTAATAGAGGGGGATGTATGAGTCTCAACCTGTTTATCTGTTTTTAAGTAGTTACAAATACTTAAATCTATATTTAAAGAACTCGTCGCCTTATAAAGAAGTTGCAGAAATTCTGGATGCACCCAATCATCACTGTCGATGAATGCGAGCCACTCGCTGTCACTGTTGGCAAAAGCCCAGTCAATTCCTTTGTTGCGCGCAGTGGATGGTCCGCTGTTTTCTTGGTGAATTACATGAATTCGAGGGTCATTTTTTGCGTAATCTTCACAGATTTCACCGCATTTGTCGGGGGAACCGTCATCAATTAAAATGAGTTCAAAATCGGTAAAAGTTTGGGCGAGAATACTGTCGATGCAAGGGCATATATATTTTTCTACTTTGTAAATTGGGACAATTACAGAGATTTTAGGCATTTTAGTCTCTCCTTTATTCGTTTAGCTATACCGTTCCAGCTTTCAGTTTTTATTATTCTTATAAAAATGAATAAATTCCAAACCGGGGATAGGAAATGGTAGGCCTCTTTGTAATAAACAGCAGCATTACAGTAACTAAGGTTTGCAATTTTACTATATTTTTTTAGATAGTAGCGCATCCTTCTTTGTAGTTGTGCGGTTATGTCAATATTTTGCGATGGAACCCTTTTGGTGAGTTGTAGATTTTGGTAAATTAAATCAATGCATGTATTCATTGCTTTTGCTGAAAGACTTGGAAGTCTACGTGCCTGAAAATATTCGAACTGTTCTTTGAAAGCATCAATAGCATCAAGCCGTTTGATTGTCCATTCTGATTTCATAATGCTGTCACTTCTTTGCCGATAAAAATAGAGTTTGGGGGAGATAAAAGCTATTTCTTCGCAAGCAAAGAGTAGTTTGTATGTCGTAAATTCATCTTCATTTATTTTGCCTAATGGGTAGCGGATATTCCTTAATAATTCTCTAAAATAAAGCTTGGCACAAGCAATAGTCGCTGTTTCTCTATTATGAAGCCAAAAAGCATCTGGTTTATATTGTTGGAAAGTAGCAACCTGCACCCCTTCAACCATTTGATTTTCAGCTTCCACCACTTCAAATCCTGTGATAGAAATTTTTACCTTCAGTACGGTCGCTGTTTTGTACAATAATTCCAAATACTCCAAATGTACCCAATCGTCGCTGTCAATGAATGTTATCCATTCGCTGTCGCTGTTGGCGAAAGCCCAATCAATTCCGGTGTTTCTTGCGGCAGAAAGTCCGCCGTTTTCTTGATGGATTACATGAACTCGTTGATCTTTTTTTGCATATTCTTCACAAATTTCACCGCATTTGTCCGGGGAACCGTCATCAACTAAAATAAGCTCAAAATCTGTAAATGTCTGCGAAAGGATACTGTCAACACATCTGTTTAAGTATTTTTCAACCTTGTAAACAGGAACGATTACTGAGATTTCAGGCATTTATTTATGTTTTTGAGACATGTATTTTAAGAGAAGATCAGAGAGGAAACGCAGCTAGTTGTTGAGCCACTTCTCAAATTCTTCGAGGGAGAGCTCTCGGCCGGTAAAGTCTTTGATCATGTCGTTGCCGGATTTGTTTCCGCCCTGTTTGAGGACTGTGTCTCTGTATTTGCCCATGATTTCGGGGTTCATGAGACCTCCGTTATTCATGATGTAACCGTAAAAATCCTTGGCGATAGAGAGCGACCACATGTAGGTGTAGTAGTTCGAAGTGTAGTTTACAAGGTGACCGAAGTTCTCGATCTGGTGAGTCTCTTCATATGATTTCCAAGGAGAGATCTCTTTTTCGAGCTGCTTTTCGAAAGCGTGATGGTCGAAGCCTTCCGGATTCTGAAGGAAGAGGTCCAGCGAAAGTTTGGCGAGATAGAGCTGTCTCGAAACGTGGAGACCTTTTCCGAATTCATCTGATTTTTTCATCTTTTCGACAAGTTCGGTCGGAATCGGCTCGCCTGCATCGTTGGTTGCCCAAAGCTGAAGGATAGCCGGATCCCAGACATACTCTTCCATGAACTGCGAGGGAACTTCAACGAAGTCGCGCTGGCAGTTTGTGCCTGCAAAACGTACATACTTGTACTCGCGGGCGAGAATTCCGTTGATGAGGTGTCCGAATTCGTGGAAAAGAGTCTGAACATTGTCGTGGCTGATGTATGATTTGCCGTTTACAGGCTCCGGGAAGTTGCCGATTATCGACATTCTCGGAAGTCTGCCCTTGATGCCCTGAATATTGGTGAACATTGCGAAGTGTTTGTACTTGTTCGGGCGCGGATAGAGGTCAAGTTCGAATTCGCCGATTTTTTCGCCGTTTGCGTAAACGTCGAAAGACATTACGCTTTCGTGCCATACGTCATCTCTTTTTACCTTTTCGAACTTAAGTCCGAAGATTTTTTCGTTGACGATGAAAATGCCGTTGATGACCTTTTGCATCTCGAAATACTGCTCGGCTTCCTGCGGGTTGTAGTTGAACTTTTCCATGCGGACAAGACGCGGAATGTAGAATCTGTCCCAGGGTTCGACCTCGACATCCTCTTTGCCGGTGAGCTGTTTTTTCTTCGCAAGAAGAACCTCTGCATCGCGTTTTGCGTACTTCATCGAAATCGGGATGATTTTATCAAGGAAATTCTTAGCATTTTCCGGGTTTTCGATCATCATTTTTGATTCGGAAAGTTCTGCCCAGTTTTTGTAGCCGAGAAGTTTTGCGAATTTCGCCTTGGCCTTGAGGTAGTTTGCGAAAATCTCGGTGTTCTGCGGGAAAGCGACATTCTGGGCAGCCATATACATCTGCTTTCTGACATCCTCGTTGTCAGCGTATTCCATGATCGGGAAATAATCCGGATAGTCTGTCGAAAGCACGATCATGCCGTTTTCGTCTTTCGGCTTTGAGTTGATGAAACTCTCCGGCATGCCTTTAAGCTGCTCGACCGTGAATTTGAGTTCCTTTCTGTCCGCTGCAATGTTTGCATTGAACTTCTGCTCGAGCTCGACTGCCTCTGCGTTGGTCTTTTTGATCTCTTCGCGTGTCGCATCATCCTTGTCGACACCGGATCTTTTGAAATCGTCGATAAGATCTTTGAGGAAGTGCTTGTCCTGGTCGTCAAGTGCAGGATCGTCAGCCGGAATAGCTGCTGCGACTTTGTAAAGGCCGGCATCAAGATTGATTTCGGTAACGAGCGACATGAGCTCGGATTCTGCAAGCATAGCCGCATTTCTGATGCCTTCGTCGGGATGGTTCATCTCATAGATCCCGATTTTTCCCCAGGTATCTTCAATTATCGTTTCGAACTTGTTGAAAAGCTGGAGCTTTTCGATGGAGGTCCTTCCCTCGGGATTTGCCTTGATGTCGGCAATCGTCTCTTTTACAGCCTGCAAAGCTGAGCGGCACTCTGCCAGATATTTGTTGCCGAGCTCGCCGAAGTCCTCTTTTTTCTCTTCCTGAGCCGGAGCCGGTGTCTGATCCGCCGGGGCCTCAACTGCTGCCGGAGCCTCCTTCTTTTCCTCCTGTTTGGGAGCGTCGCTTGTTGCGCAAGAACCGATAAAGGCGATAGATGCCGCAATCAATAAAGCCAACATTTTTTTCATCTTTTTCTCCTCCTGATGTCATTTTATTAGGTAACCCAAAAATTGATATAATTGTAGGGTCAGCGTGTTTTTAGTCAAATTTTCGTTACTCAAAGCCGGTCGGAGGTATTAATTCTGTTGATTTTTACATCGCTTAATATAAATAGTATGGCTTTTAATTGTCACATTAGCGGAGCTGAGAATGATGACTGAAAAAAAAGAGGCGCTTTTAAAGCTGTTCGACGGCTGGCAGGCGTGCGTCCCGGCCGATGTTGTTCCGTACGCAAACCAGATTATAGAGGATATTACCGACGAAGAGATCGATGACTTTATGGCGAAGTTCGAAAAGGCGGGTACCCACTGGGGTTTTTCCGAATCGTCCGACTTTGTGGACAAGACTGTCGGAAATGTCTTGAGAAAACTTCTGACATGTTCGGTGAGCGGCAGGGAAAATTTGGAAAATGCTCTGGAATCGTTAAAAAAATCTGAGGCTTCGAAGCTGATATTCGTCTCTAACCATCTTAGTTATTCCGATACGAACATCTTTCTGCTTGCCCTGAAAGATACCTTTGAAAAACACGGTTTTGCGCACGATCTGACGGTTATTGCCGGGCCGAAGGTCTTTTCGCACCCGCTTCGCAAATTCGCGAGTATGCACTTCAACACGCTGCTGCTGATCCAGTCCCACACTGTTTCGACAACTCAGGTCGAATACTCCCTCCGCGAGATCGCAAAGGCCGCTCTTCAGGTGCGAGACGACATCCGTGACCGTGTTAAGATCGTCTTTATTTTTCCGGAGGGGAAACGCAGCCGTGACGGTCAGATCAAGCAGTTCCTTCCGGGTGTCTACAAGCTGATCGATATCGATGAAAAGGCTCTCGTCATGCCTGTGGCGATAACCGGCGGTGATCAGATGCTGCCTGTATCACATGCGGATCTTCGTTATGCAAATGCCTCTGTGACGCTCGGCAGGGCTGAGTATGTCGCGGACATCAAGGCCGGGATCGAAGATCAGTCGAATATAAAACAGGAGTTCATGGATTATCTCGGCAGGCGGGTCGCGGCTTTGCTGCCGGAATCGATGCATGGCTTCTATAAATGAGGTTGATATGCTTAAATTATTGAAAAAACTTTTGGTTTTAGTTGCTGTTGCTCTCTCTTTCGCGTGCAACACCGATACGAAGCTCGTCTATCCTTCCGAGGATGTGATCAACCGTGTCACCGATTTTTATCTTCTTTCCGACAACGAGACGTTTATGATCCTCAGCAGCGACATGAACAGAAGATACGACTTCGGCAGGCTTGTTATGATGAAGATCTCAGAAAACGCAGAGGGAAAAAAGAGCATCAAGTTTGTTGATTCCGTGCTGGTGCCGGCTATTGCCGGTAAAATGGCGGTCGACGATAACGAAACGACGGTCTATGTCACTACGCGTGACGATCACGGTCTTGTCAGGGTCAGCATCGAGGGTGAACCGGGGGATTACAGGCTGGACTACAATGACGATACAGACGGCAACGTTCCCAAGGTCCTCGGAACAAAAAAAGAACCGTATGCAGTCGTGTGGCGTGAAGAGGATTCGGTCCTTCTGGTTACGCATCTGCTGAACGGCGAGCTTTCGATCGTCGACGGCAAAAAATGGAAGGTCATTCAGGATACGAAGCTGAAGTACGGAGTTACCGATATCCTTTTTGACGATTTTTCCGGTTATTACATGACAAGCCACAGAAGCTCCGGGAACATTACGCTTATAGACCTTCACCAGGGGCTTGAAAACGAGTTCGTTGTTTCGACAAAAGAGGTTTCGCTCGGGCTTCCGACCAAGGGGTATGATATCCGCAGTTTGAAGAAATCCAGAGATGAAAATCTCTTCTACGCGGCATTCCAGAACCTTCCGGATGACGACAACGACTACGAAGAGGATACCGCTCCGCAGCTTGTAACTTTTTCTCTTGAAAACAAAAAGGCCAATGTTATCAACACATTCCCCCTGAACGGCGACTTGGGCGAAATAAGCGTCTTTCCATATACTACCGGCTCGGAGGAGGAAAATTCAGCCTTTGAGAGCGAGCTGATATTTATAGCGAATCCCAGCGAAAACAGGATCTGGATTTACGACCCGGCCAGGAATCAGGTCATTCGTGAGATCTCCTACGGCAAGGATGATGAGTGCGAACCCTATCAGGTTTATTCGAAGGCGCTCACCGAAACATCAGGATACCTTTTTGTCTCCTGTTTCTCGCATGATCTGGTCTATGTCTATGAGGTGGATCTTTCCAACGATGATCTGGTAACTGAGATCGGAGCGCTGAAATGAAAATTTTTCGCGCTGTTCTGCCAATAATTTTAATGCTCTGCGTTTCCGTCGGGTGCTCGGGCAGCGGAAACAGCTATTTTTTCGAGAATCCGGTCGATCTCACGACGGTTGAAAATGTTGTCTGCAAAAACGGCTCTGTTTCATATATCGGTTTTATTCCCGACAACACGAAAAAGTATGGCGCCAGACTGATGGAAATCAGCGGCTGCGGGCGCAAGATCGATAAGAAATTCAAGGATAAACGTGATGGCAAGACAGGTATCTATATAGGCGGAGTAGGAATAAAATCAGACATCTTCATCAAGGACGGAGAGGCATACATCGCGGTTGCGACATCGGGGCATGTCGCCGCCGACCACTGGAAAGACAACAAAAAAGAGGAAAAGCGGCTTCCTCCGCACAAAGGCAGGATCGCTCTCCGCCGTTTGACGAACCGTGTCGCTCACGAGCCCGAATTCAACCGCAGTTTTCCGCTGGATTTCTACCCTGAAAATGTCAAGGCTTATCTGAACGAGGGGTTCTTCTTTTCCGGTTCGGATCTGGGAAAGAGGTTTATCGGATTTGTGACGCCCGAAGGCGAGGGCGAGGTGAAGGAGATCGATTTCGATGTTTCGGATATCGTTGTCTTCAGCAACAGGATCCTTGTTTTCGACAAGAGCGACGGCTCCGTCTACACTGTCTCAAAGGAACTAGAGACCGAGAAGGTCCGTACTTACGACAAGTTCGTCTCCGGCAGAATGACAGGGATCTTCGACAAACGTGTCGTCTTTTTCAAGGAGCGCGAGCTTGAGATATACAGCGCATCGCTCGAGCTTCTGGATTCGCTCGAGACTCCTGAGAATTTTGATATTTCGGCTGTTACCGAACTTGTTTACACCGAAAGCTACGACTACAGGCTAGTGAAGCCCGGGACTCTGGAAGAACGGGTAGAGATCTATCATAGAGACGAAGTGTCGGATGAAGACGAGGCGGAGGAGGCAGAGGAGACCTTTGCCGATGAGATAGACTACGAAAACTGGGAGACTTCGGATGCCTTCGAGGGAAATATAATTTTAGTCTCATCGAAAAACGGCAGGATCCTGGCGTACGATTTTGAAACTTCGGCATGGCTTGTCCAGCCATACGATGACTCGGGAAAGTCAAACGACTATGCAAGGCAGCTCAGACCCTACATGAACGGCAGGTACTCTTTTTATCCGCAGAGCGATGCGGCGGACTCTGAAAACGGCGCCGTTCTTGATAGTGTCGAGGCAAACAGGGGGACGATCTTCCCGATGACTTACCGCTTTGTCTACGAGGGGACTTTCGAGGGCAGCAGTTCTATGTCGGGTATTTACGATGCCACCGGAAATACAATAACGGATGAGGGTGCGGACTTTACGGCATTCGGGATCGATCCGGAGACCGACCGTGTCGTTCTCACGAGCCGTCTCCGCTCTGAAGGGTGCGGGATCCCCGAAAATACCAGCGTTACGATGCAGATCTCATCCGTCGAGGAGCAGGTGCTGCATCTCGAGGCAGGCGAATATTCATCGAAGATCGCAGACTGCTTCGGCGAAACCTTGGGTTACGCAATTTATGCGGAGGGGAAATATGCGGTTTCACGTGAAACAGCAGACGGTAAATTTTTCCTGGGCCGCGGTTCAGAGATCGGGGCCGGCGAAACCGGATTTACCTACGAGGACGACTCTGTCGGTGTTGTGATCCGCCGCAGGGACGATGCCGTCGCGACTGAAAAGGAGACTTCGTTTTACTTCAAAGTCAACCCGGGGATCCCGTATGTCGGCATCTCCTCTTCGGATGTAATGAACGTTATGTCCAACCCTGCGCCTATGCGTTTTGTCGCTTTTTCAACTCTGACAAGGCGTGTGATAGAGTATGATTTATCGGGTAATTCCGTTGTAAAGGTTTACAAATAGGAGGTTTTATATGAAATTTTCAAAAATTTTAGTACTTGCGGCACTTCTCTTTTCATTCACGCTTTTTGCCGACGACGCGACTCAGATCGCGACAAAGATCCTCGGCAGATACAATGATATAAAGAGCTTTTCCACCAACTTCTCAAGAGTGTTTATCCAGAGCTCGACGGGAAAAAAGACGACGGACGGCGGAACGATATCATTTATCGCACCCTCCAACATCCGCATGGATGTCTTCACCGACGGAAAACTCACCGAGCAGACCTTCGTCGATGCCAAACAGACGGTTTTGATTTACCACAGCAAAAAGAGCGCGCTTGTCAGAAAGTCGTCAAGCGAGGCAAGCGACTATCTTGTATTTCTCAAAGGCCTGCCTGAGGTCGAAAAGAGGTTCACGGTGACCGATTCGACAGGCACGATCGAGAAGGCAAAAAAGACAGGAATGACGATCAAGTCCGGCTCGGAAATGCTGAAGCTTACGCCGAAAAATCCGATCCCGAACGTAAAATACATTTTTATCACAGCGATAAACGGTGAAATCGACAGCGTCATTATTATCGACCAGCTGAAAAATATCAACCAGTTCACATTTTCGGGCATCAAGCTCAACCCGGCGCTTGACAAAAAGAGCTTCGATTCCTCTATCCCGAAGGGCTTTGAGGTCTCCGATTTTTAATTCACATATCTTCCCGGAGAAATTTTATGAGACAGAAGATTCCTGTCATTACATGTAGAAAAGATTTATCCATAGCAAATATAAGTCTCTGCTTTCCCGGCGGAAGCTCGCTTGAGGATGAGGAGACTTTAGGTTTCGCGCACTTCTGCGAGCACCTTGCATTCAAACTGAGACACAACGGCATGGGGATCGCCGATTACGTCGAAGGGCTGGGCGGTTCGAGCAACGCCTTTACATCGAACGACGGCATAGTCTTTGATGTGACTGTCCGCAGGGATGATGTCGCCCGGACCCTGAGGTTCCTTGAACAGATTTTTGCGAAGTCCTTTGAAACCATCGCGGATGCCGATTTCAACGAGGAGAAAAAGGTTGTGCTCGAGGAGAAGGCGATGTATGCCGACGATCCGATGGAGAATATTTTCGAGTGTATCATGAGAAACCTTTTCCCAACGCATCCGTACGGTCACAAGATCGTCGGTGAGGAGAGGACCCTTGAACCTGCAACTAAGGCGCAGATCGCCGGATTCTGGCACGATCGTGTCTTCGCGAGGCCCTTTCTGGTCGTAACGGGCGGCTATGATGAAGAGCCCGAGTTTGAAGTCGATGTCGCGGGAGAAAAGCCCGATCCGAAACTCCCGGAATGGTCGGCGGAGAGCCGTTTCCTGCTTGAACACAATCAGAAGAAGCTCTATTTCTCGGCGGCATGGAGGCTTCCTGCGCAATCCGGTAAAATAGACGCCTGCCTTCGGATGATCTTCGCGATCATTTACGGGATCGACGGCAGCAGGATGTACAACAGTCTTGTCTACGAGGATACCGTTTTCGACGAGTACAATGTCTCCAACATCGGTCAGCTCAGGGCTTCGGTTTTCATGCAGAATGCTGTCATGCCGGCGAAAAACGTCCTGAACCGGATCCAGAAATGGATAAAAATCTGGAACAACTACGAATTTACGCAGGTCGAAGTCGCCAAAGCCCGCGAAACGCTTCTCAGCAACGAATACTTTAACTCCGAAGGTATCGGGAACAGACCGGAAATCATGGAAAAGAGCTTCCTGATTTACGGAGACAAGGACCGGCTCGACAGGGAATATTTTTACGAATTTCTGCATATAACGGCTGACGACCTCAACGAATTCAAGAAAAAATATCTCGGTTTCGACAGTATGGTTTTCTGCGTTTCGAAGCCTAAAGGATACAAGTTCGACATCAACGCGGTCACCCTTCCTGAGAACGAGGCGGCAAAACCGAAAAAGGAGCTCTATGAGCTGAAAAAACGGGGAGTCCGCGGCTTTGCAAAACCTCTTTGCGACTCAGCTTTTATTACGGGCTACATCTTGAAAAAGAGCGGGGCCTTCATGAACTGGCGCCGCCTTTCCGGCTCCTTCAAGCTTTATCTTGATGTCCTGTGCAGCTCGGCGAAAGGAATGACCCGCGATGAGACCGAATCGTTTCTGGACAAATTCGGGATCACTGTTTCACCTGTTTCAGGCAACAATGTCGGCGGGATAAAATTTAAGGTAAGAGACAGCTTTATCGATGAAGCTGCGGAAATTATCGGCAAAATTCTTGAAAACGAGATCAATGAGGATGATTTCAGGCAGGAGAAGCAGTATGCGCTTTCGCACCTTTCTCTGCTGAACGAAGAGCCGAATTATCATATTTCGAAAGCTGCTTACAAAGAGCTTTTTGCCGGCACTCCGTACGAAGGGCTTCCGACCGGGACCAGCGAAAGCATCGAAAAGGTTACTCTGGAGAACGTCCGAGCGATCCGCAGGAATTTCATGCGCCACGGAACATTTTCGGTAGCTCTTTCCGGCAATGCCGACAGCGAGATCCTCTCGAAGATCGTGAATGCGATCCCGGTCGAGGGCGTGCTGAAGCCCGTCGGTTCCGACTACAGCCTTCCAAAGCTTGTGGAGAAGACGGTCAAAATTCCGGTCAAGGGCAAAAACCAGCTCTATCTCACACGGGTCTTCCGCGGTCCTTCGCTTTACGACAGCGAATATGATCCGGTCAGGCTCCTCGAAAACTATCTTGTCGGCGAGAAATCTCCGCTTTTTATCGAGCTGAGGGAGAAGCAGGGGCTCGTCTATACTATGGATGTTTCGGGAATGGCTGGAACTTTCGGCGGTTCGATAACCTTCTCTGCGATAACGAGTCCGCAGAAGCGCAGCGATG
>JAEEGL014578123.1_pt1 | contig 13296 bp, 10 predicted proteins | sample 9134231 | NCBI WGS metagenome assembly JAEEGL01 (sample SAMN16246548, study PRJNA631951) | gut metagenome | biome: gut microbiome; feature: rumen; material: fiber-attached | host: Bos | place: Iran: Karaj | collected 2018-10 | reverse complement strand
TATTATTTATGTATTTTAATTTACTATTTTATATGTGATTAAAAAATAATTATTATGTGAAGTATTTAATATAAATAATATATAATTAAAAATATAAATATCATAAAAATAATAATAAAAAAAAATATAAAAAAAAATAAAATAAAAAAAATTAAAAATTAAAAAAAAAAAATTTTTTTAAAAATTTTTTTAAAATGATTTTTTGTTTTTTTTTTTTTTTTTTTTTTTTTTTTTTTTTTTTTTATTTTTAAATATTTTATTTTTTTTTTTATATGATTTATATATTTTATTAAAGGGTTTTTATTGGGTAAATTTTAGATTATGGGATTTTTATTTTTTCTTAAGTTTAAAGGAATGAATTTAGATTGAAATATAAATTAAATTTTTTTTTTTTTAAAAATTAGTTTTTTTGAAGTTTTATTTGAAATATTTGTTTTTTATATTATTGAAGGTATTATATTATATAGTCCATTTTTAATAAATTTATAAATTTTATTCTATTATATTAATCATTATTCCTTTTTTATAATAAAGAAATTGGTTGGAATAAAATACTGTTAATCTTCATTTAAAGATAAAAAAATTTAAAAAAAAAAATTAATGATAAGTGAATAAAATATTAATTTAATAAATAACAATTATAAAAGAATTAAATGACAAATTTAAATAAATGAATATTTGTTTTGGAACAACATCTTGGAGTAAATTATTTTATTTTTTTGAAATTATTTCAATGTTATTTTTAGCATTAACATATTTTAGAAGTTTATATAAATTATACAAAGAAGGAATTATTTTTCATTTTGAAAAATTTGAATTATTAATTATAATTCTATCTTTTATTCAATCAATATTATTTTGTTTTGAATATATTATTAAAGATTATTTTATTCTTTCAGTTTTTATATCAATATTAAAATTTGCAGAAAATATAACAATATGTTGTTTATTAATTATGACTATTTTATGGAAAATTCCAATTATAACTGCATTAATTATAAATTATTATTCTGTTGGAATTTTAATTATTTGTATTTTATTTTTTTTAATTGGAATATTTGAATATCCTCCATTTACTATTCAATATATTAAACCTAAAATTGAAATATTATTATCTATTATTGGATTTTTTGCTAATTTTTCTATTTTTACTTTGTCTTTTATTTATTCTAAAAAAGAAAATTTTAATGAAGGAATGAATTTAATTAATGAAGATGATAAAATATTTATTAATGATATTTTTCAAAAAAATTTAGAAAAAATACAACAAACTATGAAAAATTATTTATATATATCATTTACTTTTACTATTTCTTTTGTTATAGATCTTTTATTCAATTTTTTTAAATTTAACAAAAATAAAACAAATATAAAAGAAGTGAATAATATCAATAATACTACAATTACAAATAGTACATATACAAATGGAACTTCTACTAATTTTGAATGTAATTATTTTGGGAATTTTGGAGACAATTTCTTATTTAATCAATTTTTCTATTGTTTAATTTCTTTTTTCTTTAGAGATTTTTTTCCTCATATTTATGTTTATATGAAAGTAGGAATTTCAAATCCAGTTCAATCATCAAGAAGTTCAAGTTTTATCGAAGAATTTTAAAGAGTTAAATAAAAAATATATGTAAATTAAATTATTGAAAAAAATACTAATATAAATTTTTTAATTATTTATAAATAAATCAATTAATCAATAAATCAAAATATAATTAAAAATTTAATATAAAATTAATCACATATTTTTTTACTATAAACTAAATTGAAGTATTCAATATCTTTTTATCTATAACTAATAAAAACAAACTAATCAATATTTAAAAATTTAAAAAAAAATAAATTGAAATTAACTTGAAGCTCTATTTACCCAATCATTTTTTAAAAACTCATCAATAGATATTCTCTTTTCAGGTTTTTTTTCAAGACATTTATCAATTAATTTCAAACAATTAATATTTCGATTACCAAAATATTCCTTTGGATATTCTTGTTGAGAAAAAACTACTTTTTTCCCAATAACATTTTCATCATTATTCTCATCATCAAAAGGTAAACAACCAGATAATAAAAAGAATAAAATAATTCCAATAGACCAAATATCAATTTTATTATTATAAGGTTTATGAGAAAAAACTTCAGGAGCTAAATAAGTTAAAGTACCAATTGCTTCATTTGTTTTTTCTTGTCTTGCTAAAGTTTTAGTTAAACCAAAATCAATTATTTTTAAACTTTCAATATCATTTTCATTTTCAAAAACAATATTTTCTGGTTTTAAATCTCGATGAACTAAACCAAATAAATGCATATATTTTATTCCTTTTGCTATTTCTTTTATTATTTTTGCTGCTTCTTTTTCACTTATTAAATCTTCTTTTTTTTCTATATATTCTAATAAATCACCTCCTGATAAATAATTCATTACTATATATATATATTCGTCATCTTCAAAATAATCTTCTAATGATACTATGTGAGGATGATTTAATAATTTCATTATATTCATTTCATGATGTATTAATTTATAATTTTTATAACTTAATTTTGATTTGTCTATTACTTTTACTGCAACTTCTTTTTTTGTATTTTTATTTATTCCTTTTTGTACTTTACCAAAGTAACCTTCTCCTATTTGTTCTTTTAATATATAAAATTCATTAAAATCATAATTTTTATTATTGTCTTTTAATTTATTAAACCATTTATTTCTAGTTATATCACTTAAAAAATATAAATATCTTCTTTTATTATTTGAAAATATTATTATTAATGTATAATATGTTTCTTTTGCTACAATTATATTTTCTCCTTTTTTAATATAAGCACCTTTAATATTAATAATTAAATTTAATTCATTTTTCAAATTTGAAGAAAAAAATAATAAATCACAATCTTTAACAGCACAAAAATATCTTTTTAAAATTTGAATTTTAGAATCATCATACTTAAATAAATAATCTTCTAAATTAAAATTAAATTTAGGTAAACTTGCTTTAAATTTCCTATAAGAATCTAATTTTTTACTAATATTTTTTTTTCTTCATCATCATTATTTTTTTTATCATCTTCTAAATTATCATTTTTAGTATCTTCTTGAAATTCTAATTTAAAATCATCACAATTATTCTCATCATCACACAAAAAAAATTCAGGAGGTTCTTCTGGTTCATTCTCAATATTATGTGTGACAGTAGGAGGAGAAAATTTAGAAATAACTTTAAAAACAGGACTTAATTTATATTTTAATGTATTTGTTTTTGGATTTGTACTATTTGTTAAATTTGGACTATTACTTAATAAAGGTAAATTTGATGAACTATCTTTACTATTATTTGTCGTTGATTCACCTATTGATTTTTTTTTATGTTTTAAATGTTGAAGAAGGACACTTTTTCCTATTGGATAATTATTTAAATTTTGGTAATTTTGATTTAAGATATTTGGACTATTTTTAATTGATGAAGTTTTTTTTAAGAATAATTTTGAACTTGATTTTTTTAATATATTTAATGATGATGATGATGTTATGTGTTTTTCTTTAAATAATGTTATTGGAATTGGTAATTGTTTTGATGAAGAATTATGGTTTATATATTTATTTGAAGTGTTTGTTAATGATGATTTGTTATAATCATTACTTGAACTTTTTCTATTTTTTCTTAATGTTTGAAATAATTTTTTTTCTTTTTTATTATAAATTGATTCATTTCTATTTGGAGAAAAATTTAATAATTTTGATTGGAAATTAAAATAATTTTTTGATACATGTTTTCTTTTGAATTGATATAAATTAATAGTTTCTATATCAAAAGGTTTGTTTTTGTAAAAGTATATCATTAATCTTATAAAACTTTCTGAATTTTTTTGTTTTAATGAATTTAAATATTCTTTGAATAATAATTCATTTTCTCCATCAAAAGTTTCGTCAATAATTTTATCTAATTCTTTTAATAATTGAATTTGTTTTTTATAATTATTATCAATTTGAGGAATATATGCAAGTAATAATTTCATATCATCTTTATTAATTATACCATCTTGATTAAAATCAAATAATGAAAAAATTATTTGAGCACAATCATTAAAAGAACCTAAATATAAATTATATAAACCATTAACAAAGTCTTGTTTATGTAAAAATCCATCCTTTTGTTTTTCTAAACATTGAAATAATTTTTCACAAATGTAAAATTGAAAATTTAGATATTCTGAAAATATTATGTCTGTCAATCCTGTTGGAATAATTACTTTCTTTTCTTTTGTTTTAATTTCATTTGGAAGTCTAAATGATAATTCATTGTAAATATCATTTAAATAGAATATCAAATAATTATTTGAAGAAAAATGAAATAATTCTTTTAAATTGATATATTCATTGTAACCTCCTGAATTTATAATTAAATGTTGAGTTGACATTAAAATATCTAATTTTTTAAATTTTATATATATTAAGTTAAATTATAAATAATTATTAATTAGTAAAATATTTAATAAATCAAATTTTATTCAAACAAAAGAAAATTATTTTTTTATTTTAAATAATTAATTTAAAAACTAATATTTGTATAATGTAATTTTCACTTTCTATTATTTTATTTATTTAAATTTATTTGATAATAATTATATATAATAATATTTAATTTAAAAATTATAATAAATTCATAAGAATATTTCTAAATCATAGAATCATTATCTTTAGGTAATGGAGTATTACAAGTCATTATATTTAAAAAATCATTCATTGATAATTTATTTTCTTCATCTGTACTTAAATAATTCATTATTTCATCAATTTCTTTTTCTAATTTATTTTCAGGAATTTCAGAATTATTTAAAGCAAAATATGCTTCTTTAATACATGATTTAATATCTTCTTTTTTAATTCCATCTTTATCTCCTCCTAATAATTCATAAAGCATTGCATAATTTTCAACTTCAAATCTTTTTTCATTCATATTATCATTTTCAAATATTAAATCTTTAAAATGTTTTCCAGTAATATAATTAACAAAATCTTGTTCATTAAATAATTCATTATTATATGTATTTTTATTAAAAGTTCCATCTTTAATTCCATTTACAAAATTATAAGATGATGCTATTTTATAAAAAGGAATATTTTTTTCATTATTTTTATTATATTTTACAGAAAGTATTAGTCTTATTAATTCATAATCAATAATATTTGATTTTTTATCAAAATTCATTTGATTTAAATCATTAAATAATTTAATAGATTCATTTTCAACTTTATTTTCAAAATTTTTCATTTTAAAATAGCAAAAAAAAAAAAAAAATTAAAATAAAATTTACAAAATAATAAAAAAAATCTAAATATTAATCTTCCATAAAACTAAAAAAAATCTAAATAAATCCTCCAAAATTTCCTCCAAACATATTATTATTATTATTAGGATTAATATTTCCAAATGGATTAATATCACTAAAACCATCATTTCTATTTCTCAAAAATGGATTAATAGGAACTCCAAATTCATCATATTGAGGAGCAAAATCAATTTCAGGTCCAAAAGGTGAAATTGGATCATATCTAGCCCCAAAATTTCCCATATTAGGTCTAAAAGGAAAATTATTAGGTCCCATTAAATTACCATTAATTGGAACATAAGGTCTATTTCTTTGATTATTTTGTAAAAAAGGATTATGAGTATATGGATTATTATTTATTGGATTATTATTTATTTCTGGATTTGAAAATGTATTATTAATATTATTTATATTATTTAAGTTATTGTTTATATTATTATTTTGATTATTTGATGAAAATGGATCTGATTCATAATCTTTTATAAATTCTTGGAAAAAATTGTTAAATGATTCTAATGATTGTTCATCTAGTTTGGTTAAGTTTAAGTTTTTTATGTAATTTAATGGTTTTCTTTCTATTGTTATTTTCTTTTTTGTTGATTCTAATATTATTTTCATTTTACCATTTGAAGAATTTGATAATGTTAATTTGTATTCTATGTTATTTTTTATGTAATTTAATTCATATTTTCCAAATACATTTTTTAGGTTTTTTAATATATTTTCTCTATCATTTAATATGTAATTTGATTGCTCCATTGATGCATTGAAAAATAATACAAATTGTTGTTCTGTTGTTAAATTATTACCAGTTAAAATTAAAGATTGTTGTACTAAGGCACTTAACATTTTTTTTTAATATATTATTATTTAATAATTATGGAGAAAATCCTTTAAATTCTTATTTTTATATTTTGCAATTATTTTCTAATAAAAAAAAAATTTGATTTATAATTTAATAAATTATGGGTAATATTTTTGAAAAAATATGTTGCATCGACTCAAATACATTAATAAGTAATAATAAATTAAAAGAAGCATTAAACTATGATAAAATAAATGATAATTTTAATACGAATTTAAAAAAAGAACTTCCAGCAAATGAAATAAAATTTATTACATCATCTCCATTAAAAAAAAGAGTTAAAACATTATCAGAATTACCAGTATCAAAATTAAATGTAATAAGATTACAAAGAGGGAATCCATTTAAATATTATGAATCATTAAATAAAAATTTAGGTTCAGGTTCATTTGGTCAAGTATATAAAGTAATGCATAAAACAACAAAAAAAATAAGAGCAATGAAAAAAATACCAAAAGATAGTAAAATTCCAGGTTATACAGATGAAGATATAATACAAGAAATTGAAATATTAAAAAAATTAGATCATCCTTATATAATTAAAATATATGAATTTTTCGTAGATGAAAAATTCTATTATTTAATTAATGAATATTGTAGTGAAGGTGATTTAAGTGATAAATTAAATTTAATTGGTTATTTAAGTGAAGATATTGTAAGATTACTCATGTTTCAAATTTTTAATGCTGTTTTATATTTACATTCTAATAAAGTTATTCATGGTGATTTAAAATTAGATAATATTATGGTTGATTCTCTTATTGAAAATAAAGATAAAAATAATACTTCTTTTATTTCTTCTATTAAAGAAGCTTCTATTGAAATTCAAAGTAAAATTAATTTATCAAGAAGCTTATCTTTAAATAATAATTTTTTATCTAGTGAAAATAATAGTTTATGTAATTCATTAGATGATTCTCAAATTGATTTATCAAAAACAATTTATTCAAATAAAAGTTTTAAATATCAAAATTCAACATTGAAAAAATATGAAATAAAATTAATTGATTTTGGTTGTTCGAAAATATTTAATAAATACAAAAAAAATTTTGAAGATACAATAGGAACTTTAGTATACTGTTCACCTGAAGTATTATTAAATGATTATAATGAAAAATGTGATATTTGGGCATGTGGAATTATAATGTATCTTTTATTAAGTAAAGAATTTCCTTTTTATGGTTCATCAGAAAAAGAAATAACTGAAAAAATATTAAATGGAAAATTTGAATTTTCAAAAAAATTTAATCATATTTCAAAAGAAGCAAAAGATTTAATAAAACAATGTTTAATATATGATAAAAAAAGAAGAATTTCAGCAGAAGATGCATTAAAACATAAATTTTTTAATGAAATAGATCCTAATAATATATATTTAGATAATATTAATTCGAAAGAAGTATTAAATTCATTAAAAAATTTTTCAAATCATTCAAAATTTTATCAAGCAGTTTTAGCATTTTTATGTCATAATTTTGCATCTAAAAGTGATATTGAAAGATTAAAAAAAGTATTTTATAAAATTGATAAAAATTTAGATGGTAAATTATCAAAAGAAGAAATTAGTAAAGCATATAAAGAAGAAGGTATTTCAATTACAAAAAAAGAATTAGAAAATATATTAAAAAGTATTGATTTTGATAATAATGGTTTTATTGAATTTGAAGAATTTATTATGACTACTATTCCAAAAAAAGATTTATTTACTGAAACTAATTTAAAAACTGCTTTTGATATGTTTGATTTAGATAAAAATGGAAGTATATCTTTAAATGAAGTTAAAGAAATTTTAAGAAATGGAAAAGATATTGAAGATGAAGTTTTAATTGAATTAAAAGAAGAAATTAATAAAAATAATGATGAAGAACTTACTTTTGAAGAATTTAAAAATTTAATGTATTCTTATGCTGGAATTGATAATGAAGAAAGTTCTTTTGATAATGAAGATGATTAATAAACAATTAAATTTTTATTCATATGATTTATTAACTACATTTATTTTGTTTATATTAAAAGGTAATGTAAATTATTAGGTAATTTTTTTATTTTTTCATTTATTTATATGCAATATTTGGACTTAGAAAAATATATAAATAAGCTAAATTATAATTATTAAATTTTAATTTTATTCTTTAATAAAGGTTAAAAATTAAATATTTTTTAGATAAAATTATATAAATTATTATATTTACAATAAATATTTCAATATTGATAAATAATAAAAATTAAATTTTTAAATCTAAAGAAAATTTTATTTCTACAAAAAAAATGTTAATCAAATTTTAAAACACTTTTATAAATATTTTTATTCGTCATATTAAAAATTGTCATTTTTTTATCAGTTAAATTATTATAATAAAAATTTGGTAACTTATTTAAAATCTCTTTAGTTTTTTTTCTTTTCATTGCAGAAGTTATTAATTTTCTTGGGTTTAAATTATGAAATTTATCCAAATAATTTTTATTCTTATTACAAATATTAAAATCATAACTTTTAATCTTACCTTTATTTCTTCTTTCATTAACTTTTTCTCTAAAATGAGAAGTAGTATGATTAACCGAATTAGAATATTTTGAATTAGTAGAATTAAAAGTATTAGGACTAGAAAAAATTTTTGATTCTTTAATTTTTGGAAATTCTTCCTCAGTAGAAGAAATAGTTTTAAATTGATTTAAATTATACTCTTTTGGTATATCTGAATTATAAGTAGTAAAATTTTGATTTAATGTTGAATATATTCTTGTATTTCTTGATGATATTTTTTTATATTTTTTTGAAGAATTTTCAAATAATCTTGGATTTTCATTATAAATTTTTTGAGTATTATCTATTATTATTCTTATTTTTGCTTTATGTCTTGATACTTGTTTTATAGTTAAATTTTTCTTTTTTAATTCTTTTTCTTCTAATAATTGTTTTAATGAATTATTTCTATCTTTAATATTATTAAATTTAATACAACCAAAAGATACTCCACTCATAACTTTAGATTTATAATCAAAAAAATCTTTTTTATTAATTCTTTGTTTTAAAAGTAATTTAATAAAAAGATTTCTTTGAATCATTTCAATTCTTTGAAAACTTTCTTGTACTTTAGGATCAGAATGTAAAACTAATTTCAAAAAATTCATATGAATTTCATATAAAGATGCAATTGAACTTTTACATTTTGCAGTATAAAGATATTTGTCTTTATATACTGCATCATTTAATCCAACAATATCATTTCCTTTTAAATATTGTATTTTAATAAAATTCTTTTTTTTTTTAAATTTTATATAATCATCTGTTTCTCTATTTAATATTTCATCTTCATCTTCAGGATCAACTAAATCTTTATAATTTAAACCAATAAAAATATCATTTATTTCATATATACTTTTATTACAACTTAATTCAATTTCTCCTTTTTTAATTAAATATACTTTCATATTATTTGCATCATCCCCTTCATTAAATAAAATATCATTATTTTGTATAATAATTTTATTAAAAAAATTAGAAAAACTATTCATAAATAAATTTTTATTACATCCTCTAAAAACATTTAAATCTAGTAAATAATTTAATTTCTTTTTTCTTTGTCTTTCAGAAACTTCCTTTAAACATTTTATATAACTTCCCCTATCTAAAATACCAAAATCACAATTTTCTTTTGAAATAATAGTAGAAACATATTCAGTTTGAACATTATTTTGATTCATATCACTCATCATATCACCAAATTTATTTCCTTTTTTAAGTGAATTTGCAATAAAATAACAAATTATTTTTACTGTTTTTTTTAATTCACTATAATTATTATGATACTCAAATTTAATTGGTTTAATTCTTTCAATATATTCTTCAGTAGTAACATTATCTTTATGAAAAATACTTAAATCAACATCAATTAAATCTGGATTATAAGGTTCTAAAATTTTCATAGCACATAAAATTTCTTTTTGTAATTTAATTATCATATTTCTCTTTTCTAAAGGAGAAGTATTAATATTTTCACTTTCATTTTTATTTAAATTTATTAATTTACTTCCTTTTAATAAAGTAATACTTCCTCTTTGTATACTCATTCTTTGTATACTTGCTCTTTGAATACTTGCTCTTTGCATACTTGATCTTTTTATACTTCCTCTTTGTACACTTTTTCTTTTTGTTGGACTTTTTGTATTAATATTATTTTTTAAATTAGTTTTACTTACTTTTGAAGTTGAAAATAAATTATTATAACCTCTTATCATTACTAAAATTTTATAAGCTCCCCTTATCCAATCATCAAAATTTTTTTCTTCAATTGTAAAAACTGAAGTATTTTTAGAAATAATTTTATTTATTAAATTATTCTCATTATAAATTTTCAATCTTAATAAATATAAAAAATACTCTTCTTCAGTTAAATTCATTTCTTCTTCATTTGGTACAATAACATCAACTTCTCCTCTTAAAATTAAATAAAATTTTTCTATTAATTCTCCATATTTACAAATAATTTTATTTTCTCCTATAAATTCATATTTTAAAGAATGATTTAAATGTCTTAATATTTTATGTGTTTCTTCAGTACCACTTTCACTTAGAACTTGACTAAAAGGTTGTAATTGTAAAATATATTGATTTATCATATTTTTTTCTTCTTCATTTTTTTTTTTTTTTTTAAAAATATCAATCACACGATTAACTAATTGTTTATTATTTTTAAAATTAAGTGGTTCTTCTTTTTCTGGTTTTTGTAATAAATTTACTGAATGACGTTTTGTGGCATTCATTTTTGGTTTTATTTCTATATAATTTAACATCTTTGAAGGTTCTACTTTTGTTGTTTTTTGCTTTTTAGAATATCTTCTTATTTTAATTTTATCAAAATTAATTTTTTGAATATATGATTTTTCGTTTTTTTTATTTTCTGATTCATCTGAACTATCATCATGTAATTTAAAAATATTTATTTTATTTGAATCATCTTCTTCAGTAAACATGAATTTTGTAAAAATTAATTTATTATTTATTTAATTGTTTATTTAAAAATTATTTTATTAAAACATTTTTTCATTTTTTTTCCTGATTTTTAAAAATCAATTCTTTAAAATTAAATAATTTTAATATAACAACTTTATTTAATATATTATATAATTTGATTAAAAATAAAAATTTCTTCATTACATTATATTTAATATTATTATATAATAAAAAATATACTATATTACAAATTATAATTATTTCAAATATAAATATTCAAAATAAAAAATAAAATAAATATATAATTAATTTTATTTCATCAAAATAAATATGTCTAATAAAAAAAAAAATGAAAGTGGATTTAAAAGACAAATGACTCTTCCTACTTTAAAAATGCCAAATAATGACTTTATGAAAAAATTAGATAATGATTCAGATTCTTCAAGTAGAGTTAAAGAAACAGAGAATAATCAAAGTGATGGAGAATATAAAATGAAATCTGTTAAAGTAAGAGAACCTAAAGTTTTTACTATTTATTATGATGAAAATTCAGAAAATAAATCTATTAATTATGAAAATTATTATGAAGGAGAATCAAATTTTTTTCAAAAACTTTTTTGTTGTTCTTCAAAAGACAATAATAATAATTGTTTTATTTTTTAATTATAAATTAAGAGTTTGGGATAAAAAAAGTTTTATTTAATAATATATAATGTAATATATGAACAATATTAAATTTGGTTTTATATATTATAAATCTTATTTTTATTATAGGGATATATAGGAAAATAGTTATAAAAATAATTAAATTAATAATTTCTACATAAAACTAATTTAAAAATAATTTACAAAAAAAAAAATAACAAATTCTAAAACAAATAATAAAAAAATAAAATATCTCAAAAAAAAAAAAATTAAACAATAACTATAAAAAAATAAACTTAAAATAACAAAGAAAAATAATGGAATTAAACTACCAAAATTCTCAATATCCAAATTCCCCATCAAAATCATATCTCCAAAACATATCTCTAAACATAAACGCAGAATCCTACATAAGTCCAAAAATATACAACAAATTAAAAATCCCCCAATCACCATTACAATCACAATACCAAAACAAAATAATAGAAGTATATTCAGACAACTTTATAAAAGAAATAAAGAGAATAGGTCAATATTTAAAATTATATCCATTTATAGGAATGGATACAGAATTTCCAGGAGTCGTTTATCCTTGTCCAAATTATACTCCAGATTTTTATTATCAATTTACAAAAGCAAATGTAGATAAATTAAAATTAATTCAAATTGGTATTACTTTAAGTAATGAAAATGGCGATTATCCTCCTTTAAATTCAACTTGGCAATTTAATTTCCAATTTGATTATGAAAAAGATCAAAATTCAATTAATTCTATTTCAATGTTAGTTAATAGTGGTATTGATTTTAAAATATTAAAAAATAAAGGAATACCTTATGATTTATTTGCTGAATATTTTTTAGTTTCTGGATTAGTTTTAAATGAAAATGTTACTTGGATTTCTTTTAATGGTTTAAGTGATTTTTGTTATATGCTTAGATTATTATTAAATGATAATTTACCAAAAAATGAAAATGAATTTTTAGATTGTTTAAAAATGTATTTTCCAAATATTTATGATATTAAATATTTAATTAATGAAAATGAAGAATTTAAAGGAGGATTAAATAAAATTGCAAAAGAATTAAATGTTGAAAGAATTGGAGAAATGCATCAAGCTGGAAGTGATAGTATTGTTACTAGTGATGTATTTTTTAAGTTATTTAATAAAGGGGTTATTAGTAAAAATGAATTAATTGATGGGAAAAATGTTATTTTTGGTGTTGGAAAAGGGGCAGATGATAATGAGACTATTACTTATGTACAATTTGCTCCTGGTATTGATATTGGTAATATTGGTAATTTTAGACAAGGAAAAATTTATGATGTTGGGAATTATTATAATTTCCAATAGTTTTTTTATATATATGGATTGTTAATTTTTTTTTTTTTTGATTATTTTTGTTTTTTCATTTTAGGTAGTTTATTGTAGTTGATTTATATTATTTTTATAATTGATATAAAATAATAGAATGATTTTTTATAGAATGTAAAATG
>JAEEGL014054463.1_pt1 | contig 13296 bp, 11 predicted proteins | sample 9134231 | NCBI WGS metagenome assembly JAEEGL01 (sample SAMN16246548, study PRJNA631951) | gut metagenome | biome: gut microbiome; feature: rumen; material: fiber-attached | host: Bos | place: Iran: Karaj | collected 2018-10 | reverse complement strand
GATTGGGCCCAATCCCCAATCCCCAATCCCCAATCCCCAATCCCCAATTCCCAATCCCCAATTAATATAATTAATATATATATATATAATAAATTTATAATATTTTTAAAAAATAGTTAAAATTTAACATCTGAAATAATTATATTAAAAATTTAATATTTGCTTTTAATGAATTTAACATCTTTAACATTTAACAAAGATATTATTTTTAATAAATATTCATCATATTTAAAAGTAACTTTTTTTAATTTTTTTAAAGAATTTAAAGCTTTACTTAAAGAATGATCAAAATCAAATTCAAAATAATATTCTGCAGGCCAATCATATTCTAGTGTAAATTGTTCCAAATTTTTAAATTCCGAAATCAATGAAAAATCTTCACTCATTGTTGCTAAAGTATAAAAGCTCCCTAATCCAGGATTACCATTTATACTACATGGATTAGATATTTCAATATTTAATAATTTTATATTCTTATTAATATCAGTTAAATAATTTTTAAGAATATAATTTGAATCTTCAATAGAATTTATGATTTCTTCTTTATTTTTAAATGCTTCGTAAAGTATATCTCTTGTATCACCATTGTCAAAATTTTTAAGAAAATAAAATTCATTTAATTTATTGAAATTTTTTATAAAATTTTTATAATTTTCAATAAAAGAAAGTGTTCTTACAGTATTATCTTTGAAAAATAAAATATTTATAGAATTTCTTTTAGAAAATTCAGAAATACAATAAAAAATTTTTTCAATTTCATTATCATTAAAATCATTGAAAAAATCAGAAAAATTAATTTTTAAAAAATGTATACAAGTAAAATGTTTTTTTAATAAATCCAGATATTCTAACATTGAATCAAAAACTTTTTCTGGTTTAGGCTCGAAATCATCTTTAAATGAGTCAAAACTATTGTTTTCAATTTTATCAAAAATTTCTTCTCTTAATTTTTCTTCTATTTCATTTTTTAAATCATTTATTTTAATATCTATTCCAAATATTTTATTAATATTATATTTTAATATCTTTGAACTATTTAATAACATTTCATAAAAATCAATATCAAATTTAATTATATATTTATGATAATTAAATTTAAATAATTCTTCATATGTGAAATCATCATTTAATATATATATATTTTTAGCTTTTATGCATTCAATTATTATTTCTTGAATTAATTCAAAAAATTCCTTAGATTTATTAGGAAATTTTTTTTGTATTTCATTTGCTAAATTATTTAATTTATAATCAAAAATTGATTTAATAGGATAATTTTCACGACAGTATGAATCGATATTCTCATTTAAATAATTAAATATTTTATCATATAACCCATTAGTAATAGGAAAATAGTCTAATTTTTCATAGTATTTCTTTGAACCATTTATAATAGCTAATCTCTTTTTAATTGGAATTTGAAAAAAAATATCATATAAAATGAATTTACATTTAATGTTTAATAACGACATTTATTTAAAATAGAAAATAAATAGTTTATATCAATAAATATATTATTTAAAAAGATTATAAAACAAAAATAATTTTTTATCTAAAAATTTACATTTTTATTTTTTATATTTTAAATTAACTATAAATTATAATTTTTATAAAATATTTTCACTTCTACACATAGGACATGCAACTTTTACTAACAACCAACTTTTAATACAACTTTCATGAAACGCATGATGTCCAGGGCATTTTAAAACTATAATTTCATCTCCTAATTTAATATCTTCCGTACATATAACACAATTTATACAATGTTTAGATTCAGCTTTTTTAGTAGGTAAATTATTAACAATTTCTGGATCAATTCCATAATGTGAATAAAAATTTTGTGGATTTTTCATAAAATAATAAACCATAATTGGAAAACAAGCCAAAATAAAAATAATATTTAATATTTCTTGAGAGAAATTAATTAATCCTGTTAATAATAAAATGAAACATAAACTTATAGCATCAATATTTTGTCTTAAACATGTATTTGGACTATAAATATAAATATTATATAATAAAAAAATAGATATATAATAAGATGTATATATTATCATATCACAACTAGAAATTGAAATTTTACTTGTTAATAAATTTTCTTTATTTAATTTTAATATTACAAGATTAAATAAAGTTTTTAAAATAAATCCTGTATAAACTAATAATAATGTTTTCAATATTAAATTTATTGAAATATCACAATATGAATAAGTTGAAAATAAAACACTTGAAATTAAAAAAATATAAATCATACATGGAATTATATTAAATAATATATTTTTATATTGATTTGGAGATAATCTATAAAAAAAAGTTAAATCTTGATTATTATTCATATTTTCATTGATTTCTTCTTCTTCATCAAATGCAAAATTATTTTGATTCATTTATTTTCAATATTATAAAATAATTATTATATTATTAAATTATTATTTTTAATGTCAATTGAAGTTCCTGAAATTTTATATGAAAAAAATATTAATGGAAAATTTTTATTTGTTCGTCATGGAAAAACTTTTTATAATAAACGTAAAGAATTAGAAGGAACTTCTGATCATTTTAAAGCAGAACCATCTCTTATAAATGCACATCTTTGTGAAGATGGAATAAATCAAGCAAAAGAACTACAAAAAACTTTTAATAATATTGAAATTGAAGAAATATATGTTTCTCCTTTATATAGAACATTACAAACTGCATATTATATATTTGAGAATCATCCTAATAGAGAAAATATTATTATAAAAGTACATCCATTAATTACTGAAATTATTGCAAGTTGCCATGATATAATAGTTAATATAGAAGAGGCTAAAAAAGATTTTAATTTAAATTCAAAAGTAAAATATGATTGGTCAATATTTGATAGTTATTATAAAGATAAAAAAAGTCAAAATACTTTTTTTGTTAATAATATAGATATTTTTCCAAATAATTCAAAAGATGAAATAAAATTAATTTTAGATAATTATAATTCAAATGAATATTTAAATAGTTTAATTAAAGTATTACATAAATCAATTGATTTAAAATTTAATGGTAGATTAGAAACTTATAAACATGGTTTTTATAGAAATTTAAAATTTAAAGAATTTTTAAAAGAAAAACATAAAAATGAAAATAATTTAAATAAAAAAATTGTTGTTATTTCACATAGTCATTTTATTCAAATATGCACAAGTAAACTTGCTTATTCAATGGAAAAAATAGATGAAATTCCAAAAGATGCATGTTTAATTAAAAATTGTGAAGCAATTTCAATGATAATTTAATAATAAAAAAAATAATTTTAAATATTTTTTAATTAAAATAAATTAATTATTAATCATAATCTCCAATGTATGTTAAATATAATTTTTATTTAAATTTTATATTTATTTTTTCTTTTATTATTTAATATTCTTTCTTTTTACTTGCTTCTTTTTTTTCTTTTTCTTCTTCTACTTCAATTTCTTCAATATATTTATTAATTTCTTTTGAATCAATATTTTTTTGAATAATTTCTCCATCTTCTTCATTTCTTTGAAGTACAAAAATTTCAACATTTTCACCATTTAATTTATTTTTATCTAAAGTTTTTTTAAGAACTTTTACAGTTAATTTTAATCCAGATTCTAAATCTAAATTATTTTCATAATATTGTTTTAATGTGCTTTGAGCACTTTGATCATTTTTACCAATCGCATGAGCTTTCCAAGTATTATAAATTCCTGAAGGTTCAGAATTATATAATTGATAACCATATACTCTATCCCAACCAGCAAATAAAAATCCTGCTCCATAAGGACGAGTCGAACCAAATTGAGTTTTTATTTGCATTGTATCAGAAATATAACGTACAACATTTTCAATAGGAGTATAATTTTTATATTTATAAAAATAATTTTGACAATAATCTCTTGCATAATCTATTAATAAATTTGCATCTGCAGCTATACCACCCACCCCCACTGCTATATTTCTATCTATTTTATATATTTTTTCGGAAAATTTTTCTCTTTCGTAAAGTTTACTTGTTGATTCTTTTTCACATGATAATATAATACCATTTTTTGTTACCATACCTATACATAATCCAGCATTACCTATATTTTTTGTTGCGTTTTCAACTTGAATTAAACGACCTATTTATTATGTGAAAGATAAAAATAATTATTAATTTTACCTTCTGGTGTAAAGATACTTGTTAATGAATCGTATTTTCTACTCATTTTTATATTTAATATATAATTATTTTAAATTAATTTGATTTATATTTAATTTATTTTTTTATTAATAAAATTTTTATTTTAAATAAATTATATATATTTTTAATTAAAAAATTAAATTTGTTTGTTATATATTAAATTATATAATTAATAATATAATAATAATAATAAAATCATTAAAATTATATTTTCTTTTTTAAATAATAGTTTATTTATATTTATTTAAATATATGAATAGATAATTTAAATAAATAAAAATTATTAAATTTATTATTTTTTAAAAGAATAATAAATTTAATTATTATTGATTGATTATGATAAATGGTTATTAGTACTTTTTTCTAAAACCATATAAACATTAATTTGATCATTAGGATTTAAAGTTTCGATAAACATTGAATTTTTTTTTTGAATATTATCAATTAATTCATTTGATAAACCTTCATTTTCGTTGTATTGTTCTTGTTTATAATATTCTTCAATTTGCAATTCATCTTTTGATTTAAATGCTATCATCTGACAATCATTTGAATTTTTTTCTATAGAACGAACAACTTGAAATGTTAAGTAATTATATTTAATATGATTTTCTTCATTTTTTTTTTTTAATATATCTTGTTTTAAAAAGTTAATATAATCATTTATTTTTTTACTTTCTTCAGTTGATTTTTTAATTATATCATTTTTTTTTAAATTATCATCATTTAAAATACTCTTTTGATTATTATTTAGTTTTATATTTTCATTTAATTCTCCAAAAATTTCGTTTTTCAACCAAACTATTTGATTTTTAGCTTCTTTTTTTATATATCCTATACCTAACTTTGAGGAAAAAATATAAAAAAATAAAAATTATATTTAAAATCTTACCTTCCAATACATTAGTAATATCATAAATTCTTCGTTTTTTAACTTTTAGTTTTTTTACAATTTCATTTATATTGATTTTTACATTTTTTGTTTCTTTTACATAGTTTATAAATGATCTAGTAAGCTCATCAAGAGAATTTTCTTGTCTTTGTTTTTTTTGTTTTTTATTTAAATATGTTTTTTGGTTCAATTTTTTGTTAATTTTTGATTCTTTTTCCAATAAATTATTTTCTAAATTTAAATTTTTAATTGTACTTATCTTATCCGCATTATTATTTTTTTTGTGTTTCATTGATTCTTATAGTATATTACAAATTAAAAAAATAATAAAATTTTATAAAATAAATTAAAAATAAATAAATGCATAGTAATTATTTTATAAGTCAAATATCACCTTATTTTAAAAATAAAAATAATAAAAAAATAAAATTAATAAATACAACAAATAACATAGTTTTGAATAATAATTTACCAATAATTATGCCAATTTCTGTAAAATGGAAATATTCAATAGGAAAAAATTCAAATCAAGATTTATTAAATTTTGATAAAAATAAAAATAATAAATTATTTAATTTTAAAAGTAATGTCAATTCACCTAAAAATATTGATTTAAATAATAAAATTGATAAAAATCATAACAACTTCCATAAAAATTTAAATAAATATAATAATAATAATAATATCCATTCATTATTAAATAAATATAAATTAAATTTAAAAGATAATAATAAAAGTTATAAATATTTAAATAAAAATATTAATAATTTAGAAAATAATAAAAATTTCGAAAAAACGATTCATCTATTTTTTAAAAAAAAGAAAGAAATAAATGAAAAAAAAAATAAAAATGAAAAAATAAATTTTGACCAAGAACAAATGTTTATAACAAGAATTAACTGGAAAAAGAATAATTCAAATAATATATTTAATGATAGTGAAAATAATAATATAAACGATTATAATGAAAAAAATAATTATGATAAAGTTAATTTAAAAAAATTAAATAAAAATAAATCAAATGGTTTAGGAGATTTATTAAAAAAATTAGAAGAAAATAAAAAATATATTAATATAGAACAAACAGAAATTCAAAAACTTTTAAAACATACTATAGATACAAAAAAAGAAATTCAAAATTTTTCAATGAGAACACAAAATAAATTTTTTTCAAATATTAATTTATAAATTTAATAAAAATAAATTAAAATATTAAATAAAAAATTAAAAAAATGTTTTTATGTTAATTAAAAGTAATATTAAAATATAATAATTATCTTTATAATAATAAAAACTATCTAATTAATGATAAATATATAAAAATAAATTTTATATTATCCTTTTTTTTTATTTATTATTTCATGTATTTTTTTTATAAATAATTGTATATTATTTATATATTTTTTGCCTAAGTTTGGATTTTCTTGCCTTAATTTATATTCTAATAATATTATAAATTTTTGTATAAATTCTTTTTCAAAGGGCATAATTTTTTTTAATAAATGATATAATGTTTGGCATACTATTTTTCTTTTTTTAGCTAAATTTTTATCTAAATTATTATATTTATTATATGTTTTTGAAAAAAATTCATCGTATATTTTTTTATAATCATTTATTGTTTTTTTATCACTATTTACTATTTTTAAAAAATTGTCATATATAAATCTAACATTTTCATCATCTATTTTACAATTTTTACGTTCTTCAATTTTTGTAATATTTTTATTATTTATTTTTCTTGAATCAAAATCTTTTACATTATTTAATGTTTTTTCACATAATAAATTTTCTATATTATTCTCTACTTCTTCTAAATCTATGTTATCATAATTTTTTTCTATATTTTCCATATCATCAAAATTGAAAATTTCAGATAAAATTTTTTGTTTTAAATTAAATAAAATATCGCAGCTTTTTCCCAAAATATTATCATCTCTATTATTTGTAAATGACATTAAAACAGGAATTATGTCTTTAGTTAATTCATAAAAATTATTTAATTTATTTTCTTTATTATTTAAAATAGATATAAATTCATTTAAAGATTTAATTATATATTTTTGACTTGTGTTAGAAGGCATTTCAATAGGATAATTTAATAAATTCATAATTAAAGTTTTTAATTTTTTTTCATAATTTTCTTCTTCTATTTGTGATTGATTAACGCTACTTTCATCATCATTAATTATTTTATAATTTTTTTGTTCAAATGAAGTTGCTGTACTTTGAATATTTACAATATTATGATTTGTATTAACAACATTTAAATTGATATTTATTTTTATATTTGGATTACTATGTTTTTCTGTTTGAACAGCTTCATTTTTTGATTTTTTTTTTGCTAACAAATTTTCTTTTATACTATTTATAGATTTTATTTTTTTACCTAAAAATTTTGTATCATTATCTTCCGATTTTTCTTTTGAATTTATAGTTGTTGTATCTTCCTTATTTTCTTTATATTTTTCTTCCTTTTTCATTCTTTTTGCTTTTTCTATTGCATTTTGTAATCTTTTATTTTTATTTAAAGAATATTTACAAGATTTTTCTTCAAAAATTTCTAATTTATTTAATGGCAGCTGTACATGAGAATTATCTCCTATAAAATCAATTACATATTTCTTTTCTTCAGAAGAATCACTCTTATTATTTTTTAATACAATAATACGTCTTATTACACCAGGCCACCATGGAAAACCTCTAACTTTAGCCCATACTATATCTCCTTTTTTAAATACAACGTTTCCATTGCTGACCATTTTATATTATATTAATTTAGATATTTTAATCCATTATATTAATAAAAATTATTTTTTATTGAAATGTAAAATTAAAATTTATTTATATTTTATTTTTTAATTTTGTTTATTATTATTATTATTATTAAATAGTTTATTTTTATTTATTATTTAATTATATGAGGATTTTTATAATATTTCTTAATAATTTGTTTTAATTTGAATTTAATTATGATATTTTCTATTTTTGACTTTCATTTTTTAAAAATTAACCTTTTTTTTGATGGACAATTTTTTATAATTTTATAAAAAATTTATTATTAAAATAAATTATTTTTTCAATATTTAAATATATGAAAAAATGAAAATAAATGATATTAAATCAAATTATTTTTATAAAGAAAAATAAATTATTTTTAATAGATAATAAATTTTTTCAATATAATATTAATGATTATTATTTTAAAATATGATAACAAAATGATAAATTTTTATTTAATTTTAAAATAATTTAAAAATATATTTAAATTTAATATGAATTTTAATTTAAAAGAATTTTTATATATAAATTAAATGTAATAAAAAAATAATTTATCAATTTTTTAATATATATGTTTATGAATTAAAAAATTATAAAAATATTTTAAATAATTTATTATAATAATAAATTTTTTATAATTAATATTCCAAATAATTTAAATAATAATTAAAACTTTTGTAATAAAAATTCTTTAATATTTGAATTTATTTATTTGTATATTTAATATAAGTAATAAAATTCAATTTAAATTATAATTTTTATGTTAATCTATATATTTTTTAATTTATAATTTGTTTATGTTTAATATTTTTTTTATAAAAATGATTTATATTTATTTATAATATTTTTTTATAAATCGTTATTATAATTTCTTTTTATGATTTCATTTAAAAAATATTGAAATTTTAATTTTTATAATTGATTTTGTCCAAAATGTATAATATAAACAAATTTAATATAATTTACAATTAAAAATATTAAAAAATTTATAATCTATATTTATAAATTTATAACTTTTTATTTTTAATTATCATCAGCAGTTTCAATAAATTCCAAAAATTTTGTAAAATTATTTTTATAATGAATATTTATATTTCCACAACATTTTTTTCCTTCATTTAAAATAGTTTGACATTCATGATATAATTTTTGTTGAAATTTAACATAAGCTAATTCAAAATAAGCAAAATAATCTTTTTTATTTAATTTTAATATTGTATAAGCTGATGTTTCTTGATCTTTTAAAATATGAAATTTATAAAAAATATAATTTAAACAATGAAAAATTTTAATTTTTATTAAAATATTTAAATCATTTTTATTATTATCATTTAAAAATAATTTATATCTTTGATTTTCAATAGTAAAACAAGTATTAAATTCTAAATAAACTTTTTGTTCTTTATCAATATTATGTAATAATTCTTGATAAATATTTAAAGCTTCACTATATTTTTTTTCTTTAATCATTAAATGATCACCTTTTAACATTAATTTCATAAAATCATTATTACCTAAATAATTTATATTTTTTATAAAAAAATTAGAATTAAAAACATTATCAAAAAAAGTATCTCTATTATCTTCATTTAATAAACTATTGCTAGCTACAGTTAATCTAACTGGAATATCATTTATATTTATTTCATTTTGATTTGAATTTATTATTTCAGAATTATTATTTTCTTGATTAATTGATAAATTACTATCAATTGCTGTACTATTTTCATTAAAAACTAAAGGTTTACCATAAATTCTTTCATATGGTATATAAAAGATATTTAAAAATAATCCATAATCAGTAATTTTATTAACATAATCTGGATAATCACATAATATTTCATCATCTAATATTAATTTAGCTGCATATTTTGTAAAATGATTACAATTTTTTTTAAAAGGATCGTATGATTTTCCTGTCCAATAATTATTATGAAAAGATAATAAATATTTTATTTGCTTTAATGTATATAATGAATAACCTAAAAATATTTTTTCTTTTAAATTTAAATTTTCTTCTCCTGCGTTTATTGAATATATTCCATCTCCACTACATTTTTGATATGAAAATTCTAAATTTTCTACTTGAATTGTTGTATGATATAAACCTATACCCAAAAATTGTATTACATAATTTACATAATTTAAATGATATACATTTAAATATACTGGAATTCCTGTTTCTATTTTTCCTATTCCTATTATATAATCAAGTTTGTTTGGTTTTTCATGAAATTTATTTGAATAAATTCCCATTATTTTTCTATTATTTTTATTAATAAAAAATAAAATTGTTATATTAAGTTAAAAATTATTTTTTAAAAAAGAATTGAATGAAAATAAATGAATTTTTTTAATTAAAGAAATAAATTTAAGATATTATTTAAATATTAAAAATATTTTATAATTTTGATATAATCAAATTTTATTTATTTTAAAGAATATAAAAATATAATAAAATAAATTATTTTTTCATATAAATATTATTTTCAAATTTTTATTTTAAGAATTTTTAATCTTTCTTTTTTATAATAAAATTTTCTTTAATTTCTTTTGAATTTTTTAATTTTTTCTTTTTAAATATTATTTCAATAAATATTATATTATTATTTATTTAATTTATTTATATTCTATTTCCTTATATATTTAATATAATTAATTTCATATAGTTTTTAATTTTTATAGAAAGAATTTAATAATTTCCTTTAAATTTTTATATAATTAAGTTTATAATACAAATATATTATTATAACATAAAAAATAATTTATATAAATTAATATTATTTTCATTTATAATCTTATTCAATTTGATTTTTCTTTTTTATTAATCTATTCTTCAATTTTAATTAATTATTAATAAATTGAAATTTTATTTAATATATGAATGAAGAATTAATACAAAAATTGAATTTTGATATTAAAACAAAAAATGAAATTAATTTAAATAATAATCAAAATAACAATAATAATTCAAATAATTATTATAACATAGAAAAAATAGAAACAAAAAGTGATTTATCAATAAAAAAACATTCAGAAATTTATTTTTTATTTCTTAATGCCACTTCAATGATAATAAATGGAATAAATCATTTTCATTTTAAATATATGAAAAAATCAATAGGAAAAGAAAATTATGATGAATATTCATTTACAATATGGCGTTGTTTATTTATAGTAATCTTAAATCATTTTAGAATGAAAATAAATAATGAAACAATCACTCCTTTTATAATATTAAAATCAAATATTTGGTTTTGGATAAGAAATGTAATTCAATTTGTAACATTAGAAGGAATGCTTTTAATAATAATATATTTTCGTGTTGCAACTGCAACATGTTTTGTTTCAATGGCACCTGTTGTAGTTATAATAATGAGTAGTATAATATTAAAAGAAAAATTTTTTATAAGATATATATATGGAACTTTAATATGTTTTTTTGGAGTTATGTTAATTGTTAAAAATGAATATGAAAAAGAAGATGCTTCTGGTAAACCAACAGGAATAATTAATTTATTAATTGGATTATTTTTAGGTATTGTTCAAATAATTGGTGTTGCATTACATAGAGTTTCTAGTAAAATGTTACTTAAAGAAAAAATAGATATGAATACTCAATTTGTTTATCCTTCTTTAACTTGCATTGTTTTAAGTTTTCTATTTATTCCTTTATTAGGAAGGCCATTTAAATTTGGTTTTTGGTTACTTTTTCATTCGTTTTTAAATAGTATTATTTGGTTAATTTGTACATTGATAATGTTAATTAGTTTAAAAGGAGTTGATTTAATAAAAACAGTTGCTTTAGGATATTTAGGTCCTGTTACTGTTTTTACATTAGGGGCGTTATTTTTAGGGGAACATTTTTATGTGAGTGATATTATTGGAAGTTTAATAATTTTAGGATATAATTTATATGATACTATGTATCCTAAAAAATAAATTGAATTTATTATATTTATATTTTTTGACATATTATCTTTATTAAATATAATAAATATATGAAAATTAATTAAATTATATTATTTCTTATTCATGTATAATATTTAAAATTATATTTTTAAATTTTTATAATATTTTTTTTAAAAAAATTTAATTATTAATAATAAAATTTATATTTATTAATTAAGATAAAATATAGATAAAATATTATTATTAATTATATATAATATTAATTTGAATTTTCTTTTAAAAATTCTTCCAATTTTTCATCATTATCGAATAATATAAATTCATTAGGATCATCAATTCTTATTCCTTCATTTCCATCCATAAATATTTTATAAAACGGATTTATTATAATGACATTTTTATTATTTAATTTTTTTTTGAAGTCTTTCATTGAATTTAAAAGATTAGAAGTTGAATCAAAAAATAAGAATCCTTCTTTTTTTCTTGGTTTCATATTGAATATTTTTTCATAATTATATAAACATGTATAAACTTCGTTATTTTTTTTATCTTTTAACATCATTTGTAATGAAGCAAATAAAATTGGATCACTATTAACTTTTAATTTTAAATAAGTTCCATAATTTTTATCAAAATTTAAATCATCAATTGTTATTTCATGAAGAAATTCATTTTTTGATAAAGGATTTTTTATTACATTTGAACTCATATTTTAATTTAAAATTTTTTAATGAAAAAGGTTTATAAACAAAAAAAAAATAGAAATTAAAAAAATAATAAAAAAAATAGAATTTATTAATAATAAAATTATTATTATAAATAATTAAAAATTATTTAAAAAATAAATTTCCTATTTATTATAATTAATATTAATTATATTTTTTTATATAAAAAATTTATGGGAAAAAATCAGCATTTAATTGATTTAATTGATTATTAACTTTTTGTTGTTGTTGTTGCATTATAGGATTATTTTGAGCATTAACCATATTATTTTCCACTCCCATTGCATTTTGTTCTTGAATCATATCAATTAAATTATTTACTTCTTGATCATTAACTGTTCCTGCATTAACATTATCTAAAACTTCATTCATCATATTAGCATTAACATCTATATTATCAAACATTTTTTCGAAATTATCCATTGTTTCCATCATTTTAGTTACATCATTAAGATTTGTCATTCCAGAAATTTTACTAACAACGTTTTTCATTGATTGAGTTAATTGATTATTTTTATATGCTTGTTGTAATTTTGATGTTACTACACCTATTTTATGTGATAAATTTGAATATCGAGTTATATCTTTTTTATATCTTAAAGCTTCTTCAGCATATTGTTTAGCTAAAGTTGTATTATTTTTTTGAAGAGCAGTTTTTATTTTATTCATTGATTTTTCATGATTTTTTTTTGCTCGTTCTGCTTCTTTTGCCATTTGTTTTCCCATAAATTTAAATTCAAATATATTATCGAATAAACTATCATTTGACATTATTATTTTTTTTTTTAAATTTTTTT
>JAEEGL013620716.1_pt1 | contig 13296 bp, 12 predicted proteins | sample 9134231 | NCBI WGS metagenome assembly JAEEGL01 (sample SAMN16246548, study PRJNA631951) | gut metagenome | biome: gut microbiome; feature: rumen; material: fiber-attached | host: Bos | place: Iran: Karaj | collected 2018-10 | reverse complement strand
TGCTAATCTCAACGACATGTGCACCTTCGCTTAACGGCTGACGCAGCACAGCCTCCATACCGGCTGTCACCTCAAGGAAATCCTTGTTGCCGTCGATGTTCACGATGGCTGTCAGGTCGCCAGTCAGGGCAGCCCCACTGGTATAGGTAGTAGTGGGAACGGTGAAGCGCAGTCTGCCGTCGGAATAGCTGATGTTCGTCGGAGCAGCGGGTGCCTCGGCCTTCACGAAGGGGATATACAAACCCATGAACTGCTCACTTTCTGGCAAATCGGCAACCTTTTCACAATGGGCCGTTGTCAAGTCGATAGTGAACAAGGCAGCTTCAAAAGTATTGTTGTCAACAACAGTCCAATAGACGGTTCCCGTTACAGGGTCTGTAGCGGCCGACATCACGTTGGCCGAGAGAGCCATACCCGTATCTGTGGTACCTACTTCTGTGCAGGCGCCAGTTGTCTTATCGATGCTGAACAGCTTCCCTCCGTCTGTAAACGAAATGCCGTAGAGGTTACCTTCCTTGTCGAGAATCAGTGTCTGAATAAACTGGTCTGTAGGACCAATTTCCGTCAACTCGAAAGTATTCAGGTCGAGGGTTACCAGCGGTTTTCCGTTTCCCCAAGTTACAGCATAAACGACATCGGCAACAGGATCGTAGACAGCCGTCTGACGGAAATAGTAGTTCCAGTCGGGCGTGCTTTCCTGAAGAACCTTCGTCTCCAACTTCTGCCAAGTCACGGCATCGTAAATGTCAACGTGGGCACTCATCAGTGAGTTCCAATTCTCATCATACTCTCCAGTCATAGATGAATAATAGGCATAATACTTACCTTGGGCATAGAAACCGGCCATTGGTTGCATAATCTCGGTCGTGGCTTCCTGATGGTAACGAAGCGTAGAAACCGGATTAAACGAATAGATGTATGGCGGCAACGATGACGGCGTACGATAGCTGCCATCTTTGTAGTTCAAGCCATACAACAAAACCTCGTCAGCCACGTTGGGCAATGCCTCAATGTGCCTGGGAGTTTTCATCGTTTTTGTAACTGCGGTTTGCTGCTTCTGAACATAGTTGAACACCTCCGATGGCGGTGTGTTGAACTTGTTGCTCGGCGCAAGCCTGATGTGCCCGGCCTTCGCCGGTTGCTTGTCTTGCCCGTCGACAGCCTTACCGCTATGCGTGGGAGCTAACGACTGAGCGAATGCCGAACTTAAGGCGAACAAACAAAAGCAAACAAATGTCATTTTTTTCATCATAAACTCTTGCTTTTTTGGGATTAAACATTCAGGTTAATAAAAATCGCTGCAAATATACAAATAAAAAACCAACCACACAAGCGTTTATAAGAAAAAAGGTTGTTTTCATGGAAAAAAAATAAATTCTTTACAAACCACTTTGTGCGATCACTTTCCCTAGCTTCTCAGAGCGCTTAAGCTTTTACTCTTCAGTGTTGTCTTCCGGAAGCTTAAAATTCAGCGGGATGGTGTACTTCACGTTTACGGCCTCACCACCTTTCCGGCCGGGTATCCAGCGCGGCATGGCCATCACCACATTCAGGGCAGCCTCGTCGAGCTCGGGCGCCACGCTTTTTACGATTGCCGCATCACGCACCGCTCCACTCTTGTCCACGACAAATGAGACGATGACACGCCCCTCAATGCGCTGTTCTATGCACGACTGCGGATAAGTCAGATTCCCGCCTATCCAGGACATCATAGCCGAGATACCCCCAGGAAAATGCGGCATCTCGTCCACCACGTCGAAGGTCTTTTCCTGGTCAAGGGTATCGGTCCTCACCTCCCCCACAGCCTGTTGTAAGTTGTTCACATTCGGATGGGCGAAAGCCATCAAGGTCATTGCGCCCACTGTCAGCATGGTCAATGCTCTAAGACATTGCCAGCCATTTGTCTTCTGTTTCTTCATATTCCTTTCTTTATGGTTATCGTCTGCAAAGATAATACATTCTCACGAATTTCCCTCGATCCTACACCTAAATTATTGTATTTAGACCATTATTTGTCACCTCATTATTATTGGGTATAGGCAAAACCATTATTTTTAGGTATTGCACGAACGGGGAAATGTGCGTACCTTTGCAACCGACAATTTGGGTAAGATAATGAATAACAGATAGATTTAATCTTGTTCGCTAAAAATAATGTTTTGTAAAAGAAAAAGGCTGTCGCGATGACAGCCTTTTCCTTTTGACAGACATCATAGAGAGAAAATTTTTACTTAAACCCTTTTACTCTCTGAAAAAAGTTGTATCTTTGCAGGCCATAAAAGATTACTGACTTATGAAGAATTACCTGATCAGCGAAGCCATCGGCGACATCGCCGGGAGTGCCTACGAAGGCCGTTCGCGCCGCATTAAAGACTATAACAAGGTGAAGATGTTCAGTTCGAGGGCGCACTTCACCGACGATACCGTATTGACCTTCGCCTGTGCCGAGGCCCTCATCGATGGTCTGGACATGACGATGAACCTCTGGAAGTGTGCCAACGAGCATCGTCATGCAGGCTTTGGCAGCCGGTTCAAACTCTGGATGGCCTGCCATAACCCGCAGCCCTATCGTAGCTTGGGCAACGGTTCCGCCATGCGCTGTTCCTCTGCCGGATGGCTGGCACAGACGGAAGAGGAGTGTATCCGTATGGCTCACGAAACGGCAGCTCCTACACATAACCATCCCGAAGGTTTCAAGGGTGCGGAGGCGACGGCCCTCACTATCTTCCATCTGAAAAACGGTAAGGGTAAGGACTTTGTCAGGGAGCATATCCTCGACAAGTACTATCCCGACTGGTCGGACAAGCGGTATGCCGACTTCCATGACTCTTACAGTTTTAATTCCACCTGTGCCGGAACGGTCGGCCCCGCTATCATCTGTTTCCTCGAATCGGAAGACTATGTCGACTGCATCAAGCTGGCCATCGCCCTTGGTGGGGATGCTGACACCCTCGCCGCCATCGCTGGCCCTATGGCCTACGCCCATTACCACCACATGCCCGATGCCCTTGTCTATCAGGCCATGAAGAAGCTCCCCGACTGGATGGTCGCTGTCAGCGAGCGCTTCGATCAGCGCGTGAATGAAGGGTAAGGTACCGTTCACAAGGCTTGTGAAAAATTATTTTCTTCAGAATAAGCTTTAATCCAAGAAAAAGTTGTATCTTTGTACCCAAATAAAAGAAATAACGAAATGGCACAATGGAAAAAGATTACCATACAGCGTGAAAATGGAGAGATTGTTGACGCACAGGCTCCCCTAATAGTCTCTGCAAGTAGGAGTACGGATATACCCGCTTTCTATGCCGATTGGTTTTTCCATCGGCTGAAAGTTGGTTATTCAGCATGGACGAATCCTTTCAATGGAGTTAAGAGTTATGTTTCATATCAAGATACCCGTTTTATCGTTTTTTGGTCAAAGAACCCTCGACCACTTTTACAACATCTTTACTATCTGAAAGAACGGAATATTGGGTGCTATATCCAATATACGCTCAATGACTACGAGAAGGATGGTTTAGAGCGTGGCGTGCCTAAGCTTTCAGAACGCATAGATACGTTCAAGCTTTTAGTAGAAAAGTTGGGTAAGGGACGGGTAATTTGGCGTTTCGACCCGTTGATCTTGACTGATGATATTTCTATTGATACATTGCTTTCAAAGATAGAACGTATTGGAGACCAGTTACAAGGCTACACGGAGAAACTTGTGTTTAGTTTTGCCGATATTCTGAGTTATCGGAAAGTTAAAGCAAATTTGGAAAAGAATAATATCCCCTATCATGAATGGACAGAGCCACAAATGTTAGAGTTTGCTGAGCGACTATCCAAACTGAATATGAAATGGGGCTATACTCTTGCAACCTGTGGAGAGAAAGTGGACTTGCAGCAATTTGGTATAGTACACAACCATTGTATTGACGATGCACTTATTATCCGATTTGCATACGAAGACAAGGTGTTAATGGATTTCTTAAAGGTTAAGGTTTTCCCGTTGCCATCACAGGATTTGTTTGGAAATACAGAACCTTTGCCATCAGATGCTATTATTCTTCCCAATAGTACCTATGCCACTCATGGTGACAATCGTGATAAAGGTCAACGACAATTCTGTGGGTGCATCGTGAGCAAGGATATTGGAGAATATAATACTTGTCCTCACTTGTGTGAGTATTGCTATGCAAATACGAGCAAAGATATTGCAGTGAGAAACTGGAAAGAACATAGAATGAATTCATTTGGAGAAACAATAAAAGGTTGAATGTCGTATGAGCATACAAGAAGCATTATCAAACTATCATAATAGTTTGTATTATAATGGAGAATGGCATAGGCTTGCTATTGAAGGCGATATTGACAGTATTGTAAATGTTGGTACAGACTTCGCTCGCTCAGAGATGATGGATTATGCGGTAGCATGCTGGCAACATGTTATTGATACTGGTCATGGTACAGCTGAGGCTTATTCAAATCTAGGGGTATCCTACTATTATGGAAAAGGGGTAAGTCAAGATTATAATAAGGCTGTTCAATATTATCAAAGAGCAGCTGCAAAAGGGCATCCTTTTGGAATGTATAATCTTGCTGTTGCATGTGAGAATGGGAATGGCACCCCCAAAGACATGGATAAGGCAATATCTTTTTATCGTAGAGCAGCTCGTCAAAATGTTGATATGGCCATTGATGATTTAAGAAGATTGGGAGTAGACAACGATGTTGTCGATATCAGAGATGAATCCTCTATTGATTGTTTTATAGGAGATGAATATCAAAGGATTTGTTCTCAAATTGCAGAATACGAAGAAGAATGGTCGCGATTTAATAATAACAAGAATATGAAAGTGCAATTAGTACCCCTCAACTTAGATAATGACACTGGAAGACTTGTTGATTTTGAAGATATTATTTCCTTAATTGACAAGGCGATTTCTATGAAGCCATCTGCTACACTATACTATACTAAAGGTAATATGTACCGCTATAATGGTGACGAGGATTCAGCTATTGGATGTTACCAAAAAAGTATCGAATTGGATGCAGATGATTATCAGGCATTGTGCAACTTAGGCGTTATGTTTTATAATAAGGAGATGGATCTGTTAGCACTTGAATGCTTCCTAAAATCTGCAGAAATACATCCGACTTCAATAATATATAGAAATCTTGGTAATGTCTATAAAGTATTAGGAGATACTGAGAATTCAGATAATTGTTATCAAAAGGCTAGGATGATAGATGACTATAATGGCGGTATAGTATTTTAAAACGGAAAACGTATGGCTGGATATTATTTTAGATTACCTGCAATCACCCAGTTAACGATAGCTCAGCAAGCTGCACTGAACGAAACTGGGCAAATAGCTTTGTCAGGAGGCCCTGGAACGGGGAAAAGTGTAGTGTCTTTGTGGAGACATATTTCGAATTATGAAAGAAACAAAAAGGGGTTGTTGCTAACATACACGACAACATTAACTCAATATTTAAGAGCTTGTTGCCGTCTACAAAATGCAGATGCAGGTAATAATGTTGGCTCTCTTTATCGTAACAAGCCAAAAGAGACATGGAATGAGATAATCGTTGATGAAGCACAAGATATGTCAGAAGATTATTATAGGGATATTATGCAGTATGGTCTGGTGTCATATGGTGCTGATGATTCCCAGATATTATATCCTGGTCATTGCTCAACTCAAATAGATCTGCATCGAATTTTTCCCAATAATATTGCACATATCCTAGACAAGAATTTTCGGAGCACTCAAAGAATCATGCAATTTGCCAAACAGGCTTTCCCTCAAGCAAACATCCCTCAGAATATGATAAGTGCTTTATCACATAACATAGGTGAAAAGCCTATTTTGCTTGTTTCGAATACATTTGACAAGAAGCGCAACGCAATAGAACGAATTATAAATGCATTTCGTTCTGACGACCACAATATTGCTATATTAGTTCCATGGAAGGATGACGTAAAATCTCTCAAAAAAAACATTCTGGAAAATCGCAATATTAGTCACACTTTTTTTTATGAAGACAAAGACATTTTCCCCAATGGTTGTGGAGATATTAGTAATGTTCATTTAACTACGTTTAAGTCTGCTAAAGGATTGGAATTTGACACAGTAATTATACCAAATTTTGATGATATGAATCGAATTCCAAAATATGTCGATGAAAGGATAGAAATTGACAAAGAACAATTAGAAAAGATGAAAGGCGATATTAATCGTCTAAACCAATTAGGAAAGGACCATGACATAATTATATCTGAACATCTCAGATCAGATGGAGTTTATGAAGTTAATTATAGGAAATTAATGTGTTCGTGGGAAGACATATATGTTGCCTGTACACGTGCAAGAAGTAACCTGTATCTCATAAGCACGATTGATTTCCCAAATCTTAACACCGTAACAGAAAAAGAAATTTTGTAAATATGAAGACTTATTATTTTCCAATTCAATCAACATCGTTGGCACACTATTTTGGGGCTGCTATTATTAAACCGGCCAAGTATTTCACAAATAAGCCACGTGACATTCAAGACGAATACAAAGAATTCTTGTTGTTTACTACAAGTGTGGGAACAACTGAAACTGATTGTTGCCTAGAGATTGTTCTGACTGATGATGAAGAAAAGGACCTTATTAATGTAAACGCCGGATGGTTCTTGTATGATGTAAACCCCTTACCTATTTCAAGAATTGTAAAAATTCTGTTTCCTGACAAGGAAAAAAGAGACAAAAGAATAACCGACATTAGGATTAGTACTGCGTATGTGCCAGAAAGATTAGTAAAAGTTTGCACCTTTGATCATAATCCTACTAGTAACATTAAGGTACCCACCAATTGTTGTGGAGTAGACAAGAAAGAGCCTATTATTAAATTTGATCGTTTTTTAGGAGCTTTGGCTTTAATGAAAACTGTTGGAGAGCCTTATATGAATTATTCTCCCAATTATATTTCGACATTGTCTTTTTTTAACAACTTGATTGTTGAGCAACTCGGCAAAGTTGCAAAAATGGATGTAAAGAAAAGCTATCAAGGATTGTTTGACAGATCACAAGGTTTTGAACATGTTCTCCCATATCTTGAAAGTCAGATAGACGAGCAAACTCTTTACAAAATCGCAGAAAAAAACAAACAGGAAATTAAAAAGGATAAGATTACAAGAATCATTGATATTGCCAGTCTTACAGATACATGGACTTATACAATTGCAATATTAAACACATATGGTGTTGGAGAGGAAGCAAGGCGAAAAAGAATTGATGGACTAATCCAATCTCATTTCTCAGGTGTTAAAAAGGAGAAAGCAGAGGGCGTAGCTTTATGTTATGGCTATAATAGAGGCTATTCTGCGTTTTATAAAGATTATATTATTGATGAAGGTGGGGAAAGAGTATCTTATAAATACAAATTGGAAAGTCAACTAGATTATTACACTATTGAGTCTGTGTATCAGTATGTCTTCAATGGTGTGGTTTCTCGCTTATTTCCTTATTTAGATGAGTGGTGTCCTAAAAAATCTAATCATAAGCCACTACGTAAAACTGATTACTTAATATTAGATGAAGTAATAATAGGTAAAAGAAAAGCAAAGTCTTTTTCCGAAGAATGGTGGAAAGAACTTTATCCAACGTTTAATAAGGAGTTTGGGCGTTTGGCTCAGGAAATCTTTCGCTTTTTTCAGGAGATTAGTAGTGATATTAAAGATGAAATTGAAGATGAGCAAAAAGAACTCGTTTCGCAATATGAAAATAAACAAAATGATTACAAGAAAAAAATAGATGATTTGAAAAAACAATTGGAGCAAAAAACAGAAGAGAAAATATCTCTACAGCATCAATTGAAAAATCCCACAATGAGCGTCGTAGAAACTTCGATAAAAGATAATAAAAAGGATAATTTGAGAAGCCTAAAAGTTTGTGAACTAAAAGAATTGGCAAAACAAAAGGGTCTAAAAGTACCTAATGGGTCTAAAAAGGATGATATTATTAAGTTGCTTACTTGTCAACAACCAACTACAATTGATATTCCTTTTGAAACTGACAATAAATAAAACTGTATGTTTGAACAACTGATTGTCAATAGTAATGATGCCCAATCTTTAGGCAATTATATCAGTAGTAATCAACTGCTGATAGATGAATTTGTTAATTCCAGTATTGAAGACCAAAGACGGCAAGAGAATCTGTTTCAACAATTTGTACTCCTGAATTCTAGAGTACAAATAATGGATTCACTAGATTTTACCAAAAGTACGAATCGTGCATTTATTGCAATCTTATTTGACTATGCAGAAAGAGTTAATGCTGTTGCTGCTGCAGTTCAGTTGTATCAAATTATCCAGAGGCATAATCTAGGTATTGGCTCGCGACTAGAGGCAACGATGCTATACTTGTATAATGTCCCTAATAATCAAGTCTATGTTGACAGATTCGATGATATCTGCTCTAAACTCCAAATAGCGATAAACGAAGAAGAGGATGATGACAAAAGAGCAATAGCTACATTCCTTAATTACTACTCGTCAGTAGTTTACAACACTTTCCCTCATCTTCAATTTGTTCAAGAGTTAATCAATAAGATAAATGCTTCAGCAGATACATACCCATTCTTACATAAGGACGAAATAACTAAATCCCTCTCGTTTGATATTAACCAAGTAGAGATTGCTTATTCTTCCATTCAAGCAACTATTGATAAGCTATTAGGCAAGCAGAGGAGAATAGCAGTAATAAATGATGCTGGATTCATAATAGAAGCTAACACCAACTACGTTCAATTATTAGCCAATTGTCCTAAACGTTTTATTGCGATTAGAGAGATTGCTATATCTCAGCTACAAGAAATCCAAAATAGCGATGAAATATTTCGCTCTCTTGGTAGAGGTGTTGCCATTCTTGAACAAGAAGAACAGCTTTTCTCGTATTTGAAGAGTTATGGTTTAATGCATAAGGAAAAACTGTTATCAGCTTTTTCTAATTTCCCATTTAATGAAATCAGAGACAAAAATATAGAAATCTATGATTGGAGTTGCGGACAGGGACTTGCCAGCATAGTCATGTTAGAATATCTGGAGGAAGAAAGTGTTGTGTTGAAGGTAGATCGAATAACTCTTATTGAACCTTCAGTAATCGCCTTAAAACGAGCTTCGCTTCATGTTAAGCATTTTGCCCCAGAAGCTCGGATCAAAACGGTCCATAAAGATATGGACTCATTGAAGATTGCAGATATAAGTGGTTTAGATGAAGTTGTAAAGATCCATTTGTTTTCCAACATACTAGATGTTGAGACTTACTCTATGCGGCATTTGATCGAAATAATGAAGCAAGGAGTCAAAGGCAATAACTATATGGTATGTGTAAGTCCTTATATTAGCGATATGAAGACCGCAAGGTTTGATTCTTTCGTTAACAGTTTTAATATGATGCCTCAATTTTGTTTGCTTTACCAAGATGTAGCCCTACGAGGCGAGTGGTTAAATAATTGGACAAAGCTTATTAAGACATTTAAGGTCGTCTTGTAGCAAACTTCGTAAGTATGAATAAAAACATTATAGAAATATGATAAAGGCAAATCATACGATATCACTAGTGTCTCTTTGTGGATTGTTGTAACTTTGTCACAAAAAAGAATGAAAATGACGTATTTGTATTTCATATTAGCAGCCCTGTTGCTGCTCTGCCTCGCACCGATGCCATACGGCTATTACCAGTTGGTGCGGTTTGTCGCGATGGTGGCATTTGCGGTGATGGCATGGAATTATTATGAGAAGAAGCAGGAGGGGTGGGCGATCGTCTTCGGTGCGCTTGCCCTGCTTTTCCAGCCGTTAGTCAAGATAGCATTAGGCCGTCTTGTCTGGAATGTTGTAGATGTCGTGGTTGCTGTTTTGCTTATTGGCATTTCGTTAAGAACTTTCAAGATGAAGGATGATTGACGTCTTTCGTTGTTTTTTATTCAAGTTGTCTGGTATGTTAAAAGAATATGACGGTGAAGTAACCTATAGCAAGGACAATAAGGTTCTTCTGAAAGTGGCAGAATACTGCCGAATGGTAAAAGTGAAGAAAGGGGTTGAGGTGATAGCAAGTGAGGCATTTGACAGCAGTCAGGTTGTTCATGTCAGCTTACCTGATACTGTCAAAAGATTAGAGCCTAATGCATTTCTACGGGCACATTGTCTGGAGAGTCTGAATCTACCCGATTCTATCGTCAGGATAGATCCATATGCTTTCCAGTTTTGTGGGGGATTTGGGAATGGACTGAAAAAGATTGTATTGCCTAAACACCTGCACTATCTTGGTGAGGGTGCTTTCTATGGCTGTGATAAGCTTGAGACGTTGATAATACGTGGTGATTTCAAGTGGGCACCGACTTGGTTGGATGATAATCCTTTCTATTATACAAAAAACTTGTCAGTCATTAAGAGCTCAAACCCAAACTTCAAAGTTGAAGGCGGGATGTTGATGAGTGCTGATGGTAAGATTTTGTTCAGGTGTGTCAATGATGACAAAAGAGTAGTTGTAATAGATGGCATTGAAACAATTGCGCAAGGTGCGTTCTGTGGCAGAAACCGAATGGAGGAGGTTATACTGCCAACCTCATTGAGAATGATATGTAGGGAAGCATTTAGCGGATGTCAGAATATCGACAATGTGGTACTGCCCGAAGGAACAGAGTCGATAGGTTTTGAATCTTTCAGCTTCTGCTGGAACCTAAAGACAATGACTTTGCCAGCATCGCTTCGGGAGATAGCATCTTGTGCGTTCGAGCATAGTGACAATCTTCAGAACTTCGTTTACCCAAAGAGAATGGAGGATAAGTTCAAAGAGATGATAAATGGTGGTCAAGACGAAGTCCCATTTTAGTTAGTAACGATGAAGAGGAATATTGCTATTATGGAGAATCTCAATGCAATCCGTATCGGTGACTTCGCGTATAGCGACGACCTGGCGACGGTGTTGTGGGCCGATAAGGACATCACTTCACTTGACGGGATGGAACGCGGCGTACGCTGTATTGGCGAAGGGGCTTTCAGTGGATGCGAGAAACTGAGGGTTGTACGAATACCCGAGACGGTGTTCAGAATTGAGGACTTCGCCTTTCGCGACTGCATGAACATTCTTGAGCTTCATCTACCTTATTATGTGGAGTATATCAGTCCGCTGGCGTTTACGCAGTCTGGTCGGCAGAATGAGTTCTATTTGCCGATTCCCAAAGTCCTGATACCTAAGGACGCGGATGCCTTTCGGAAATATGCTTTCTTACTGCCGCAGTATATCAGTTGGTTTGATAGTGAGGAGTATGGGGTGACGGATGATGAACTCGAGGAGGATGGCATTCTTGATGAGATAGAGGGCTACCCTATCATCATCGACGTGGATGAGGAGTTGAGAATGTTCGTCAAGTATAGCCTGCAGGATTGTACGATCGTTTCAGCAGACCTTGTGTGCAAGGATAAGGTTGCAGAATCGGATGAAGCAGAGATCATTCAGAAGGCATGGGAATACACGATGTCAAAGTGCAGCTTCCTCCAATGCGATGAGCTTGTCAGGGCGGAAGACTATCCATTCATCAGCCAAATTGACGAGTCGTTCTGTTCTTTTCTGGAGCAAACCATCAGGAATAGCTATCTGTTCGGCTGGGATAATCGCCCGATTGCTAATCTTGTCTATGCTCTTCAAGAAAATCTGAAAATAGGATTCATTCTGCCTGTTACTGGTGATAGTCTGGAATGGGAAGGAAAAGAACTTTATGATTATGGTATGGGTTCATACGGAGACGTCGTCGAACGATTCGAGAATGATGACGTCGTCTGGCAAGAGCCATCCTTAGAGAGCTGGTATGAAAGGATGGTGCTTGATTGTGAGGGCTTGTTGATGTTGCAAGTCATGGAGTACCAGAAGCGAGGTTATGCAATGTCTGTGCCCATGATGAAGCGAGTGTTCATTGTTTGCATGCGAATGGTGTTCCACATCGGATTGAGCTACGGCCTGAAGTATAAGCGTCTTCATTAGGCTGCACATCAAAACAACCGCTACCATCAGTCTGGATGGTAGCGGTTGTTGTAATGAGCCAGCCTTACCAGCTCCAGATGGTGGTGTTGGCATCGTTGCTTCGCTGCTGTGTCTTCTGGTTGCCGAAGTAGTCGGTGGTTGTTGTGGATGTACCGGTGGTGTAGCCGTAGCGGTCCTGATGGGTGGTTCGCTGGTTGCCGAAGTAGTCGGTGGTCGTTGTGGACGTACCGGTTGTGGAACCGTAACGGTCCTGATGGGTGGTACGCTGATTGCCGAAGTAGTCGGTAGACGAGCGGTCGGTCCCCGTCACGCCACCGTATTGGTCGCGGTGGGTGGTCGTCTTGTTTCCGTAGTAGTCGGTCGTCGTTGTCGATGTCCCGATGGTCTGTCCGTAGCGGTCGCGATGGGTGGTTCTTTCGTTGCCGAAATAGTCGGTCGTCGTGGATGATGTGCCCGTTGTGGCACCATACTGGTCGCGGTGAGTCGTCACCTTGTTTCCTAAGTAGTCGGTTGTCGTGGATGATGTTCCCACCTGGTAGCTCTGTGCGCTGGCTATGCTGCAGAGTGCCATCACGAGAGCGGATAAGAAGATTCTGTTCATATTGATAAAGTTTTTTAGATTATTTTCTTTGTTTTTCTTTTGATTCGAGGTAGTCCAATGCCTTTTGGGCATCTTCGTACCCTTGCTTTAAGGCCGTCTTAAAATCCTTCTTTGCTTCTTTGAGATAGCCTTGCCGTTCGTAAGCCACTCCACGCATGTAATAGAGCTGTTTGTCTTCATAGCCAGTTTCGAAGGCTTTTCTGACATAAAAGATGACATTGTTCCATTGTTTGTCGTTGTAGGCATCAACGGCCTTGTCGTAGTAGTACATGAAGTTGTCGAGTCTTGCCCGGGCTGTCTCTCTCGCAGCATTGATGTACATGTTCATCATGCCTGAATCGTAGAGGTCGGGAGTAGGGAACAACACTTGGGCATTCATGCCCGTTGCCATAATGCTGGCGCATGCTAAAGCAAGTAATTTCTTTTTCATACCTTTCTATATTTATTAGTTTGCTGCAAAGTTACGTTGTTGTTGCTTTTCGGCCAAACAAAAACGAAAAACAAGCCTTGCGGACGGCACGAAAGAAGAAGAAAACAATATATTACTGAACTTTCGCAAGTGAATATTCATTCATCAAGCGACTAATTTATACATTTGATAGAGCTTATGGAACATAGGATTGGCATCAATAACCGCAGAAAGCAGTTCACTGGCATCGGCAGAGATTATCTCTGCGATTT
>JAEEGL013365973.1_pt1 | contig 13296 bp, 10 predicted proteins | sample 9134231 | NCBI WGS metagenome assembly JAEEGL01 (sample SAMN16246548, study PRJNA631951) | gut metagenome | biome: gut microbiome; feature: rumen; material: fiber-attached | host: Bos | place: Iran: Karaj | collected 2018-10 | reverse complement strand
CCCGCTTCATCCAGGTCGATTTCCCGGTACCGGGACCGCCTTTGATGATGTACATTTTTTTCAGTCCGTTAAAAACATCGTCCGCGTAATTCACAAATCCCCGCGCCGTATTGGCGCCCAGAAAAAAACCGATGTCCGGTTTTCCGGTTTCCGCTTTCAGCATATTACCTACCGTTCCTTTCGTTCCCGTTTCGTTTTTCGGCTATCAACATCATATGCTTGCTCCCGGAAATGGTTCGGATCGCCGCGGGGTTCTCCTGCCGATCTTTGCTCACGGAAACCGGTTTTTTGCCGCGTTTTGACTTGATTTTTTGCCCCGGATACGCTATAATAGAGAAGAGGCCGCGGTTCTTCCCGAATCTGACGTAAGGGGAGCCGGACGGGCCTTCCGTCTGACAGACAGCAGTCATTCCACCGTCCCTGCTTCGGGAAGAAAGAAGGTTTTTCTATGAAACACGCGATCATGTACGGCGCCGGCAATATCGGCCGCGGCTTTATCGGACAGCTTTTCCACATGTCCGGCTACGAGACTGAGTTCATCGACGTGAATATGGCTATCATCGACAAGCTGAACGAGGACCGCTGCTACCCGATCTACATCACGGCCGGCGATCACTACGACAGATACGAGGTCACCGACGTCAGAGGCATCGATGGCCGCGATAACACCGCCATCGCCTCCGCGATCGCCGACGCCGATATCATGGCCACCGCGGTCGGCGTCAATATCCTCAAATATATCGCGGCTCCCTTCGCCGGCGGCGTCAGACTGCGCCGTGAGCGCGGCGTCGAGGTCCCGCTGAACGTCATTATCTGCGAAAACATGATTGAGGCCGACCGCTATTTCGCCTCGCTGGTCAAAGCGAATCTGACCGAAGAAGAGCAGACCTATTTCGACACCCACATCGCGCTGATCGAGCCGTCGATCGGCCGGATGGTACCGGCGACGCCGAAAGCGATCTCCGACAAAGATCCGCTCGCCGTCTGCGTGGAGCCCTACTGCGAGCTGCCGGTCGATAAGGATGCCTTCAAGGGCGAGATCCCGGCGATCCGCCACATGGTCCCCTTCTCCCCGTTCGATTTCTTCATCCGCCGTAAGCTCTTCATGCACAACATGAGCCACGCGCTGACCGCCTACTTCGGCGCACTCAAAAACGATACCTACATCTGGGAGGCCGCCGAGGATCCCGAGATCAAGCTGCTGGCGCTCCGTGCGCTGATCGAATCCTCCCGCGCGCTGTCCGCCGAATATCACGTCCCGCTGGACGAGCTGCTCTGCTTCTCGGAGAATCTGCTCGGACGCTTTGAAAACAAGCTGCTCGGCGATACCGTGGAGCGTGTCGGACGGGATACCAAGCGGAAGCTGGCGCAGAACGATCGGTTCGTCGGCGCCGCCCTGCTCTGCCTGAAACACGGGATCCGGCCGATGAATATCTGCGCCGGGATCGCCGCCGGTCTTCGTTTTGCCCCCGAGGGCGACGCGCTCTCGGCCGAGATCGTGAACGACGTCAGGACCAACGGCGTCGTCCACACCCTGACCGCCTACTGCGGTCTGGCGCCGGATTCGGAGCTGATCCCCGTCATTACCGATTGCTACGACCGCCTCGAGCGGCAGGAGCCGCTCGGATCCGTCATCCGCTCGCTCCGGATCTACTGAATCGCCGCCGAAAGGACCTAAACATGAGAATTCTGATTATCCGCCACGGCGATCCCGACTACGAGCACGACAGTCTCACCGAAAAGGGATTCCGCGAGGTCAACCTGCTGGCCGACCGGCTGGAGAAGGAATCGATCTCCCGGATCTACTGTTCCCCGCTCGGCCGGGCGCGGGCGACCGCGGAGCCGACCTGCCGCCGGCTCGGCCTCGAGCCGATCGTCTTCGACTGGCTCCGGGAATTTCCGGCGCCGCCGGTCCGGGTGACCGGAGTCGACGTTCCCGTCTGCGTCTGGAATCAGCCGCCGGCCTTCTGGCCCTCTTTCCCCGAGACTTTCGACCGGGAAAACTGGCGCCTGACGCCGACGATCCGGGATTCCGGGATCAGCGAGCGGTACGATTTCGTCTGCGCTTCGTTTGACGCCGTGATCGCGGAGCACGGCTTCGTCCGGGACGGGATGCTCTATCACATCAAACCGGGATACGAAAACAGCACCGAAACGGTCGCGTTCTTCTGCCATCTCGGTCTCGGCAACTGCCTGCTCTCCCATATCGCCGGCTTTTCCCTGCTCCAATGGTGGCATACCGTCTTCCTGCCGACCAGTTCGGTCTCGACGGTCTTTATGGAGAAGCATTTCCCGGAAAAACCGATCGCCATCGGGCGGCTGGTCGGGATAGGCGACGTCTCCCATCTCCCGGCGGGCGACGAGCCGGTCTCTTCCTCCGGTCTGCACAACCGGATGCCCTGACCGACCGTTACGGATCACGCGCGAAATAACGCGATCGGCCGCGGGCGGTTCTTCCGCATACTGAATCCCACCGCAAAAAGCCTTACAGCGAAACGCCCCGGCCAAAACCGCTCGTCGGGCCTCCCCGCGAAAAACCGTTCGTCGGAATTCACCGAAAAAACCCCGCATCGTTCCCGATGCGGGGTTTTTGATTTTGTTTATCGGCGCGTCTCACAGCACCCCGAAGAGAAGCATCACGATCAGGGACAACCCGACCAGCACGAGAAGCGCGACCGGCAGAATGACGGCGAGCGCGGTGAGCGACATGATATGAAGCTCTTTCCCGCTGACCTCTTCCTCCCGGAGCTCTTTCCGATGTTGCTCCAGCTCTTCCTCGTCGGGTAGCTTCAGCCGTCTGAAGATCATGAGCGATCCCTCCTTTTCACCGGTCGGCCCGGCACGGTTCAGCGACTCTTGGTCGCCGGATCGAGACTATCGGGATTGATGTGGAACAGATACGATCCGTCCTCGCCGAGCTTCCGCTCGCAGTAATGGCAGGCGCAGAAATGGCCGGGAGCCACTTCCGCCAGCTTCGGCGTTTCATTCTTGCATTTTTCCGTCGCCATGAAGCAGCGCGTATGGAATTTGCATCCCGTCGGCGGCTTGATGGGGCTCGGAATATTGCCCTGCAGAATGATTTTATCGTTCTTGATAGCATCGGGATCGGTCGTGGGGATCGAGGACAACAGCGCAACGGTATAAGGATGCCGCGGATCGTGGAAGATTTCCTCCGAAGGCGCGATCTCGACCAGATTGCCGAGATACATGACACCGATCCGGTCGCTGATATACTTGACGACCGACAGATCGTGCGAGATAAAGAGATACGTCAGGTTGTTCTTGTCGCGGAGATCCGCCAGCAGATTCAGGATCTGCGACTGGATCGACACGTCGAGCGCGCTGACGCACTCGTCGCAAACCACGAAGCGGGGCGATACCGCCAGCGCTCTCGCGATACAGATCCGCTGCCGCTGACCGCCCGAGAACTGGTGCGGGAACCGGTAGATCATGTAATCGGAAAGACCGCAGTCCGACATGACCTTCTTGATATATTCCTTCAACTTATCCGAGCCGGCGGGATACATCTTGTGCGTCACGACGCCTTCTTCGATGATCTGTCCGACCGTCATACGGGGATTGAGCGAAGAATACGGATCCTGGAAGATGATCTGAATGTCGTTGCGGAGCTTTCGGATCTCATTGTAGGTCAGCCGGCCCAGATCGACGCCGTCGTCGCGCATGGCTTCGTACTTCTCGAAATCGGGAAGATGGCGATTCTTGGCGACCTGCTCGTCGAGCCGGACGATAATATCGTCGCGCTCTCCCTCCAGTTTCCGGATCTCATTCTCGCAGGCGTCGATCTTTTTGGAAGCCGACGCCGCCTGCCCGGCCTTGCCGTCGGCCGACGCCGTATCCATCTTCAGTTTGAGATCGGTCACCCGGTCCTTCAGCGCGAGGATCTTCTGACGCGTCGTATTCAGCTTCAGCAGCAGCGCCGCCTGATTCTCGACGTCGGGGCAGACCATAAAGCCGCCGAGGATCTTGGCCACCTTATCCAGGCGGTTCTGCGCCTCAAATTCGGCCTCGTCCAGCGCGGAGTTTTCGGAGAACGTAAGCGTCTCCTTACCCTCGTATTTCTTTTTGAGTTCATCCCTCTTTATGACCGCCGCGTGATAATCGGCGATCATTTTTTTGGCGTGCTTCAGCGTGTATTCCACGTATTTCGGCGCGACCTTATCCAGCTCGGTACCGTAATACATGACCGTGCCCGCCGTCTGCGAATAGAGCTGCAGCAGTACCCGACCGAAAGTCGATTTCCCGCAGCCCGATTCTCCGACCAGACCGACCGTTTCGCCCTCGTAGATGTCGAGCGAAATATCGTCGTTCGCACGGTTGAAGAGCTGTTCCCGGGAAAAGATCGACGTCTTTTTCAACGGGAAGTATTTTCTCAGATTTCTGACCGAGAGGAGCTTTTTTCTTTCCGTCTGATTCTCACTCATGGTTCTTGCTCCTTTCTGCCGATGTCTTATCCGGATAGAAGCATCTCACGCAGTGCTGCTCGTTGATCTGACAGAACTCCGGTTCTTCCCCGAAGCATTTTTCGGTCGCGTATTTGCAACGGGGAGCGAAATTGCAGCCCTTCGGCAGATGAAGCGGATGCGGTACCATACCCGGGATCACGTCCAGCCGCTCGCTGTCGGTATCCAAACGCGGGATCGAGTGCATCAATCCCTCGGTATAAGGATGAGAATACCGGCCGTTCTGAAAGATCGTGCGCGCCGGCGCACTCTCAACGATCTGACCGCAGTACATGACGACGATATCGTCGGCCATTTCGTTAATGACCCCGAGGTCATGCGTGATGAAGATGATCGCCGTGCCGTGTTCTTTCTGAAGATTGTTCATCAGCCGCAGGATCTGTGCCTGAATGGTGACGTCAAGCGCCGTCGTCGGCTCGTCGGCGATCAGGATGTCGGGCCGGCAGGCCAGCGCCATCGCGATCATGACCCGCTGCCGCATACCGCCCGAGAGCTGATGCGGATACTGGCGGAGGACCGCCTCGGGATTGGGGATCTGAACATCGGTCAGGATCTCCAGCGCCTTCTCCGACGCCTGTTTCTTATCCATGCCCTGATGGATCATAAAGGGCTCGCAAAGCTGCTTCTGAACGCTGAATACCGGATTCAGCGACGTCATCGGCTCCTGAAAGATCACCGAGATACGGTTGCCGCGGATATGATACATCTGCTCCATCGAGAGTTTCGTCAGGTCCTGTCCGTCGAACAGGATCTCCCCGCTCTCAATAAACCCGTTGTTGTCGAGAAGCCGCAGGATACTCATGGCGGAAACCGATTTCCCTGATCCGGATTCTCCGACGATCCCCAGCGTGCGACCCGGTTCGACCGAATAACTGACACCGTTGACCGCCTTGACCACACCCTTACGGGTATTGAAAAAAGTATGCAGATCTTTTACTTCAAGCAATGCCATACCGATCACCTCTCCGAAGACGATTTAGGATCGAAGACGTCACGCAGCGCGTCGCCGATGATATTGATGCAGATGGTCGCCACGCCGAGACACAGCGCGGTAAAGACCCACTGCCACCAGTAGGTCCCGATGACGATGGCGTTGTTGGATCCGTTCAGCATGTTGCCCCAGGTCGGACGCGGGAGCTGAACGCCGAAGCCCAGATAGGACAGCGACGCTTCCGTCAGCATACAACCGGCGAAGTCCAGCGTCATCGAAACGAGGATGACCGAAATCACGTTTTTGAGGATATGACGGAACACGATCTTATGCTCTTTGACGCCCATGGCCTGCGCGGCGGTCACGAATTCCTTTTCGCGCTCCGCAAGCACCTGAGCGCGGACAAGCCGCGCCAGTCCCGTCCAGGACAGGATGCCGAGGATCACCATGATCAGGAAGATACGCTGATTTTCCGACATGGTCGACCGCGACAGAGCTGCCGACAGGATCAGGGCAAACGGCAGGAAAGGAATCGCTGCCACGATCTCTTCCACCCGCATGAGAATCATATCGACGCGCCCGCCGAAATAGCCGGATACGCATCCGATAATCACACCGATGAACGAGGAGATGATGACGGCAACGGCGCCGATGGTCATCGTCATCTTACCGCCGCCGATGATCCGTCTGAAAACGTCGCGGCCGTAGCCGTCGGTCCCCATCAGGTAACCCTTCAAGCCCCATTTGGCCTTGACGGATCCGTTTTTCACTGCGTAACTCTGCATCGAACCGGCGAAGAGCTGATCCGCGCCGTTTGCCGATCCGGGCATCAAGGTCTGACCGAATTCATCGTCGCCCCAGCAGTAGCAGTTGCCCTGATCGGTCAGCATCACGTAGTGGTTCATGCCCGACGCGATCTGGACCGGCTTCTCTCCGGATCGGAGTTCCGGAATCTTTTTTTCGTTATATTCAAACTTTCCGCAAACGAAGAATCTCCCGTCTTCCAGAAGGAAACAGGACGTATTGTAAGTGGTAGACACCGCCACGATCGGCGTTCCGGCACAGAAGGTTCCGATCGGGATCCCGTCCTGCGTATTCATATAGATATTCGCCGAACCGGTGGAGAAGGTACCGTCCTTTTTGACGGCTACCAGCTTAGAGCCGGTGAAGGCGACGTCTACTATGTCGTCCGCGCCGACAAAATCGGTCAAATTGGTGATACTATTGTTGTTGCCCCAGACGTAGAGTCTTCCGTCTTTCATCAGAAGCGCCGTCGCCTGATAAGCGCAGATCAGCTTCTTGACCTGATTGACATCGCCGATTCCGTCGCGAAGCAGTTCGTCCGGTATCGGCATCAACAGTTCGGCGGCGGTATTGGGTTCGGCCGCGCCGTACTGTGCGAGATCTTTGTTGCCCCAACCGTAGATTTTTCCGTTCGCATCGATGGCGATCACATGGTCAAGACCGGCCGCTGCAAAGCGGATATCGGCTTCCTTCACTTCTTTCGGAATAACCGAAATATCGATCGATGTTGATGAATTCTTGGTACTGCCCCAGGTGTAGACTTTGCCGTCAGTCGAAAGACCGACCGTGAAAGTCGAAAACGAAGAAATCGAACGAATTTTGCCGTTGAGTTCCTTCGGGACCGAGAGCATCGACAAAATGGGGGGCACGTTCTGCGTCAGCGTCGAGGTATAGTTGATGTCGCGGATCGGCCAGAAGAGCGGTCCGACGAATGCCAGCAGGAACATCAGCAGGAATACGATCAGCGCTCCGACCGCCAGTTTCTTGCGGAAGAACTCGTTGACCATCTGCCGGGTCGGGCTGACGATCTTTTCGCCGTCAGACGTCAGCTCTTTAGAGCCGCCGCGGAACATACGGGAGATCCAGCGGAAAGGAGCAAAACCTTTGTCATTCTTATTCTGTACAGCCATGACGTCCTCCTTACTTGGAAACTCTGACGCGCGGGTCAACGACGCCGTAGATCAGGTCCACAATGAGGTTGCCCAGCAGACCGACGATCACGTAGAACATCTGCAGACAGAGCACCACTTCGAAGTCCTTGTTCGTCAGGGCCTGGATATAGGAACGCCCGATCCCGTTCAGACCGAAGATGTTTTCGATCATCATCGAACCGGAGAAAATGCCGAGGAACCAGCCGATGATCAGCGTGACGACCGGAAGCAGGGCGTTGCGCCACGCGTGCGTGTAGATGACGACCTTTTCCCGCAGACCTTTCGAACGGGCGGTACGGATACAGTCGAGAGAAAGCGCCTCGATCATGGAAGCGCGCACGTAACGGGTCATACCGCCGAGCGAGCAGAAAGTCATGACGATCAGCGGAAGCGCCATGTAATACATCCGATCCCAGAACCACTTCCAACCGACATAGTCGCTGCCCGGCGTCTTCATTCCGCTGATCGGGAACCACCCAAGTACTGAAGAGAACAGGAAGATAAAGAGAATCGCCGTAATGAAAACCGGCAAGCTGTAGCCGATGATCGTACCGACCTGAACGACAGCATCAAATTTACTGCCCCGTTTGACCGCGCACCGTATGCCGAGCGGGATCGTGATACCGAGCGCAAGAAAAGTCGCAAAGATATTGATGAAAATGGTGTTTTTCATCGGTTCCTTGATAACTTCGATAGCAGGTTTATTGAACTGCATGGAATAACCGAAATTCCCCTGAAGAAGCCCGTTCGGTTTTCCGGTCATGGTATTGGGATACAGTCCAACCCAGCGTAAATAGCGCTGGATGATATTCCCGTCGGTACCGTACACCTTCGAATAATATTCCGTCAGTTCCTTTTTGCTCAGATGCGCCTTGGGATTGGCCTTCACTTCGGCCTCCGCTGTCGCCGCCGCTCTGTCGAAGGGGATCATGTTATAGATCAGAAACATGAGAAACGACAGGATGAACGCCACGACCACGACGTAAAACAGACGCTTTAAGACATATTTTTTCATGTCCTTCTCCTTGGGTAAAGAGTGTCGCCTCCCCCAACGGGAGACCGGCGGACCGACGTCCGCCCTCTATTCAATGTTGCTTAGGACAAACTTATTCTCAAATTCACAAAACGGCGCGCCGCACACGATTGCGCCGCACGATACAAAATACAGGAAAAAACGCCGAAAACCCGCAAAAACGGAGGGAAAGCCAAAAAGAGTTGAATAATTCCGAAATTGCCTTGGATGCGGTTGGGCACCCAAGGCAATTCGTTACTCAACTTTGGAAACCGTTATTATTCAGCGGCGGCCGTATCCCACACGAAGTCGGCAGCGTCCTTGATGTAGTAAGCGCTGTAGTCCTCGTACATATCGGGATCGATCGTCCAGTTCCAGGAATAATCGTAAGCAGCGGCCGAGAAGCTGGTCGCGAAGTTGAACGCGGAGTAGAGGGCCGGGCCCTGATAGCCGTAGCCGGCATACTGATAGTACTCGCCGAGCAGGCCGGTGAAGTCACCGATCGTGTACTGAACGTCCATACCGATATCCTTCAGCGACTTGGCGCCGGCAAATTCGGTCTTCAGCACATCGGTGAACGGGTTGTTCTCGGTACCGAACCAGTTGATGACGAGAGGCATATAGTACTCGCCTTCGATCTTGACGGTCTTATACTTGTTATCCTTCGAAGCGTAGGTGAGGTTGTTCTCGATCTGCTCTTCTCTGGCAAGCTTCTTATACCGGATGCCGTCGCCCTTCTTGTACTCCTGACCCTTGCTGTTGTAGATCCAGCCGCCCTTTTCGAGAGTTTCGATGGCCGTGTCCACGCTGGTGGTATAGCTGTTGAGCTTCAGCGTTCCGGCAGCAGTCAGTTCGGTGTACATCCACATATCAAGACCGTAAGCGCCGTAAACGACTTTACCGAAACCGCCGGTGAAGGTCTGGCATACCTTCTCCTGATCGATGATCTTGGCGATAACCTGTCTGACTTCGGTGAACATGGCGGGTCCGAAGTCGGCACGGAAGCCGAGTTTACCGTAACCGGCACGGTTGTACATAGAGTAAGCAAATCCGCCGTTGGACTCATTGACAGCCTTGAGAGCCGCGTTGGTTTCGTCGGCACCGGTAACACCGGCCAGAACGTCGACGCCGCCGGACTTCAGCTGGTCAACAGAGGTCTCGGAAATGACCTTGACGTAAACGAGGGTCTGGATGGTCGGTTTGCGGCCTTCGAAGTTACCCGGGAACTTGTCGTTGATAGTCAGGGTGACTTCCAGCGTGTTGGCATCCCAGTTGGCGACTTTGTAAGGACCGGAGAACGGGATGTTGGTGTAGTCGAAGCGGTTGTCGGCGATCGTCTGAGCCAGATCATACTTGAAGGTGGTCTTGTCTTCGCCGGTTTCTTCGTCCTTGACGGTCTCTTCCTTGCCGGCGTAGAACGCATCGTTCAGACCGACGGACTTGTCGTCAAAGATCACGATGTCGGCATCGCCGGGGAGCCACAGAGCCTTCGGTTGAGGCGACAGGCCGGCGTAAATCACGTCGAAGTAATAAGGGAGATACTCGGCGTCAACAGTCAGCGCATAGGTATAATCGTCCAGCAGCTGAATGCCCTTGAAAGCGGTAGAAGTGGTAGCGGCAGCGAAATCGGCAAAGCCGACGTAGTTCATACCGGAGCGCTTGTTGGTGCCGTTCATGGCCTGCGTTCCGACAGGAGAACTGAACACGAGAACCTGATAAACGTAGTTCTTCGCGGTAACGGGCGTATCGTCACTGAACACGAGACCTTCCTTGATCTTCACGGTGAAGGTCTTGGAGCCGTCTTCGTTTTCGGTTTCGGTGTGTTCTGCCACAACGGTATCATTCCAGATGTAAGCACCTTCCTGATTGGTGACGACAGTGCCGAGACCGGTGATCAGGTTGCCGATATCATTGTTGGAAGCAGCAGGAGAAGAAACCGCCCACGAGGGATAACGGAATTCGCCGGAGAGTTCAGTCGAGTTGCCGAGGATGAACTTGCTCTCAGCGGAGCTGTCCTTCATATTGCTGTACAGGATCGCATCGGTAACGCCCCAGTAAGGATGCGTTTCGAGATTGTCGATCTTGGTGGAATACACGTCGTAGTACTGGTTCGAATAAAGCGGAACCTCGGCTACGAGATAATTCCATCTCTGCATGTAAAGTCTCCACCACTCCAGGTAAGCGTCCTTGGCAGTGGCGAAGCTACCGGCCGGCTGTGCGTTATAGACCATGGCCATGGACAGGAAGTCCATACCAAGTTCATACTTCGTACCGTCGACAGTCACATAGCAAAGGCCGGTGGCTTTGTCTTCCTCCACCATATCGATGGTAACCTGCTTTCCGATCGTATCGTAAAGCGATTTGTATGTCCGTGTCTCGACGTAGGCATCTTTCACATCGATTTCCTGATAAATATTCTTACAGGAAGCGAATGCTACAAGAACCATAGTCAGCACGAGCATCAAGGAGATAAGTCTTGCGCGTTTCATCAGAAACTCCTCCGTTCTGCTGCTTTCGCAGCGAATAAAAAAATAAAATATATTTGACGCCATTCGGCCTCAAATTCGTCACAAACGCCCCCTTGTTCCGCCTGAAAGCCGCAAAGGGGGCACAAAATCTCCCGGTTTCCCGAGAGGACAAATACCCAGTTTTCATATATTATAGCATCTCTCTGTTTCTCTGTCAAGTATTTTTTCAAAAATATCGGTCTTTTCCCGCACAAAAAACGTTTTTCTTTTTTTCGAGACGGTTTTTCGCCGGCAAAAAACCCGGGACTGCAGAGAAAAAAGAGACAATACGACCCGTTTTTCCGCTTTTTCGGCCGCGACTCAGGGATGAGGCCGGAACCAGTGGAACTCCCCGCCGAAGACGACGAGCAGCAGGATCGCGCAGCCCGCCGCGACCGCCAGACTGACGATCAGCACGACCGGCGTCTTTTTTCCAAAGCGCCGGGCGTCGGCGGCTTTTCCCGCCGGCTGCATTTCTTCCGTCTCCGACGCCGAAAGGATCCCGCTGCGGCGGAGAATGAGGGAGAGCGGCTTATAGAGGATCATGACGAGCGCCGCGTTCAGAGCGGCCTTGATCAGGTTGAAGGGCAGCAACAGCGGCAGGATCATTCCCGCCACCGCCGCGCGGCTCATACCGGTATAGATCGGCGTTACGATCAGGTTCATTCCCATCATGACGGCAGCCGTCCCGATCACCGAGCTCAGTAAACCGCACCATGCACCGGTCATCGTCCGGCGGATCTTCGGCGCGGAACGGTAGATCAGCGAGGCGATACAGACGAACGACGCGCTGGAGACGAAGTTCATCAGCGCCCCCCACGCGCCCGTGCCGCTGACCGACACCATTTCGAGCAGCGAAACGATCAGCGCTCCGATCAGCCCGGACAGCGGACCGAGAAGAAGCGCCCCCGTCGTCAGGATCGCATCTTTGACGTCGAAGGTTAAAAAACCGCCGATCCCGGAGATATGAAAGACGAAAACGGCCGCATAGGCCAGCGCACAGAACATCGCCGTCACGGTCAGCCGGAGGACGGTATCGTTTTTTCGGGTATTGGTACGGGTATTCATTACGGATTTCCTCTTTCCTTCTTTCAGGGAAAGAAAAAGACTTCGCGCTGCAGACGGCACCCCGCGGATCCTGCCGTCGGCAGGATCTGGCGACGCTCCGTCCGGGAAACGGAAGCCGACTTCTTTTCTCATCCGGACTTCGCCGGTCCCGAATACCGGGAACCGCCTTTACCGTCGGTACGGGAATTTCACCTGTTCGGCGTTCCGAAGAACGTTCGCGGACTGTCACCGCCGGTGTGGATTTTCACCACGCCCCAAAGAATATATTATATAATGGAAGAATACGCGCCGACGGGATCCGTCGGACCGGCATCCGCCGCCAGGAAGGGGAGGCGGTGCCGAAAAGGATCTGACACGCCCCGGGCAGGGGCGTGTCAGAGAAAGAACCTTATCAGCCCTCGATTTCGGTAACGACGCCGGAACCGACGGTTCTGCCGCCTTCACGGATAGCGAAGCGGAGTCCCTTTTCGATCGCGATCGGGGTGATCAGTTCGACATCCATGACGACGTTGTCGCCGGGGCGGCACATTTCGACGTCAGCGGGAAGACCGATGGTACCGGCAACGTCGGTCGTTCTGAAATAGACCTGCGGACGGTATCCGGGGAAGAAGGGCTTGGAACGGCCGCCTTCCTTTTCGGTCAGGACGTAAACGTTGCCCTTGAATTTGCTGTGAGGATGGATCGAACCGGGTTTGCAGAGAACCTGGCCGCGTTCGACCTCGTTCTTGGCAATACCGCGGAGCAACGCGCCGATGTTGTCGCCGGCCTCAGCCAGATCCATCAGCTTGTGGAACATTTCGACGCCGGTAACGGTGGTGGATCTCTTTTCCTCGGACAGGCCGACGATCTCCACGACGTCACCGACCTTGACGGTACCTCTCTCGACACGACCGGTAGCGACGGTGCCGCGGCCGGAGATCGAGAAGACGTCCTCAACGGGCATCAGGAACGGAAGGTCGCTCTTTCTTTCGGGCGTCGGGATATACTCGTCGACAGCGTCCATCAGTTCCTTGATCGAAGCGTAAACGGGATCGTTCGGGTCGGTGCTGGGCGATTCAAGCGCCGCTCTGGCGGAGCCGCGGATGATCGGCACGTTGTCACCGTCGAAATCATAGGAGCTCAGCAGGTCGCGGATCTCCATCTCGACCAGCTCAAGCAGTTCTTCGTCGTCGACCAGGTCGGTCTTGTTCATGTAAACGACGAGCTGGGGTACCTCCACCTGACGGGCGAGCAGAACGTGCTCGCGGGTCTGCTGAAGAGGACCGTCGGAAGCCGCGACCACAAGGATCGCGCCGTCCATCTGGGCAGCACCGGTGATCATGTTCTTGATATAGTCGGCGTG
>JAEEGL015434351.1_pt1 | contig 13297 bp, 15 predicted proteins | sample 9134231 | NCBI WGS metagenome assembly JAEEGL01 (sample SAMN16246548, study PRJNA631951) | gut metagenome | biome: gut microbiome; feature: rumen; material: fiber-attached | host: Bos | place: Iran: Karaj | collected 2018-10 | reverse complement strand
TCATTTTGATCCTCCGTCGTTATCCGCGGTACAGCGCAAAGAACGAAAGCGCCGCCGCGACGAAAGAAATGCCGCCCCAGACCAGGAAGCCGCGCCGCGAGCGCCGAAGCGCCGCTTTTTCCTCCTCTGTCAGCGCCTCGCCGCAGTGCTGCCGGCTCGACAGATCGCCCCACTGCCTGCCCCGGATCCACGCGACAATGAACGCAGCGGCAGAAAGAAGAAGAAAGGCCAGAAACAGGCGCAGGATCGTCCCGGCGTCGCCCGGCTCCATCACTTCACCATGCGGCGCAGCGCCTGACGGACGAGTTCCTCCAGCGGCAAGGCGTCTGCGTCGAGGCCTTTGAGCGCCGCGCTGACGTCCGCGCTCGAATAGCCCAGCACGCTCAGCGCCTGCGCCGCCTCCGCCGCCTTGCCCGCGCCGGAAGGAACCGCCGCGGATGCAGCGGAAAAGCCCTCGGCCTGCTGTTCTTTTGCCAGTTTGTCCTTCAACTCCAGAATAATGCGCTGCGCGATCTTCTTCCCGATGCCGGGCGCCGCGGTCAGCGCCTTCTCATCGCCGGTGACCACCGCCATCGCAAGGCCCTCCGGTGTCACGGCGGAGAGGATGGCGAGCGCAGCCTTCGGCCCCACGCCGGATACGGCGAGCAGCTGGCGGAATGAATTCAGCTCGCCCTGCGTGGCAAAGCCGTACAGGTCGAATACGTCCTCGCCAACGTTGAGATAGGTATACAGGCGCCCCCGCTTGCCTTTTTCCAGCCGGCCGAGCGTCGTATTCGTCGTGCGGCACGCATAGCCGACGCCGCCGCAGTCAATGACCGCGAGATACGGCTCGATATGCGCGACCGTTCCGTCCAGATAATAAAACACAGGGAATCCCCCTTTTTGGTTTATACCGTCTGTTTTGCCAGCAGATCCGCCTGCTGCAGCAGCGACGCGGCGCTGCGCGCATGACAGAGCGCGAGGGCGAGCGCGTCGGCGGCGTCGTCCGGCCTCGGCACCGCCTTCAGCTTCAAAAGCCGCTTTGTCATCTCCATGACCTGCAGCTTTTTCGCCTTGCCATAACCGGCGACGGCCTGCTTGACCTGCGATGGCGTATACTCATAGAGTGGGACGCCGCACTTTTCCGCGCTGTAGAGTATCACGCCGCGCCCGTGCGCCACGGCGATGCCTGTGGTGATGTTGTTGTTGAAAAAGAGCTCTTCGATCGAGATCGCATCCGGCCTGCACCGGCCGATCAGCTCCTCCATATCGTTGCCGATCTGCCACAGCCGCGTTGCCAGCGGCAATCCCGCCTCGGTGGTTATGGCGCCGTACGTGAGCATTTTCGTTTCGCCGCCGCCCGCTTCGATCAGGCCGAAGCCAATGGTGGCAATGCCCGGATCGATGCCCAGAACACGCAATGCCCCCACCTCCCAAAGCCGTATCATATTGATTTTACCAAATATGACGGCAAAAAGCAAGAACATTTGTTCCCGTTTTGGCAAGACGTCGGAAAACGGCGCGCACGGAAAGAAGGCATGCGTGGGATGCGCGCGTATCGCGCAGGAAAAAACCGCTTCCCGGCATTTGGGAAGCGGTCATTTTATGCTCTCGGGTGCGCGCGTTGGTATACGTCTTTCAACTGTTTCTTAACGACGTGCGTATAGATCTGTGTGGACGAGATGTCCGCGTGTCCCAGCATTTCCTGGATCGATCGCAGATCCGCGCCGTTTTCCAGCAGATGCACCGCGAAGGAGTGCCGCAGCGTGTGCGGTGTGATGTCCTTGTTGATCTGCGCCATCTCCTGATAATGCTTGACGATCTTCCAGAAGCCCTGGCGGCTCATGCGCTCGCCGTTCATGTTGACGAACAGCGCCGTTTCCTCCGGGTCGGCGATCAGCTGAGGACGGATATCCTTCATATAATCCGCCATTGCCTTGACCGCGGCGGTATAGATCGGGATCATACGCTCCTTGCCCTTGCTGGTGCAGCGGATGAAGCCTGTGCTGAGGTTCACGTCCTTTTCGTCAAGGGCGATCAGCTCGGACACGCGGATGCCGGTCGCGTAGAGCAGCTCCAGCATCGCGTGATCGCGATAGCCCTTCGCGTCGACGCACTGCGGCTGCTCAAGGAACAGCTCCACCTCGTGCGAGGTCAGGATCTCCGGGAACTTGCGCTCGACCTTTGCCGTTGCAACGCCTTTGGCGGGATTTGCCTTCACCTCGCCCCGGCCCTGCAGATAGAGGTAGAAGGACTTGATCGACGCGATGGAGCGCGTGACGGTGGCGGCGGATTTTCCCTTGCCGGTCATCCACTCGACATACTCCGATATCTGCGGTTGACGGACCTTTCGAAGGTCGGTGGGCGAATGCTCGCTCAGCCAGGATGCAAACTGGTTCAGATCGCGCATGTATGAGCTGAGCGTATTCTGGGAGGCATGCTTTTCGTTGGCAAGATAAGACTGATAACTGGTAAGCAGCTCGTCCAAGGACAACATCCCTCCCTTTCATCTGATTGATTTATCAGCGCGCGCCAAGGAACACGGGCACGAGCCAGAGCTCCAGCGCACAGCCGATGATAAGACACACACAACACGCCGCAAAGCGGTACCAATACGCCGTTCCGAATACGACCGGACGGGCGCGCTTTCCTCCGCCGAGCGACAGCAGCGCCAAAGACCGCGATTTGTCCAGCGCGTCAGACGCCAGCAGCATCGTACACGGCAAGACAAAGAGCAGACGCAGCGCAAACAGCGCCGGCAGGAGCACAAAGCCCTGGCGTCCGAGCACAGCCGCGAAAGAAAACAGCGAAAACGAAAGCACGAATCCCTGCGCCGCGCAAAGGATCGGCAGCGCCGCCACGCCAAGCGCGGAAAAACCAAACAGAAACGCCAGCACAGGCGCGCGCAGATAGCAGGCGGCAGTTCGCAGCATCGTCTCGGCCGAAGGCGTCCGCAGCGCAGCGGAGGAAAGGTAAGCGTTCAGCCAGCGGCCAATTTCTTCCTCCGTTCCGGCAGCGCACCGTGCCGACAGCGCATAGCCGCCGAGGATACCGGAGACTAAAAAAAGCGCCAGCAGCAGCGAGCGCACCGGTATGATGCCGATCGTTACGTAAAGCAGCTTCCGTGATCCCGCAGGACTGGACATAACCCGTTCACCTCACAAGGAAACAGGCAGTCTGCTTTGCAAAAACACAAAATCCGTTCTTGAACATAATAGGACTTTTGCCGCCGTTTCGCAAGCAGAATTGCCTCAGTTTTCCAATTTTCGTCATTTGGTCAAATTATGTTACTATTTTATGTTAACCGATAAGTGAATGAATTGTAACTATTTTATGTAAACTACTTAACCAGGCGCTGTCCCGCCGGATCGAAAGAGGCAAGATGTGGTATCCGTATTTTCACCCTCTCCCCACATTTGGAAAAGCGCGTAGTAACTGCTCGCGTTACCGCTTGCATCGTCATTTTGACCGCGCGCGTCATGATCCTGAAAATTTTGTGCAACTTGATAAAGATGTTTTTTTGCACACGGCGCCTGATACGTCTCCGTTTATGTTTACTTGCGCAAATGACGCGCTCGCTTTGCTTTCGGCTTCTTTCTCCCCGCTGCGCCGCACAGGTATGCGGCGACGCCCCCCGTCATGGCGGCAAGCGCCGTCCTGGCGGCGCGAGCGGGCTCGATTGCGCCGCCGGCGAGAAAACCGGCAAACAGGACCGCAAGCCAGAAAACCGCCGCACACAGCGCGGCAGATGCCGCAGCATCCCCGGCTCCGCGCGCGGACAAGCGCGCGCCCACAAATACGGCAAGGCATGCAAAGGCCCAGACGCAGGCCCCGGCGCTCCCCTCCCCCGCCGAACCGCGCACGATCAGCAAGCTCAGCAGCGCGGCCAACGCCAGATACAGCAGCAGCGCCGCCGTCACGCCGGCTGCGATCTGTTTCGCACGCTTCATGAAAACGCCCCCTCGTATGATATGATACGGTTCTGCATCGTTCCACACAGCAGGATATGGCTGCGCACGCAAAAAAAGAACAGCCGCACACGCGACTGTCCTTTTTTCCGATTGTCGTCGGGTCCAGATCACTTGATCTCGGGATCGAAGCTCTTCTCGTCCTTCTTCTCAGGCTCCGCGGGCTGCTCCTCCGTCTTGGCGTCCTCCGCCTTCTCCTCTTTCTTTGCGCCGAAAAGGCTGCCGCTCTTCTGCTGCGCCGCCGCCTGCTCCATCGCTTCGGTGGACTGGATGCCCCACTTCGCGATCTCGATGCGGACGCGATCCTCGCTGGTTTCAAAGACGATCGAGCTCTCGTTCACCTGAACGACCTTGCCCATCATACCGCCGATGGTCGTGATCCGATCGCCCTTCTTAATGCTGTTGCGCATCTCCTCCGCCTGCTTTTTGCGCTTGTTCTCCGGCCGGATGAGCAGGAAGTAGAAGATCGCAACCATTGCGACGATCATGATGATACTGGAGTAATCCATGCTGCTGTTAATTCCTTTCTTGAAAAGTCAAGCCCTATTATAGCGAATGCGCTCACGTTTCGCAAGTCCTTTTTCGTCTTTCGTACACGCTTCATATCCGCTGCTCCAGCCTGCCGCTCCAGCGGGCGCGGAAATCGGCGAAGGAACCGTCGTCCAGCGCGTCACGGATGCGCGCGGCAAGCGAGTTGTAAAACCAGAGGTTGTGCAGCACCGAGAGCCGCAGCGCCAGGATCTCGTCCGCCTTGAACAAATGGCGCAGATACGCGCGGGAGAAGCTGCGGCAGACCGGACAGTCACAGTCCTCGTCGACGGGCCGGTCATCCAGACGGTACTTCTCATTCTTCAGGTTCATGGCGCCCGCCCAGGTGAACAGCTTTCCGTGCCGAGCGTTGCGGGCCGGCATGACGCAATCAAAGAAGTCGACGCCGCGCGCGACGCCCTCGATGATGTTCGACGGCGTGCCGACGCCCATCAGATACCGCGGCTTATCCTTTGGCATGTACGGCTCGACCGCGTCGATGATATCGTACATCACCTGCGTCGGCTCCCCCACCGCAAGGCCGCCGATGGCATAGCCGTCGCAGTCGAGCTTCGCGATCTCCCGCATGTGCCACACGCGCAGGTCCTCATAGGTCGCGCCCTGATTGATGCCGAAGAGCATCTGCCCGGGATTCACGGTATCCGGCAGCGCGTTGAGCCGGTCGTGCTCCGCGCGGCAGCGCTCCAGCCAGCGCAGCGTGCGTTCGCAGGAGGCCTTGGCGTATTCATAGGGCGCGGGATTCTCCACACACTCGTCGAACGCCATGGCAACGTCGCTGCCGAGGTTCGACTGGATGCGCATGCTCTCCTCGGGCCCCATGAAAATTCGGTGCCCGTCGAGATGCGAGGCAAAAGTGACGCCCTCCTCGCTGATCTTGCGCAGTCCCGCGAGCGAGAAGACCTGAAACCCGCCGCTGTCGGTCAGGATCGGCCCGTCCCAGCGCATGAACCGATGCAGTCCGCCCAACTGCCGCACGACGTCGTCCCCCGGGCGGAGGTGCAGATGATACGTGTTGGAAAGCTCGATCTGGCAGCCGACGTCCTTGAGGTCGAACGCCGAAAGCCCGCCCTTGATGGCGGCCTGTGTCCCAACGTTCATGAATACCGGCGTCTGCACCTCGCCGCCGTGGGCGCAGCGGAACACGCCGCGCCGCGCCTTTCCCTCATACTTTATGACCTTGAACATAGCCTCTCCCGTTACGAAATGAACATAGCGTCGCCGAAGGAGAAGAAGCGGTATCTTTCCCGCACCGCCTCCTCATAGGCTCGCAGGACGTTCTCCCTGCCGGCGAAGGCGGATACCAGCATCAGAAGCGTCGACTGCGGCAGGTGAAAGTTCGTCACCAGCGCGTCCATCACCTTGAACCGATAGCCGGGATAGATATAGATGCCCGTCCAGCCGGAGGCGGCGCGCATCCGCCCGTCCTCCCCCGCCCAGGTTTCGAGCGTCCGGCAGGAGGTCGTGCCGACGCAGACCACGCGCCCGCCGCGCTCCTTCGTCCCGTTGATCAGCGCCGCCGTCTCCTCCGGCACGGTGCAGAACTCGCGGTGCATCTCGTGCTCCTCCAGCTCGTCCTCCTTTACGGGGCGGAACGTGCCGAGCCCGACGTGCAGCGTGACGTAACCGATCCGCACGCCGCCGTCCGCAACGCGCTCCAGCAGCTCCGGCGTGAAGTGCAGCCCGGCCGTCGGCGCGGCGGCGCTGCCGTTCACGCGGGAATAGACCGTCTGGTATCGCTCCTTGTCCTGCAGCTCCGCCTTGATGTACGGCGGCAGCGGCATCCGGCCGAGCCGCTCCAGCACCTCGAGAAATATCCCGTCGCAGAAAAATCGCACCAGGCGGTTGCCGTCGGGCAGGACCTCCGCCACCTCCGCGGTCAGCTCGCCGCCGCCGAAGCTGAGGCGCACGCCCGCGCGCAGGCGCTTGCCGGGTCGCACGATGCATTCCCAAACGTTTTCGCCGCGATCGACCAACAGCAGCACCTCGCAGGCGCCGCCGCCCGGCAGCCGCTGCCCCAGCAGCCGCGCCGGAAGGACGCGGCTGTCGTTCAGGATCAGGCAGTCGCCCGGGCGCAGGAATTCCGGCAGATCAAAGAACCTGTGGTGCGAAAACGCGCCCGTCCGCCGGTCGAGACACAGGAGCCGCGACGCGTCCCGTCGCTCCGCCGGCGTCTGCGCGATCAGTTCCGGCGGAAGCGCATAGTCAAAATCGCTCGTCTTCATTGAATCACAACACCCGTATAGTAGAATTCCAGGATCGCGCGGAAATCATAGCCCAGCTCCGCCATTGCCGTCGCGCCCCACTGGCTCATGCCGACGTTATGCCCCCAGCCGCTGCCGGAAAAGGTGAACGTGTCCGACTGCGTCTGCCCTGCCGGCTCACGCTCCAGCTTCGCGACGCCGCCGGAGGTGACGACCCAGGTCTCCGACGGCGCGCCGCCGTAGAGCGACACCTCGCCCGCGCCCGAAACCGTATAAACGCCGCGGATGCCACTGACGCTGTTCTCCGTCCCGTTAATATAATAGATATCGTCGTCCGCGTCTCCGACGCGGAAACGCTGGCTGCGCAGATTCAGCAGCGTCCGGCACGTCTCGCGGTAGACCGTCTTCGTGCCCCGGCTGCCGACGAAGGTCAGCGAATAGACGTTTCCGTTCGGCGTGAATTCCGACACGTAGACCCGGCTCACCGTTCCGATATCGATCCCGCGCGTGCGCAGGCGCTCCGACAGCTCGCTTTTGGTGTAGGTCGTGGACCAGTTGTATTTGCTGATACGCGGCGCGACGTAAGCCTCGTAGGGATCCGCCTTGCCCCTGAGGTAGCCAACGTCCTCGTTCCATACGTTTTTCGCATCCTCGCTGGCGCCGCCGTTGCTGGAATAGTAAAAGGCCTCCGCGGGCTTTCCGTCATAGTACATATAGATCCCCGCGGTCTCGTCCACCGCGCGGTCGCTGATCTCGTTGCTCGCCGCCACGCCCTGGTACACCTGGCAGTCCACCGTCGGGCACACGTCGAAGCCCTGCGAGCGATGGCGCGTCTGCATCACGGCGTAGGTCCGCGCGCAGACCGCCTGCGCCTTGATCGCCTCCAGCGGTTTGTCCGAGCCGATCTCCCACGGGACGCTGCCCTTGACGTAGTCCTCGATATTGACCACGTTGATGACGTTCATGTTGCCGCCGGTCACGCGCTGATACTCGAAGCATCCGAAATACCGATAGCTGCGGAACCAGGTAACGGGCTTCTCCCCCGCCAGAGACTGCGGCGCCAGCGCCAGGGAATACAGTCCGCCGCAATCGAAATAGAACAGCACGCGGTTCGTGCCCGTTACCGTCACGACGACGCCGGTATTGCTCGGCCCGACCGTCTGCGCCGCGTCCTCTCCGGCCCAGGCCGCCAGCGCCGACTCCGCCTCCGCCTGCGTGACGTACTGCCCCACACGCACGGCATAATAGTTCGCGAGGAACGCAACGAAGGCGCCCTCGTAGCGCGACGCGGCAAACGCCGCCTCCTCATAGGTGCCGTAGCCCTGCGCGAGCTGCAGATGCCAGCCGCCCACCGTGGCGCCGGGATCGCCGGCCCCGGGATAGCAGGCGTTGCCGGAGGCGTAGAAGGTCCCGTCCACCGTGACGGTGACCTTGTACTCCGACGTGACCGGACCAAGCGGAACGAACACACGCCCGCTGTCGAAATATCCCATCGCATAGCCCATACCGGCAACGGCGTCGTTATAATTCTGCAGGTTCGCGGAAAACATCGCCTCGTCCCCGTATCTCAGCCCGACCTTGAGCATATCGTTATCCAGAGCCCGCGCGCCGGTACAGGATACGGCGCAGAGCAGCAGACACAAAAGCCAGGTTTTTATCGATCTGTGCATCGGCATCTCTCCCTTTGTCTGCCATTATAGGGCAAAAAGCCCTGTGTTTCAAGACAAATCGACACGTTCTCTCCAGTCAGTTTTTGGAAAGGTGGAATCCGTTATGAATAAACCTCTCTTTACCGGCTGCGGCACCGCGCTCGTCACGCCGTTCCGCAACGGCGCCGTCGATCAGGACGCCTTCCGCGCGCTGGTCCGGCGCCAGCTCGAGGCGGGCGTCGACGCGCTGGTCGTCTGCGCGACGACCGGCGAAGCGCCCACGCTCAGCCGCGGCGAACGCGCCGCGCTCATCCGCGCCTGCGTCGGAGAGGCGGGACGCAGCGTACCCGTCATTGCCGGCGCGGGCTCGAACAACACGGCGGACGCCGCGGAGCTTGCCCGCGAGGCGCAAAGCCTGGGCGCGGACGGCGTGCTGGTCGTGACGCCCTACTATAACAAGGCGACGCAGGCGGGCCTCGTCGCGCACTTTACCGCCGTCGCGGACGCCGTCGATATCCCGGTGATCCTCTACAACGTTCCCTCGCGTACGGGCGTCTCCTGCACGGCGGAGACCTATGCCGCGCTCGCGGAGCATCCGAACGTCGCCGGCGTCAAGGAGGCAAGCGGCAGCTTCACGCTCATCCAGGACACGCTCAACCGTTGCGGCGGCGGGTTTTCCGTCTGGTCCGGCAACGACGAGGACACCGCCGCGCTGATGGCGCTCGGCGGCGCCGGCGTCGTCTCCACCGCAGCGAACCTGATCCCCGGCGACGTGCGCGAGCTGACGCATCTCGCCCTCTCGGGCAGCCTGCACAAGGCGGGCGTGCTGCAGCTGCGCATGACGGAGCTCGTGCGCGCGCTGTTCTGCGAGGTGAACCCCATCCCCGTCAAGACCGCGCTGGCGCGGCTTGGCCTTTGCGCCGCGGAGCTGCGGCTGCCGCTGTGCGCCATGGGCGCGGAAAACCGGGAACGGCTCTTCGCGGCGATGGACGCCTACGGAGTGACGGCGTAGCGGATGCGGAAAACGGCGCGCGGAGGCTCGTCCGCGCGCCGCTTCGTATCAGTCCTCTTCCCCGGCAATCGTTTGCACAATGGTCTTGAGATCCGCGTCCTTTCCGTTCTCCGCGCGGTATTTCCGCACGAGGTTCTGCAAAAGCGCCTGTGCGATCGGGCCGCGGTCGCCGGTCAGAACGCAGAACAGCTCGCGGTTGTCCATCTCCAGAAGCTTCCTTTGCTCCACCCTCGCGCTCTCCGCGGCGCTCGGCGCGACAGGCTTGCGCTTGGCGCTGAGCTCCTCGACGTCCATGCGGATCACGGCGACGTTCGTCACCCGTTCCTCCGGGATGTTGTCGAACTCGCGCCCCGTCTGCGTTCGCAGGAGCACGTTCAGGCCGTGCCGCTTCTCCGCCGGATCCTCCACGAGCGACGCCCGCCCGGCGCCCATGACGCAGGCGAAGGCGGCGCCGTATTTACAGGGGTTGTCGCCGCCCGTGAAAGGCTCCCATTCCGCTGTGATCTCGGCGAATGCCTTCGGGTTGGCGCGGATCAGATCCAGCTTTCGTCCCTCGAGCGCGCTGTGCATGTAGAGCGTCACCCTGCCGTCCTGCCACTCATAGCCGTAGTGCAGCGGCACGACGTAGGGCATATCCCCGTCCGTCAGCCCCAGATGGACGACGCGGCCCTTTTCCAGAATCTCCCGGATCTGTTCGGGTTCGGTAACTTCACGATCCTTGCGGCGCATGGCGAGACCTCCCTGATATTTGTTTTTTCGGTTTACGCTTTGAGTCCGTATTCCTCCGCCAGCTTCTTCCACGTCGGCAGCGAGCGCTCGATGACTCCCCGGCTCACGCAGTACGCAAGGCGGGTATAGCCCGGCGTGCCGAAGCTGTCGCCCGGCACGATGAGGAGGTTTTCCTTCATCGCGCGGCGGCAGAACGCCTCGGCATCGGGATCCGGCGTCTTGAGGAACAGGTAGAACGCCCCGTCCGGATGGACGCAGGTGTAGCCCATTTCGGTCAGCGAGCCGTAGAGCAGATCGCGGTTGTCCTTGTAGACGGAGATGTCGCTCGTCGAGCCGAGGCAATCGACCGCGACGCGCTGCCACATCGACGAGACGCAGATATAGCCGAAGGCGCGGATGATACCCATGCACGCGGCGTGGATATCGTCGTAATCGTCCATCTCCGGCGGCAGCGCCATAAAGCCGACGCGCTCGCCCGGCAGGGACATCGACTTGCTGAACGAGTAGCAGTAGATCGCATTGCGGTAGATCGACGGCAGATACACGACCTCCTGCCCGTCGTACACCAGCTCGCGGTAGGGCTCGTCGGCGACGATATAGATCGGATGGCCGTATTCCTTCTGCTTGCGCTCCAGCAGCGCCGCCAGGCCCTCCAGCCCCTCGCGCCGCAGCACGACGCCGGAGGGGTTGTTCGGCGAATTGAGGATGAGCAGCATCGTATCGGGCGTGAGCGCACGCTCCGCGGCGTCCAGGTCGAGCTGGAAGGTAAAGGGATCCGTCGGGCACTCGGTCAGCGTCGAGCCGACGGACTCCGCATAATACTTGTAATCCATGAAATACGGCGTGAAGGTCATCGCCCGCCCGCCGCCGGAAAGCAGGACCCGCGTCAGTACCGCGAGGCAGGTCGACGTACCGCAGGTGATGATGACGTCGCGCATCCCGTACTCGACGCCAAAGGTCTTCGTCAGATACTCCGCCGCTTTCTTCCTCACCTCAGGGAAGCCGGGCGCGGGCGCATAGGTGTGCAGCTGAGCGGCGGGCATCGAATCCATATACCGCTCCATCGTCTCGCGGACGACGGGCGGCGGATCGATGCTCGGCGAACCGATCGTGAAGTTGTAGACGTTCTCCGCCCCGACCTTTTTTGCCTGCTCGGCGCCGTATTCCGCGATCTCGCGGATGATGTTGCCGCTGCTGCCCCAGGCCACGAGTTTTTTGTCGATCATGCTGTATCCTCCTTATTTATATGCGCGTCAGATCATTTCGCTGTAGCTCCCCAGATAGGAAAAGTTGTCGCATACGCTCTGGACCTCGCCGATCATGCGGATGAACTGCGGCGAGTACACCGAGGTCTGCAGGTCGAAGTAGAACATAAACTCAAAGCCGCGGTCCGGGATCGGCCGGCTTTCCAGCTTGATCAGGTCGATGCCAAGCGCGCAGAAGCGCGAAAGCACGCGGTAAAGCGAGCCCGGCTTGTGCGTGAGCACCATCATCAGGCTCGTCCGGTCGGCGCCCGGATAGATCTCCAGGTCCTTGGAGATGCAAATAAAGCGCGTGTAGTTGCCGCTCTGGTCCTGCACCGACTCCGCCAGCGGCACCAGCCCGTAGATCTCGGCGCAGTGACGCGAGCACAGCGCCGCCACGTCACGGCGCTGCGAGGCGCGGACCATCTGCGCCGCAACCGCCGTATTCTCGCAGCGCGTGAGCGTTACGCCCTCGCCCAGGCCCTGCAGGAAGCGGGCGCACTGACCGATCGCCTGGTCGTGAGAGCAGATCTCCCGCACGTCGGAAAGCTTCGTGCCCGGCTTCGCCAGAAGGTTGTGGTCGATGCGCACGCGCGCGCTGCGTACGATGTGGAATTTGTGTTTCATCATGAGGTCGTAGACGCGGTTGACCGAGCCGGCAGTGCTGTTTTCCAGCGGCAGGATGCCGTAACGGCACTCGCTGCGCTCGATCGCCTCAAACACGTCCTCAAACGTGGGGACAAATCGCTCCACCGGCCAGCGGAACAGCCTTTCGCAGGCGACCTGGGAATAGGCGCCCTCCACTCCCTGGCAAACGACCGACGCCCGCTCCGGGAAGAGCTGCGGCGTGTTCTCTATGGCGTTTTCGATGCGCTCCGTCAGCGCGGAGCTGGTCCGCAGAACGCTCTCCTGTCGGCTGCGGCTGAGCTCCAGGATCAGCGAATAGAGCGCCACGCCGTATTCCTTCAGCTCCTCCGGCAGCTTATCGGTCACGCCGGCAATCTTCTCTCGTTCGCGCTTCGCGTCGAAAATCGGAAGGTTACGCTCTTTTTTATAGGCTGCAATCTGCGTGGACAGCTCCATCCGCTCCGCGAACGTGCGCACCAACTCGTCGTCGATGCGATCGAATTCAACGCGAAAGTCCTTCAGTTCCATAGTATCATTACCTTTCGGCCGTTATATCCGCCCCTCGTCCCAGAAGGCGTTTTCAATGTATTCGATGCGCGTGCCCTCAGGCGTGCGCCCCGCGTCGGCATAAACCTCCGCCACGTCGAAGCGGCATTGCGCGTCCGGGTCATGCGTGGAGAGATAGTAGCGTGCCGTCGTGCAGAGCCTGCGCCGCTTGGCAGCGGTGACGAACTCCCGCGGCAGGCCGTAGTCGGTGCCGCGGCGCTCCTTGACCTCCACGAAGCAGAGCGTCTGACCGTCACGGGCGATCAGATCGATCTCTCCGAAGCGGCAGCGATACTGTGACGCGACGATGGTGCAGCCGCGTTCGCGCAGGTAGTCTGCCACCCGCGCCTCGCCCCAGTCGCCGGAGGCCTTGCCCGTTATTCTCCCACTTGCCATTTTTTCAGAAACGTCATCCGGTGCGCCGGGCACGGGCCAAACTTCTCATACGCCGCGCGATGCTCCGCCGTGCCGTAGCCCTTGTGCTTTGCAAAGCCGTACTGCGGATAGAGCTTGTCCAGCACGTCCGTCACGAACCGGTCCCTGCTGACTTTGGCAAGGATCGAGGCAGCCGCAATGCTCGCCGACAAGCTGTCTCCCTTTACAATGCAAGCATGGGGAATCGTGATGGCGGCGCTTCGGCCGTGATCGCGGTTCCCGTCCACCAGCGCGAAGTCCGCCCGGACGCTCAGCGCGTCGATGGCGAGCTGCATCGCTTTCATCCGGGCGCTGAGGATGTCCGTCGCGTCGATCTCTTTCTCGTCCACCGATGCGACGGCATATGCGATCGCCGTCG
>JAEEGL014122783.1_pt1 | contig 13297 bp, 10 predicted proteins | sample 9134231 | NCBI WGS metagenome assembly JAEEGL01 (sample SAMN16246548, study PRJNA631951) | gut metagenome | biome: gut microbiome; feature: rumen; material: fiber-attached | host: Bos | place: Iran: Karaj | collected 2018-10 | reverse complement strand
TGGTATCGGTCTTTTTGGTATCCTTGGTCGTCGTGGTCTTGGTATCGGTCTTTTTGGTATCCTTGGTCGTCGCAGTCTTGTTATCGGTCTTTGTATCAGCCTTGGTGTCGGTCTTCTTATCCGCGTTGGCCTTATCATTAGCGGCCTGGTCTTCGGCAGCCTTCTTATCTGCTTCGGCCTTTTCAGCTGCAGCCTGGTCTTCGGCAGCCTTCTTATCCGCCTCGGCCTTTTCAGCTGCGGCCTGATCTTCGGCAGCCTTCTTGTCAGCCTCGGCCTTATCAGCAGCAGCTTTATCTTCGGCAGCCTTCTTGTCGGCCTCTGCCTTATCATCGGCAGCGCCCGGCGCTACGCCCAGATCGTTTGCAGCCAGTTTGCTTTCGTCAAGCTGTGCCTGCTGAACGTTCGTATTGCCCTTGTCACCGCTGAGCACGACGATGGTCGTCACAAACAGCGCCACGATCACGATACCGGCAACGATCAGGCCGATGATGAGCGGCGTATTGTTCTTTTTGGTACCCAAAGGCAGAACCGTCCCCATGGGCACTGCGCTGCCGCCAAATGTATCGATGGGCTGATTGGCACGGCGTCTTGGCGCAGGATTGGACGATGCAAGTGCTTTCACATCGATGAGACCGGCGCTGCTGGCCGGCGCTGCGCTCGGGCTTGCTGCCGGCGGCGCACTCACTGCCTGCAGACTGCTCAGACTGAACAGAACCGAATTCTCGCTGCGCTGTCCCACCAAATCGTTGGCACTCGGCATCGATCCCATCTCGGAACCAAAACCACTGCCGCCCGATGACGACGAACCGCCGAATGGACTGTAATCGTTGTTGCTGTCATTGTCTCCCGCGCTCTTCTTGAACGCATCCAGATCGATGGCAGCGGTCTCTTCGCCCGGCGCATCCGAGAAACTCGAATAGCCTGTCGGCTCGTTGGTGTAGCCTGCAGCAACCCTTGTGGCTTCATCGTCCATAAGGGCCTCCCCCTGAACCGGCGACTGCAAATACGCCAGTTCCGGAACCGCATTCAGCGCCATCCAGTCCGAAAGACCATCACGCCATACATAGGAGTCTGCCGTAATCTGGCCATTCTGATAACTGAATTCCAGTTCCTGCGTCGACAACGGACCAACGGATTCCTCGTTAACTGCATAGTACCATTTCGGTTCTAGCGATGCAGGATCCACCATAGATGCATCAGCATAATTCTGCGCAGAACAATTCGGGCAGGTAATATTGCACCCACCGCGGGAAACCTGCATATCAGAAAGCCAATGCTCTGCTCTGCAACTGTTGCAAATTATCTTCATGAAATCTACTCCCTGGCCTCTTGTTAACCCAGACTGTTGAGCTACGGACGCATGGATGTTTCCTGCGCACTCGACTCCATACGGTCTACAAAACTTCGTTCCAAATTCAGAACACTCTCGAACCTGGCCTCTGCCCTGGCTCTTTCAAACATTCCCTGTGGATCGCGAAATGCGCCGTCAATCAGCATATCGTCAAAATTGTACAGCTTCTCTTCAACCGTCGTCTGCGACTGTGCATTGTCCTGGGCAAATACAAGCCCCGGCACAAAGGTCACAATTACTGTAACGCTCAAAAATATCGCTGTAATCCATCGAATGTTCATATTCGTTCCTTCGGGATTTTCGTGTGCCGCACACACATTCCTACATCCCCTGTCGATTTTATACCAGTCCAGCCGCAAATGGTCAAACTTTCCATCTACTCGATCTAAATTATTGTAATAACCCTGCATGAGACATGAGACATGAGGCATGAGGGATGCTGCATCATATCATCCGACGCGCCTGCAAGGGCGGCCCTGCGTGGCCGCCCGTAAGGCGCAACCACCAGCGCCCCGTCGGCGCGCCTGACATTAACCGGGGGTGAGCGATAGCGTAACCCCCGGCGGCTATCGGCCATCTACGGCTTCACCAGCACCACCGTGATGTTGTCGTGCCCGCCATTCGTGCGCGCACGATCAATCAGAATCCGCACAGCCGCGTTCATATCGGGGTTTTCAGTCACGATCTTCAAAATATCGTCGTCTGTGAGCTCGTTCGTAAGCCCATCGCTGCACAGCAGATAAATATCGCCGGGCATCCACAAAATCGAAAACAAATCCGGCGCAATTTCGGGCCGCGTGCCCATCGCCTGCGTGATGATATTCTTGTGCGGATAGTTGTCGATTTCTTCCTGCGTCTTCAGAACGCCGCGATCGATCAGCTCCTGCCACAGCGAGTGGTCGTGTGAGATTTGTTCGATTCGCCCTGCACGAATGCGATAGGCCCGGGAATCGCCAAGATTGATCACATCCGCATATTTTCCGCGCAAAACCAGCGCCACTGCGGTCGTCCCCATCCCGCGCCGTGCCGCATTCGCCATCGAATCCATCAAAATGCGCCGGTTCGCCTCGAAAAACGAAGCCGCAATAAACATGGTACGCGACATCGGCCAAACGCTGTCCGTCAATCCCCAAACCGGCAGCGACGCGAATTCATTCACGGTCTCCACCGCCATCGCACTCGCCACCTCACCAGCCGCATGACCGCCCATGCCGTCCGCCACCAGATACACCTGTGCATCCTCGCGAATCAGATAGCTGTCTTCGTTGTTATCCCGCACCACACCGACATCCGTACCGCCGGCAGCCATCGGCTCGGCCATGCACAACGCAGGCAATAACGCCAGCAAACATCCACATATCCAACGCATGAATCTCTCCGTTTTCCTTTGTCCAACGCATGGCTCAACGCGCATTGCGAATTACACATTTTACATTTCCCCCTTTTTGATTATAACACGATTATGGTCGATATGACCAATCACGCAATGCTAAGGAGTTATCATGCGCACGATTGAATTACAGGATATGATGCGGGGTTCCGAATTCATCAACGTCAAAAGCTGTATCGAATCCGGCGGTCTGGTCTGCGTGCCCTGCCGCACCAGCTACCGAATCATCGCCGATCTCACCAATCCACAGGCCGTCAACAGCCTGCTGTTCTCCAAACACCGCACGGCCAAAGCCCCGTCACTCGTGTTCATTCCAAGCTACGACGCACTCAAATCCGTCGCCACAGCCATTCCGTCCAAAGCCAAAAAACTCGCCAAAGCCCTGTGGCCCGGCGAACTCACCATCCGCTTTGAACCGAACGAAGAAACGATTCCCGCTGCCATCGTCAAGCCCCTCACCAAAGCCGGCGGCAAACTCGGCGTGCGCGTTCCCTCCGAACCCTGGCTGCTGCGCCTGCTCAAAGAACTCGACCGTCCGCTGCTCGTTTCCAGCGCCAATCGCGAGAAAAAGCACGGTGCCTCCAGCCCCGCCCTCATCCAGAAAAACTTCATCAAACACGTCAGCATCTTCGTCAACGCCGGCGACATTCCTCAGTCACAGCCTTCAACCGTCATCGATTTCGACAACGGCGAGCCCTTTATCAAACGCGAAGGCTCCATCACGCAAAACCAAATCGATGTCGCGCTCATGATGGCCGATTAATTTTTTATGCCGCGCCGCTATGGGGCCTGCGCCCCATACGCGTCGCCCGTGCGTCTATCCGGCGCTGCCGGATACGCCGCACGCCACATCATTCGTTCAAGGAAGAACCAGATGCCACAGCATTTCCGCCTGTTTTTTGTTTTATTGGTCTCAAGCGCGTTATGTCTGTCGTGCGCATCCACCAAATCGTCGTCCGCTTCGGCCGATTCCCCAAAATCCGGCGTATCACAAAAACGCGATCCGTCCCTCATTCACGGCGATCCGACGCTCGATGCCGCGTATCAAAAATGGGCAGGCCAGGGCTATCCAGTGCATCCCGACAGCAAAAAGTACGAGCTTGAAGGCAAAGCAACCTGGTACGGTCCCGGACTCAACGGCAACAAAACAGCCAATGGCGAGGTCTTCGATATGTACGGCATGACGGCCGCACACAAGAAACTCCCGTTCGGAACCATCGTCGTTGTCACCAATCTCAAAAACGACAAAAGCGTCGTCGTGCGCATCAACGATCGCGGTCCGTTCACAGCCGGACGCATCATCGATTTGTCGTATGGTGCAGCCTATCTCATCGATATGGTGCGCGATGGCGTCGTTCCGGTCAAAGTCGAGATAATATCGACCAAATAGTTTTCCCTGCGTATGCCGCAGGCATAGCAGGGAAAGCGGCGCGTATTTCGCTTGCGAAATAGCGGCGCAACACAAAACCTAAGACTTTTTTAATGGCGGAAATGTCGGCGGTTTTGGCGCACCAGGGGCAGATTCCTGGGCTGCGGGCTGCACGATTGCCGGATTGGCGGAACGCACGACGGCGGGGCGAACGACGGCCGGACGAGGCGCTGTCGGCGCGGCGGGCTGCACGATCGCGGGTCTGGCGGCGGCGGGACGCACAACGGCCGGGCGAACCACTGTCGGCGCGGCGGGCTGCACGACCGCAGGTTTGGCGGCCACAATCGCGGGTTTGGCGGCGGGCTGCACAATCGCGGGTTTGGCGGCGGGTCGAATCACGGGCGACCGCACAATTGCCGGGTTTGAGTCGGCCGGCGATGATGCTGACTGCGCAGACGCCGGTTTGGCAATCACAATCGCGGGTTTTGAGGCACCCACAATCGACGGCTTGCGCACCACCGCTTCGGGCCTGGCCACCATTTCGGGCTGCGCCACTTCTGCCTGCGCGGGCTTTGACGGTTTGGCAGACAAGCCAAGTGACGCGAGAAAATCTTCGGCTTCATCCGCAACCGCCTGCACTTTGGCCACATCCTCGACAAGCGGCTCCACTTCGACCACTGCGTTCGATTTGGCCTCTGTTTCGGCCGCTGTTGCAGCCATGCGGCGCATCTTGTCTTTCTGCCGGCGATAGGTGCCGTCCTCGATTTCGCGAAGCGTCCGGTTCCAGTACGTCGAATAGCTCGTAAACTTCTGAATCTGCGTGCGCATCTTGAACTTTATGGCCGTATTCTTAATCTTCGTCTGCTCCAGCTCACGAATGACGCGCGCCACCTCCATGCGCATCGTCACCGGCGGCACTTTCTCGATGCCAATAAAATACTGCTCGTACCGAACGCGCAATATCTCCATCTTGCGGGCGACTTCCTCGACCTTTGCTTCTATCTCTTCGGGCGAAACCTTGCCACTCTCGGCTAATTTGGCCATACGCAGACCTCTTTGACGCTCAAATCAGAAATATAACTCCAGCGACCCGGACAAAATCTCGCTCGTATAATTATCAAAATGATGCTGATACGCAAGGTCTAATCCAATTCTTCCGCCCGCGTCGCGATAGCCCAGACCGCCCGAAATCACGTGATGGTCTTTGCCTTCGTAGCGATAACCGACACGAATCGGCACAAGTTTTTTCAGCACATATTCAAGCCCGACCGCATACCCGCCGGTACCAACAATGTCTTTGGCGCTGATATCGAACGACGCATCGAACATCACATTAAACCCATATTCGATGCTTCCCGCCGAAATGCCGGCAACAAGCATGCGCGGCATATATGCCTTGTAGTCGCCGACGATTAGATTCTGTGCCGAAAAACCGATCGCAAGCCACGGCAGCGGACGCAACATCAATCCCGCATCCATGCTGAACTGTGACATCAGCTGTTTGTCGTCACGCTTCAAATAGGAATAGACGCCCGTCACGCCCAGGCTAATCAGATTGTCGGCGAGCGGCACGCCCACACCGATGCGGGTCGAAATCAGATGCTGCGATCCGGCACCGTATTCGTACAAAAAACCAATGCCTGCGCCGACATGCGAATTGGTCTTCATGTCCATGATGTTCACTTCGACGCCATGCCCGCCCGCGCTGTGATCATAGAAATACGATACATCGCCTGTAGCCATCATGGCTGATGTAATGGCAGCCGGATTGTGCCAGACAGCCGACGTTCCGGCAGCCGTCGACACCATGGCGTTGGCCAGACCAATGCCGCGCGTGGTCGTGAGCTTCTCGCGGGCGGTGAGCGCATCCCCGCGCGAAGGCAAAACCGCATCCCCGCGCGAAGCGGAATTCAGATCCTCGGCATAACCAGCCGCCGACGCACAAAACAACGATAAACCAGCAGCTGCTGCAAATAGAACTCGGTGCATGATAACTCCATTTAGAACACGGCATCGCCAGATCCTTGCGATGCCATCATGGAGTTTATCGTGCTAAAAAATTATTGCCAATTTTCAACCTACAGACGGCGCGTGCAAATCAGCTTCAGCCCCTGAATGCCGTTTTTCTGATTCCCCTCAATGCCGGTAACGACATAGCCTTCGGGACATTCAAGACGGAATGATTCTCCCGATTCGCTGCCGGCGCTGTTGGTCGTCGTGCGGTTTGGCTTGACCGGAACAACCTGCTGCAATGTGCCCACTTCCTGGCGAATCAGCTCTTTGTTGTCCAGATAAACAGCCACCACCATCGTTGACTTTTTCGAATTGATTTCGCTGTTTTCACCAAGCGTCACCGCATACCGGCCATCCACCACCGATACGTAATGCTTCTCGACCGCGATAGCTTTTTTCGACTTGCTGTCGCTGAAAATGCGGAATTCAAGCGGCAGCACACCCGATACCGGTGTCGCATCCTGATCGACCAGTTCACCGCTGAAATCGATCACGGTCACAGCCGAATCCTGTGCCGCCGAAATGCCCGGCACCACCAGCAACAACAGCAACAAACAACAAAGAATCAGTTTCTTCATATCAATATCATCTACTTCTTCATCGCCTTTTCTTTATTGGCGATATGCGTATTCAACGTCGATACATCGTTCTCGGAATTGGGCAGTTTCTTGAGCCGTTCGACGAGCGCACGGGCTTCGTCCAGATGGTTGTCCGAGATGAGCTGGCGGGTTTCGATGTTCAGCTGTTTGTAATAATCCTTGGTCCAGCGGGTGATGAACGAATCGGCTTCCTGACGGAAAATGCTGCTGTTATCGATTTGTTTGAGGTACTGGATATCGCGTTCGAAATCGTCGAAAGTCACCGTATTGCCGATGCCGTGGCGATCGCGCATTTTTACCATTTCACGGTTGATGTCGTTTTCCTGCACCAGCCATTTGTTATAGAAATCGAACAGCGAGCGATCCTGAATCAATTCGCCATCCTTGTCGAGATCGCTGGCCACGCTGAAGTTTTCAAGCGCCTCGGTCATATTCTTGCTGGCGTAGGCATTGATGCCATTATTGATTTCCATTTCGATCTTTTTGACGAGCGCATTGCGGGCTTCGATATCGCGCTGCTTATGCGACGAACTGATGCTGCTGAACAGGAGCACCGAAATGGCGACGACGGAGAGACCGATCATGGCGAAGAGCGCGATATTGGCCCAAAGCGGCGGTGTATTTACCGTCTTGAGCGCATTGGCGCTCAGCGACATCATATAGGGGCTGGTCATCGGAGGCGCCGCAGCCCACGCAGGTGCAGCCAGACCGCCGCCCTGACGCTCCAGCATCGACTCCATCTTTTCCAGCTTTTCCATCTTGGGCTGCGGCGTTGCCGTTGTCGCAACGGCTTCGAGCGCATCCTCTTCCTCGCTCACCTGCGGCGCATTCGAAAGCGGCTTTCGTTCGGCGGCTGCAGATTTCCGCGTTCCCTTCTGATTGGGATGGTATTCGACCTTGGGCTCACCGCGCCAAAGCACATCGGGATCACCGCCTTCCTGCTCAAATCTAAAGCGGATGCTGCCGATTTCGATCGTATCGTTATTGCGCAGCTGACCCACGCGAATGCGGTAGCCATTCAGCATCGTGCCGTTGCCGCTGTCGAGATCGCGGATTCTGAAGCCTTCGGGGAATTTGTCGATTTCGACGTGATGACGGCTCATCGAGATATCCGAAATGGCGATATTGCATTCGGGATGCCGTCCGATGGTCGTCTTTTCGCGCACCAGAATATATTCGCGCTGATTGGTTTTGCCCGATTCAACGATGAGCTTTCCGGTGAGGGGCTCGAACTCCATCGCGCCCATATTGATCTGCGTTTTTTCGCTGTTGATGTCGAGTTCGTCTTCCATCGGCGCGTCGAGCATCATCGTCTTTTCGCCGGCATCTTCGGGATTGTCATCATCTTCCCAAATCAGCTCATCATCGTCGCCTTGCGACTGAATGGATGACGAAGCACCGCCCACAGAACCCTGCAGTTCGGCAAGACCTTTCTGAAGCTCTTCGAGCGAAGGCTGTGCAATAGCCTCGGTTGCGCCGCCTTCTTCTTCTTCCTGCAGTTCCGAAATCGAAGCAGCCGCAGGTGCCGGCGCCGGCGCAGCCGCAGGAATATGCGGTGCCGGTGAAAGCGAAGGCACACCGGGAGATAACGATGGTGCAGGCGCAAACGATGGCGCTGGTGCAAACGATGGCACTGGTGCCGCAGCGACCGGAGCTGCGGGCGCAATAGGCGCTGGTGCAGCTGGCGCAATAGGCGCTGGTGCAGCTGGTGCAATAGGCGCTGGTGCAGCGGGTGCAGCCGGGGCTGAAGGAGATACCGCATTCGCAGGAACAACCGGCAGCGATGGCTTCGAACCAAGCGCCGGCACAACCGCCGGCATCTTCTTCTTTTCACCAACCAATGGTGACATCAGCGGACGTGAAATCTTGGGCAGACCACCGCCCGAAAGCGGCAATGCCGGTGCTTTTGGCGCTGCTGCTGGTGCTGCTGGTGCCACTGGTGCTGCTGGGGCTGCCGGGGCTGCCGGAGCTGCTGGCACCTCGGGAGCCGGTGCAGGTGCCGCACTTGCAATCACCGGATTCTTCGCCGCTGGTGCGGCTGCTTTCGCCTGTTGCCCAAGCGTCGGAAGCTTCATCGCCAACGAACCACGACCTCCCGCCAAACGCGGCAACTTCGTCGCAGATCCCAATGACGCCTTATTTTCGTTGTTCTGAGTGTTGTCAGCCATGTCTCGTGAAACCTTAGAACCGTTTATTTCAAATCCAATCCAATGGTCAGATAACGGACGAATTCTTTGTGCACACGCCAAATCCGGCTTTTCGTGCACAAAAAACACCAATCCGCATTATACATCTAACCTATCCGTTTGTCACATGCAACATTTAGGGGAGTGAGCATCTTATTAACGATATCAGTTCAGCCATCTGTCTTTTGGGACGGCTTGCGCCGTAAGCGCATATTCTGCGCGGCTACGCGCCGCAGGTCGTCATGATAAGCCAAAAACTCACCCGACGACACGACGTCGGCGGGCGCGTCGATGTAACGCCATGGATGGCGTTTCAGCGACGCAATAGGAATGAATAGAAAATTAACCGGGGGACGGGGGGCAGCGCCCCCAGCCGCGCGGGGTTGCAAGGGGCGTTCGCGGAACAACGCCCCTTGCCGCCTGCGGCGCGTAGCCGCACCAATAATCGAGCTCACGGCCGCAGGCCGTCAAAAACAACTATGGTTAAACAATTCCCCTCACACAAACACATCCTTTTTATATTCCGCGTTCTGTGCTATCGTAAAATGGGGCAAATTCTGAAATTGCCTGTCATTTCCAATCTCCACGACCACAATAAAGGTTACGAATGGGTACTGTACTCAAAGATTCCACAAAAATAGACATCGTACGTCGTGCAGTGATTGCGCGCGGATGCCGCGTCACCATCGGCGACATCGTCTCCGAAACCGGTCTCGACAACGAGACAGCAAAAGCCTGTCTCAACAGCCTCATCGGCACACACGAAGGCGTGATGCGCGTGAGCGAAAGCGGCGAGCTCCTTTACGAATTCTCCAAAGGCTGCATTCTGCGCGACCAGAGATCCTGGTGGGAACGCAATCAAAAAGCCATCTACAAAGGCATCAAGGCCGTTTTCAAAGTCGTCATCTTCCTCTTCCTGCTCGTCTATTTCATCATTTACCTGTGCATCCTCATCGCCCTGCTCAGCCAGAACCGCAACAGCCGCAGCAGCAGCGGCGGTTTCGACATGGCCATCTGGTTCTTCTGGGGACGCGGCAGCCGCAGCCGCAGCGACAGTTACGTTGGTTCAAGCGGCGAAAAACGTGAGCCCATCTATACCCGCGTCTACAACTTCATGTTTGGACCCGAAGAACCCGAAAAAGATCCCCTCGAACTGCGCACACGCTGCGCTCAGCTCATTCGCGCAAAAAACGGCGTCATCACTGCCGAAGACTGGATGATGGTCTCGGGACAGTCCCGTGAAAAATGCGAAAGCGACCTCGCCCGCTACACCGCCGAATTCGAAGGCGACGCCCAGATTCTCGAAAATGGCACCCTCGTCTACGTCTTCCCCGATGTGATGAAATCCATGAAATCCGGAAGCCGCCCGCAAATGCCCAAACCCGCCTGGGAAACCCTCGAAACCCCGCGCAAACTCTCCGGAAATTCCGGCGGCGGAAACGCCATGGTCATCGGCCTCAATCTCTTCAATCTCATCATGGCCTGGGCATGCACCAGCATCATCCCCACTATCCTCGCCGATCAAGCCGCGCAGACCGGTCAGACCGTCTCGGTCATGGGTGACAGCACGTTCCTCTGGCTCGGCCTCATCCCCCTCGTCTTCAGCATCCTCATCTTCGCCGTCCCGCTGCTCCGCATTCCAAGCAATATCAAGGAAAATCGCCGCCGCCGCAAAGAAGCCGTCCGAAAATCCCTGCTCAGCGCCTTCTTCGACGAAAACGGCAACGCTTTCTATAAAGTCTCCCGCAATACCGCCATCGCCTCGATGAACAAAAAGATGTGCAGGGCATACCCCAAAGAGCCCACCAACGACGAATTCAACGAAGCCATGGCCGACCTTAGCGTGGAACTCGGCGGGACAGCATTCAATCCCAAAGACCTCAACGCCACCTACGAATTCCCCGACATGAAAATGCGCCTCGAAGAAGCCGCCAGCAAGCGACAGCAGCTCGACCTCAAATCACAGGACGTCGGACGCGTCGTTTTCTCAACCGACAACAGCGAATACGACGCAATCGAAGCCGACAACGCCGCGCACGATCTGCAGGATTTCGACCGCATCCTCATGAGCAGCCAAAACTCCAGCCCGGCCCGCAACCAGAGCCGCCTCGACGACGAAGACAGCCGCTCCAGCAGCAATCGCGCCAGCTACAGCAGCCACTAGTTTTTTTGCATGTCGCCCGTGCTATCTGCCTGCGGCAGATACGCCGGGCTTTACCGCTATTTGCCTGCGGCAAATACGCGGTAAAACACAATTGAACAAATTCCAGAGAGACGTTCCACGGAACGTCTCTGCCAGTATTTGGGAATCCCAAAGATTCCCCCTCACAGCACCCATTGTCTATGCCCAACAAACCTTCTTTCGACGAGTTCCTGCAAACCGTATTTGGCGCAGACCTCGACAATTTCCTGCATCATCCGCCAACCAGCGACTTCATCCGCGTGAACACGCTGCGGGCCTCCACAAGCGATGTCATCGATGTTTTATCGAAATACGGCTTCAAAACCGAACCCGTCGCCGGACTCGACGATGCATTGCGCATCCTCGATAAACCTTACGATCCAACGCTTTGCCTGCATCATTTTGCAGGCTGGTTCGTCAAACAAAGCCTCGGTTCGCAAATTCCCGTGCGCTTTCTCGATGCAAAGCCCAATCAAAATATCATCGATTTATGTGCCGCGCCGGGATCCAAAACCACGCAAATCGCCACCGCCATGCGCAATCAGGGCTGCCTGATCGCCAACGATCTGGCGGGAAAACGCATTACACCGCTGGCAGCAAGACTCGATTCGGCAATCGTCACGCATACCGTTATTTACAATCAGGCAGCCGAACGCCTCACCCGAATTCTGCCGCCACAATTCGATCGCGTGCTCGCAGATGTCCCATGTTCCGGTCTTGGCTGTCTCGATACGCTCGCCGAAAACCGCGACCGATACAACACCATGCGTACACAGGACGGCCAGTATCAGCTGCAATACCGCATTCTGCTCACCGGATGCAAACTGCTGCGCGTCGGCGGACGCATCGTCTATTCAACCTGCTCACTCAATCCAGATGAAAACGAAGCCGTCATCAACGAGCTCATCACGCGCTATCCTTTCAGACTGCTCGACATCCCCGATATCGCCGGTGTGCATTTTCGCCCGGGAATCACATCATACGACGGCAGATCTTTCGATGCATCGATCGCAAAAGCTCGCCGCGTCACCCCATGGGAAAACGACACACAGGGATTCTTTGTCGCCGTGCTCGAAAAAACCGATGAATTGCCCGAACGTCTCAAACACGAAGATCCACAGGCACCATTCATAGAAACCAAATCGGCCGACGATCCCGATATTGCCCCTGTGCTTGAAAATATCGAACGATACTACGGCATTTCGCCAGAACATTTCTCCGGTTATCGGTTCCATCGTCCCAGCAATCGCGACGTCGTCTATTGCCTCGATCAACACTGGCACTCGGTCGTTCAGGGATTCCAGCGCGCCGGCCTCGGGCTCGCCAAACGCCGCGGCGGCATCTGGCGCCTCAGTCACTCGATGATCCAGCAAATGGGACCCCATATCACCAAAAACATCGTCCAGCTCTCCGAATCGCAGATGGCCGAAATCGCAACAACCGGCGAAGTCTTTGTCGGTGCCGAAAATATTGAATCCCCCTACCCCGTTATCGATTTCGAGCCCCTCGGACGCCTCGCCACCACCTACGATCTTGGCGACGGACGCATCCGCTGGAAACGGCCTTGCAACTATCGATGGTATCATTAACATTGGCTGCGTTAAACCAGCGTGGAATATTTTCAGCTTGGCGCTTGAAGATTAGTGCTTTGAGTGTTCATGAAACCGCTCCAAGCTCCAAGCTCCAAGCTCTAAGCTCCACGCCATAAGCCATAAGCCAACATCACAATTCACAGAGAACCATTATGATTAAAAAAGTATCAATTTATCTTGCAATCATCTGTCTTGCGGAATCATTCTGCGCTTGCAACGAAAGTGTGGAATATAAAAATGGATATATCTCACCGGCATCATGTTCAGCCGATAGATGCAAAGATGAGAATATACTTTTGGTTTGCGACCAAAACACCGGAAATACAACCGATCAGACCTGCACCTATGGCTGCGATTTAACCGAAAACAGATGCAAGGATAAACCCGCAGACAAATGTACAGCCGATAAATGCAAAGACAGCGATATATTGCTGGTTTGCAACAAAAACACCGGAAATACAACCGATCAAACCTGTCCCTATGGCTGTGATTTAACCGAAAACAGATGCAATGATAAACCCGCAGACAAATGTACAGCCGATAAATGCAAAGACGAAAATATACTTGCGGTTTGTGATACACAATCGGGAAATACAACCGATCAAACCTGTCCCT
>JAEEGL010005519.1_pt1 | contig 13297 bp, 15 predicted proteins | sample 9134231 | NCBI WGS metagenome assembly JAEEGL01 (sample SAMN16246548, study PRJNA631951) | gut metagenome | biome: gut microbiome; feature: rumen; material: fiber-attached | host: Bos | place: Iran: Karaj | collected 2018-10 | reverse complement strand
TTCGCTAATATTAATTTTTCAAGGTTCAATTCAGCCATCTGAAAAACGGATTTTACAGATGGCGGTTTTGTTATGCTCGAATATCACATATCCATTGCTTGTAGATATTCACTTGACTTTTAATAGTTTGTCACCTCCTTTCTTTTGTTTCTGTTACCTTTAATACAGATAAAAGAAAGAAAATGTTGCGTAACACTATGGAACTTATAAGATACTTATTACAGATTTCATTCTCTTGATCGCGTCACGCATTTCATCCATATTGGCTACTATTGCTTTTTCAACCGGCTTATCCCAATTTTCGTCTTTTATAAGCTGAACGACAAGACTTCCTTTGGGGTCATACTCAGGATACCAGCCAATATCAACAATGAATCCTTGCTCATACTCGACCTGGATCAAATCTTCTGTTAATGATTCAAGCTGCTGATCAAAAGCCTTCTCGAAAGAAATGCTGAAGCAGTTATAAATAACTTTTCCAGGTGCGAAAACACTCGCGTCGATCATATCTTTTTGCATCCCTTGAAAGAATAATAGTGTTTCCTAAATTACAGATTTTTAAACCCTTCGTAAAAGCTCGTGACATCACAAGATGCATCGCCCTGGAGTCTTCTGCCGATCCTGTTATATACGAATGCATTGGTTCCTTTGATGTTAACGCCGTAACCTATATTGGAGCTGATAAAGCCGCCTCCGATATTCTTCCAGATGACGACGCTCAGATAACCGGTTGCTTTCTTCATGATGTCGCTGCCTGCTTCAGGCGGGATCTTCTTTGTAAGGATAGCCTGGCTCAATGCTGCGATGATCTGATCTAATGTCGGGATAGATTTTTCTTCAAAATCGAGATCGATGTTGAATATCTGTTTTACCAAACCAAGAAAATCGAGAGCATATCCGAGCTGCATGAACTCACCGCTTGCAAGCTCCGGCTGGCCGCCTGAGATCTTCTTTGCAAGGTCATCGTAATACTGCGTGAGCTCATCAATAGACTTGCTGTAATCGATCTTACAAGGCTCTGCAGGACTTACCTTTACTTCAAAATCTGCCATCTTAAGTTACCTCTCAATTAAATAGTTTGATTCCAGAATCGTTTTTGATCAGATAAATATCCAACGAAGCTATTATACCAATTATCACTTATCAGATTTGCGCAGTTCGTCCCTGACCAGCATTAATGCGAATCCTAAAAGATTCTGGCCTCTCCAGGCTTTGATATCATTTTTGTTGCTGTCTTTCATGGACAAGCCAATTCCCCAGACCTTATCGCTTACAGCACACTCGGCAAGAATATCGTCACCGGTATCGAGCAGTGCCTTTTTGAGCTTTTCATTCTGTTTGAATTTCTCCAGAAGACCCTTGTAGATAACGATTTGTCTCACACCATTCCACACGGTGTCATTATAGTTTGAAACCTGACGGCCGTACTCTTTTATGCGTTCCACATCATCAGTCTTCAATATCTTAGAAGCTATGTCCTTATCTTTGAACACAACTGCTTTTTGATACATCATGTACTGTTCCATAGATGAAAAACTGACCCCATCTACACTGAAGTCAGACAAATACCAGTTGCTTAAAAAGCCGTACTGCTCATCAGGATTGTGAAAACCGATAACGCTCATAACTTAACCTCTAGCCCTTTTCGCTCTTGATCCAAGCCTCATAGAATGCTTCCTGTTCTTCAATAGTAGCATAATCTTCCAATTCACACGGATCAAAGATACAGACCAGATCGGCCATTTTAGCCTGCTTGCCCATCGTCAGTTTATAAGCTCTTATCGCATCTCCCATATCAAGTATCATCGGTGAGGGATATACATTTCTGGCACACCCAAGACAGAGGAGCTTAATACCCTTAGGTTCAAGTTCTTTCCTTAATTTGATCAATGCGTAGAAGTAATTATCATCCTCAGAAAATAACGTGATATCTCCAGCCATTAACCGGATCTTACAGCAATCAGCATCTTCAATTTCGAGAACAGCATCGACGCTGCGCCAGTCAATTATGCATGGGACAATATACTTTTCATCCATAGGTTAAATCCCCGGAAATCTTTCTTATCAGTAAGTGTAAACATCGCATACAGCAGTCTTTGTCACACAATCAACAACATAATTGCCTTTGTTGGTAACGAGATACCATGACAGGTTGAAAGTGTCATTGCCGGTTACACGGTTGCTGTATACCAATTCAGCATAAAGCACTACTGTAGTGTTGTTATAACAGATCATTCCCGCCGCTTTGAGAGCTTCATCTAATGAGATCGGTTTTGCAGAGGCCGAACCACTGATTACATATTTAGAACAATCAATATACAGATCGGATATTCCATTAACACCGATTCTGACCTTAATTCCGCCATCAAGCACATTGATTCCATTTTCAGTCTGGCGTTCGAAAAGATGTATATGAGCGTTATCTTCTCTGGTCGCTCTATTATATACAGTTTCGTCTCCATAACTGATATGGAGCTGTTTAATCCAGCTTTGGCTTGGTAAGGAGACACGATCTTCCCCAAGTATTTCAGCAGCTTTCTTCTGGGCAATCGGCAAACTTTCTTCAGGAGTCATGTTCATCGAGGGAGCTTTATATTCGCCACCACGCTCACCTGTTACCATGGAATCATAAAACCATAAATTGCCATTTGATTTTGTGATCCAAACATATCTGTTAGGCATTGAAGAATCCGTGCTCTCGTATTGAATCTGATCGTCTGAATCTTCAGTCATCTTATAATCTTTTCCCAAAAGAATGGGCAGAAGTTCCTGCTGATAATTACTGTCTGTGCTTCTAATAAGCGTTGTTGGGTAGGACTGATTCAAAATGGTATCATCCGGCAGAATAGCATTTGAATCAACCGCTAATGCCGTAACGGCGTCTTCACGACTGGAAATCTTTACAGAAGACGGATCAATGTCCAGATTCTTGTATTCGCCTGTAGGCACGATGTTATTACAATCCACATAACCTAACAGCCCGTCTTGTGTATAAACAAGGGAGAAAAAGCTATACTCTTTCAGGACAATAACTTCATCACCTTCCTGAAAACTCGCAATAATATTCTCACCGTATTCACTCTCGCTTCGCAAAAACGAGCCCTTGATTGCCACCTTGAAAACCGGGTATTGGTCTGCCTTCTCAAACAAAGCGGTAGTTTCAACGGTTGTTGTCGTCTCAGAATAAGTTGTTTCCGTTTCAGAGACACTACTGACAGCAGATTCATTCACAACAGTGCATGAAGTCAATAAAAGTGTTGCTGTTAATATTGTCGCAAATGCTTTCTTCATGGCAGACTCCTGTTATTCTTAAGGCAAATCAGAACATATCCGGCGTGTATTCTTGAAATATCATATCATCCATTGAAAGAACACGCTCTTGATCATCCTGACTATTAACGAATACTAATTGGTTTTTATCGGCAGAGTAACAGACCTTATATTTATTGGCGCCAAAAACTGTGCCAAGTTCTTTTTGTATCTTTTCCAGATCAATCATGCCTACTTCGACTGCTCCGTTCCTGTTGCGGAAAACATAGGCACGCTCAGCTCCGTCTGCGCCATAACAGCAGTTGCTTATCAGTTCATCACTGCCGTCACCATCAATGTCGGCTATTACGATATCAGGCTTGCTGTCGCACCCGTAAGAGAATTGGCAGGCAATCTCCTTGCCTTCAGAATTGAAAATATGCCAAATAAAGTAATTGGGGGCACCTTGCTCGATCTCGGCATAACAATTCTCAAAACCAAGAACAGAACCCAGCTCGACTCTTTTGGATATTTCTTTTTCAGTTTCAGATTCTTCTTCAGTTGTTGTTTCTTCCGTCGTGCTTTCAACTGCTGTTACAGACTCGCCAGCTGTTGTTTCATTCTTAATCTGTGAGCATGAACATGCAAGGAAAGCCGTTATGGTTCCCAACAGCATGAAATAACATAAATGCTTTAAGCGCTTACACATTTTTCCTAACCCCGTTCATCAAAGAATTCATACTCAATTATATAAAAGTGCTTCTCAGCAAATTAATGAAAACTGAATTAATACTGAATGGAGTTGAGTAAGTTTACTGCTTATTTCTTACGGCCGAGTCTTATCTTAAAATCAGAATAACCGAAATCCGTTAATCTCTCTGTCGTACCGTCAGTCTTAAGGCTGTAGATATCAGGCAGAGGCATTCCGTTGAATGTGTTATTCTTCACCATCGTATAGATAGCCATGTCACCGAAGACAAGCAGATCCCCTGTCTGGAGCTCACCGTCAAAGCTGTAATCGCCTATTACATCTCCTGAAAGGCATGTAGGTCCTCCGAGCCTGTAACGGTATGGTTTTGAGTTATCACTTGCGGCATTTAAGAGCGGAGGAGTATAAGGCATCTCGATAACGTCCGGCATATGGCAGGCAGCGCTCGAATCCAGGATCGCGATCTTCTCACCGGAATTCTCTGCGATATCAAGCACGCGTGTCAAAAGATAACCTGCATTTAACGCAACTGCTTCGCCGGGTTCGAGATAGACTTCAATATCCCACTTTTCCTTTACATATACGAGAAGGCGTTCTAACTTCTCAATATCGTAATCTTCTTTTGTGATATGATGGCCGCCGCCCATGTTGAGCCACTTCATGTCAGGAAGGATATCGCCGAATTTCTCCTCGACTGCTTTTAAAGTGATCTCAAGAGCATCAGAGTTCTGTTCGCACAGGGTGTGGAAATGGATGCCGTCCAGAAGTTCGTATGCTTCCGGTGTCATTTCCTTATCCCAAACGCTTCTGGTAACGCCCAGGCGGCTGCCCTTTGCACAGGGATCGTAGATCCCGTGGCCTTCCTGCGTCGAACATTCAGGATTGATGCGCAGGCCTATGCTCTTGCCCTTCTGTTTTGCTGTTTTGCCAAACTTTTTAAGCTGTGTAACAGTGTTAAACACGATGTGATCAGCATAATTTAAGAGTTCATTGAACTCATCGTCACGGTAAGCAGCACAAAAAACGTGCACCTCGCCTTCAGGCATCTCCTCTTTGCCGAGCCTTGCTTCGAAAAGGCCGCTCGCTTCAGTTCCGGAAAGGAAACCGGAGATCAAGGGATAGAAATCGTAATTGGAAAAAGCCTTTTGGGCGAGCAGGATCTTGCAGCCCGTATGAGACATGACCGAAGCCAATACTTCGGCGTTTTTAATAAGCTTTTTCTCATCGATAACATAACAGGGAGTTTTTAATTCCCTGATGTTATCCATATTAGATGTCAGTCCGTCAAAGATCCTGCTCATGTTCATTAATCCACTAATACAGGTGCGAAATTCTCGCTTCTGGGAAGGCCATACTTATCAAGAGCGTCGAGGAACGGATCCGGATCGAATTCTTCAACTGTGTGAACACCCTTTTCTGTCCACTTGCCCGTAAGGAGCATCATTGCGCCGCACATAGCGGGAACGCCTGTTGTGTAGCTTATAGCCTGGCTCTCCACTTCCTTGTAGCATTCCTGGTGATCGCAGACATTGTAGATGTAATATGTCTTGTCCTTGCCGTCCTTCTTGCCTGTGAAGATGCAGCCGATATTTGTCTTGCCGTGTGTGTGGGGACCGAGGCTTGCAGGATCAGGCAGCAAAGCCTTAAGGAACTTGATAGGAACGATCTCGTGGCCTTCGAAGTTAATGGGTGTTGTTGAGAGCATGCCTACGTTTTCGAGACACTTCATGTGTGTAAGATAGCTCTGGCCGAAAGTCATGAAGAAACGGATCCTCTTTACTTCAGGAATGTTGAGCGCAAGAGACTCAAGCTCTTCATGGTGGAGAAGGTACATATCCTTCTGTCCGACTTTATCGAAATCATATTCTCTCTTGATGCTCATGGCAGGGATTTCGACCCACTTGCCGTTCTCGATGTAGCTTCCGGGTGCAGAAACCTCACGGAGATTAACTTCAGGGTTAAAGTTGGTAGCAAATGCATAGCCGTGGTCGCCGCCGTTGCAGTCCAAGATATCGATCGTGTCGATCGTATCGAATTCATGCTTTTTGGCATAAGCGCAGTAAGCCTGGGTTACACCGGGATCGAAGCCGCAGCCCAAAAGTGCTGTAAGGCCGGCCTTTTCGAACTTTTCTCTATAAGCCCACTGCCAGCTGTAATCGAAGTATGCTGAGAAACCCTGTTCCTTGCATCTCTTCTCATAAATAGCTCTCCACTCGGGATCGTCAGTATCTTCAGGCTCGTAATTTGCTGTATCCATATAGTTAACGCCACAGATAAGGCATGCGTCCATAATAGTAAGGTCCTGATAAGGAAGCGCAATGTTCATTACGAGATCAGGCTTATAGGACTTGATCAGCTCGACAAGCTCATCGACCTTGTCAGCGTCGACCTGTGCTGTTGTAACGACAGTCTTCGTCTTGCCCTTGAGTGCTTCTGCAAGTGCATCGCACTTGGACTTTGTACGGCTAGCGATACAAAGCTCAGTGAAAACGTCATCTGCCTGACAGCATTTTCTGATAGCTACATTGGCAACTCCGCCACATCCGATAACTAATACTCTGCTCATTTCTTAATCTCCTTACTTTATGAATTTATTGAAAGAATCAATTCTCTTAATACTTTGCAGGCTGTTGCCGTTGAGGCACCGCTGTTATCTAACATAGGTGCGAGCTCGTTTATATCAGCAGCCACGATGTTTGTCTCAGATACTGTGAGGATCGCGTTAAGGAGCTCCATAAAGCTTACGCCGCCTGCTTCAGGCGTACCCGTTCCGCAGAATACGGAAGGATCCATGCAGTCGAGATCGATCGTGAAATATACAGGAACATTATTCTTCTTAAGTTCTTCGCACACTTCCTTTAAACCGTCGAAATTGAACTTGTGCATGTCCGTATTTTCTTTCGCGAATTCAAATTCCTCTCTGTCGCCGCTCCGGATGCAGAACTGGTGGATCTTACCTTTGCCTACCATCTCAAAGCATCTTCTCAAGACGCATGCATGGCTGAGCTTTGCGCCGAGATAGTCGTCACGAAGATCGCAGTGCGCGTCGAAATGGATTATCTGAAGATCCGGATGCTTTTCGAAAACAGCTCTTACGGAACCTAATGTAACCAGGTGCTCTCCTCCGATAAGGATCGGGAGCTTGCCGTCATTTAAGATCTCGCGGCTCTTATCTTCGATATCTTTAAGTGCTGCTTCAGAAGAACCGAAGCAAAGCTCCAGATCGCCTGCGTCAAAGACCTTCTTATCCAAAAGGTCCTTATCCTGATAAGGACTGTATGTCTCAAGTCCAAAGCTTTCGTGACGGATAGCTGCGCTTCCGAATCTTGCGCCGGGACGAAAACTTGTCGTGGAATCAAAAGGCGCGCCGAAGAGGACTATTCCTGATTCTTCGTATCCGCTGTCGCAACCGATAAATGTCTCTACGTTTTTATTCACGCTTCCACCTCCATCAGCATTTTCTCAAGATAAGCCGGCAAGTAGAAAGATCCTACATGAAGCTTTGTCGTATAGTATTTTGTGCTGAGGTGAAGGCTCTTCCACCTCTCCTCATTGAAATCGTTGATCGGGTGATACTTCTTGCTCGCAAAGCCGAAAAGCCAGTAGCCTGCTGCATATGTAGGAATATGAGCCTGGTAAACGCGGCTTATTGGGAATGTATTAACGATCCTCTTGTGGCTTCTCTGCATCGCTTCAGCGTCGTGCTTATAAAAAGGGCTTCCCTGCTGGTTTACCATAATGCCGTCACTTCTTAAAGCGTTATAGCAGATGCCGTAGAACTCTCTCGTAAAGTATCCTTCTGAAGGTCCGAACGGGTCGTTGGAGTCTACGATGATGAGATCGTATTCATCGCTCGACCTTCTGATGAATCTGAGCGCGTTGTCAAAATAGATATGAACACGTGTATCATCAAGCTTGCATGCATTCTCAGGAAGATATGTGCGGCATGCTTCGATAACCTGAGGATCCATCTCAACCAGGTCGATACGCTTAACGCTCTCGTATCTTGTAAGTTCCTTAACGACGCCGCCGTCTCCGGCACCGATAACGAGAATGTCCTGAACGTTGGGATGTACTGACATCGGGATATGCGTGATCATCTCGTTGTAGATGAACTCATCACGCTCTGTAAGCATTACGTCTCCGTCGAGAGCCAGTACTTTGCCGAATTCCGGAGTATCGAAAATATCGATCTGCTGGTAATCGCTCTTGCTTGAATAAAGATGTCTTGTAACCCTGAGACTGTGACGTACATCAGGCGCATGATATTCACTGAACCATAAATTCATCCTTCAAGCCCTCCTTAAATCAGAACGTTAAGATTATTGATATCCGGATCTTCCGAACCGGTCATGGAGCAGCCTTTTTCTTTTGCATAAAGGATATAATCCAGAATGCTCTTGGTTATCCTCTCACCGGGTGCCAGGATCGGGATTCCCGGCGGATAGCACATAACGAATTCGCTGCAGACCTGGCCTACGCTGTCTTCGATCGGAATACTCTTCTTGTTTGAATAGAAAGCTTCCTGAGGACTGCACACGACTTCAGGATCTATATATTCCTGGCTCAAAAGGCCGTCAGGGTCTTTCTTGTATCTTCTCTTGATCTCAGCTAATGCACTTACGAGTCTTTCCAATTCCTGCATTCTGTCGCCTATGGAAAGGTAAGCCAGGATGTTTCCGATATCACCGAACTCGATCTGGATGTCGTATTCGTCTCTTAAGATGTCGTAGACTTCGATTCCGGCAAGACCGATATCTCTTGTATGGACACTGAGCTTTGTAGGGTCGAAATCGAAAATGGAATCGCCGTTTATAAGCTCTCTTCCGTAAGCATAGTAGCCTCCGACCGCATTGATCTCTTCTCTGGCATATTCAGCCATCTGGACAACTTTGCGGAACACATCTTTACCTCTTAAAGCAAGATTTCTGCGGCTGATATCAAGGCTCGACATCAAAAGATAACTGCCTGAAGTGGTCTGTGTGAGGTTAATGATCTGTCTGACATGCCTCTCACTTACATTTTCGCCTATGAGAAGAAGGCTCGACTGCGTAAGGCTTCCGCCTGACTTGTGCATTGAGACAGCTGCCATGTCAGCGCCTGCTGCCATAGCAGATACAGGCATGTTCTCACCGAAATAAAAATGCGTACCGTGTGCTTCATCAGCAAGGCAGAGCATTCCTGCTTCGTGAGCCATCTTGACAATGGCACGAAGGTCGCTGCAGATTCCGTAATAAGTCGGGTTATTGACGAGGACCGCAACTGCATCAGGATTCTCATCGATCGCAGCCTTAACCTTGTCGCGGCTCATGCCGAGAGAGATACCCAGGCGGTGGTCAACGTCAGGATTTACATAGACAGGAATGGCGCCGCAGAGGACCAAAGCATTGATAACGCTCCTGTGCACATTTCTGGGAAGGATGATCTTATCTCCATGCTTACAGCAGGAAAGCACCATACTCTGTACAGAACTCGTCGTTCCACCGACCATAAGGAATGCATGCTTTGCGCCAAAAGCGTCTGCCGCAAGGAGCTCTGCTTCGCGGATAACCGAAATAGGATGACAAAGGTTATCCAAAGGCTTCATGCTGTTAACGTCGACGCCTACGCACTTCTCGCCCAAAAACGCTGTGAGTTCAGGGTTTCCCTTACCGTGCTTATGTCCCGGCACATCAAAAGGAACGACTCTCATCTCGCGGAATCTCTCCAAGGCTTCGTAAATCGGAGCCCTTGTCTGATCCAGATCTGTTCTGTCCATCTTCCACCTCTATACAAAAAGCGCAAGCTGTAATTACACAACTTGCGCTTAGTTCTCTTGGTCTTATGATGTCCCCATACAGGTGTAGAAAACACCGTTATGGAGAATATCCAGTATATAGAGTCTATATAGCAATACTACTTTTACTACTCTTATTGACCATTTCACAAGTCTGCGCAAATTACGCATTTCGGTTATAAAGTAACCAACTTATAAAACTGAGCTTTTAACTCAATCAATAGATCGGAAATACCGATCATCGGCAGTGGACCCGGCTGTCCGTATGGCCTCGACTCCTGATGGAGTGGTCCGTAAAATCACCTAAGACTCTGAATAAAACATAGTCTATACTTGATATATTTTGTTGTTAAAACGACGGTATTATACTTAATGAAGCATCACTCGTCAATAAAAGAAAATTAATTGTTTATAGGCTTGCAAGCCGCTTGGAATGGTCTATATCTCCAAACGTGCTATAATGTCTATATCTGGGTGATCTTACAATCTTAACTGATTGACCTTTCTATAAGGAGCAAACATTAGTATGAACACTAAAGAGCAGCAGGTAGACCAGTTATTAAGAGGCGTTTACAGAATGTGCGTAAACAGAGACGATTGCAGCAATTGTCCGTTCTTTATCACAAAGTGCACATTCGGCGAGCCCAAGCCCAGTACATGGTTTGACGAGGAAAGCATCGAGATTAAGGCTACACCTGAGGTCAGACCCGCTCCTGAGATCATTTTGCCGGTAGAAAACGAAGAAACTTCCACACAGCCAGCTCCGCAAAGAGAGTCTCCTTCGTTCTTTACACATCAGTCAGCCGATGATGATAATTCCGAAGGCACATGGGTAGTAAGCACCTCCATGGGCAGTGTCTTCACAAAATATGTATTTATCTGCTCTAAATGCGGATATAAGAAGGAATCGATGTTCTCGTTCACACCTATGACCAACTGCCCTGAATGCGAAAAGCGCAAAGCAGGACTTGTCTAAAGGTCATTCTTATACTTTCGAACGGACAATAAAGCAGACTATTCCGACCACAGCCAGTACTATGCCTACAACAAGGGCTATTACCGCCCTGCTATGGAGTCTTGCGTACAGTTCCGTAGAACCGTCGAGCACGTGCATGTACGCGTAATTGAAGAATATGGCCGCCAGAAACGCTATTGCACAGGCTACGAAAACGATTATGCCTGCGATCAGCAACACCTTTCTCATGCACACCTCCCAAGATCAAAAATAGTCTTATGAGGATTATACCATTCAGTAATCTACGTATGGCTGGTCTATGTCTGTGAATTCCACTCCATAATCGATCATCGCCCTCACCTGTGCATTGGTCTTATACCCGCCTTTCTTGCGGTTGCACCGCCAGCACAGGCACTGAAGGTTATCGATATCCCTGCCTGTTCCGCCCTGCGATACAGACCTTATATGGTCCGCCTCCAGGAGCAGATAATCACCTAAGCCCTCACAGTAACTGTCCAAAAGCCCTTTTGAGATCCCGCATATCTGGCAGGTATAGTTATCACGCTCAAATACCGCGCGCTTATCGGCCACCCTGATCCTTCTCCTGCCGGCAACTTCATGTTCCATCAAGTCACGGCGGTACATATAGTACTGCTGCATCTTATAGCGGGCAGTCACGATTATCAGAATAAGAAGCGTAACGGCAAGAAGCACCGCCAGGATCAGGACAGGCAGATCGCCGCCGATTCCTTTTGAAATATCTTCTAATCCAAACATAAAAAACACCCCATTAAAGTCTTATCAGCCTAATAATACTCCATAGGCTATGACAATAATGGGACTGTTTTTAAGGTTCTTTTTGGCTTATTCGGCTCTTTTTACCGTCTAAAAACGCTTACATCTCCAAAAGATAAGCGTCATCAGGCGTGATGCGGTTTTCTTTTGTAAAGATCAGCCAGTCGGTGATATCTGAGAACGGATATGTGCCTGTATCTCCTGCCTTGATGCCGGAAACATAATAAGGTTCCTGTGTAAGTTCAGCTACGATGGAACCGTCCTTAACATCCTTTAATTCAAACCAGATATGCTCTTTTTGAGGCGTATCGCCGTCCCAGTGTTCCTTATCTGTGATGAGACCAACCTTGACGATTATCGTATTTTCCTTATTTTCGAAGGCTTTGAGCATATAAGGTATCCTCTCGATCGCCAGATCGCTCATTCTCTTAGTCTCTGCTGAGGAGAACATATACATAGGATTCTGGTCCAGGAACTGGTCGAAATCCTGAACCGGGGTGTAACGCTTAGCTTCTTCGTCACGCTCGTTCCTGTAGATCATGAGGACATATGTATCATCGTTATGTACATCATCATCTCTGTCTTCTTCGGTTCCGATCGTCGCATCAGGATAGAATTCAAGTGCTTCGCGCCAGTCAACAGCCGTCAGTGTCAGGACCTTTCCTGCTGCCTGTCCGACAAAAACGCCGTCGCCGGGTTCAATAGGCTCATCACTCTCGAGCATTCTTAAAGCAAATGTCTCGATCATCTTGTAGTGGTCGTTGAAAGTATCCTTTTTCGAGCAAAGGATCTCAAGTTCATAAAGACCGCAGCGCTTTAGGCCGTGAGTATGAAGCCATACTTCTTCGCCACCGTCAGAAATTGCCTGGACAGTGAAAAGATATCTCGGCGCAGGAAGGATGGCTGATCTTGCAGCCAAAGAAACCCACTTGCCTGACAAGAGCTTTTCAGAAGGACAGTCAAGGACTGCAAGAAGCTTCGGAAACAGGATGTCTATTATGCGGAGCTGGTCATAAAAACAACGGTTGCTGTCGCCTTCAAAATCCATACAGACACTCAATCCCACACGTGCTTCATCAAGCATTTTGATCTCTTCTTCAGAAAAAGCATGCTCAGGACGGACAAAACCGGGAATCTCAACATCTACAGGATTTAATACGACCTGATAGCTGAAGCCTTCGACCTCAAGATCTACTACCATTCCACGGTCATCTTCGAACTGCATGTTGTTGACCTTAACGATTCCGTTCTGCGTCAGGTTATTCATGAAATTCCCGGGATCAGCAAGATCTGATTCCTTCATGGGAATTACTATCATGTATGAGGGTTCTTTCATGAGCTTTACTCCTTATTTCCCGTGAGCATTTCGTAAGTTACACCGTACTTTTTAGCAATGTCTGCGGCATAAGAAGAACCTTCCGGAGGTGCGATCGCGAGCTTGAAAGAACGCTTGCCGCCGTCACTCTTAACGATGAGGGAAGCTGCCTTCTGCTTGAAGTCCTTGGAGAACTCTTCTGCATCGATTCCGAGCTTATGCATGTGGGTGTTATAGATTGTTCTCGCGCCCTTGGTAAGAAGCGCCTTGATTGAGTCACAAGCGATGTAATAACCTTCTTCGAATGATGTCGTCGAGAATGTCTCGTTCATGAGGATGAGACTGGTGTCTTTTGCATTTTCAAAGATTTCCTTGAAGCGGATACACTCTTCACCGAGACGTCCGAGATCCATTGTCTGGTCCTCGTCTGCAGGGAAATGCGTGTAGATGCAGTCAGCAGGTGCAAATACGAATGAATCAGCAGGAACATATACACCG
>JAEEGL016005005.1_pt1 | contig 13298 bp, 14 predicted proteins | sample 9134231 | NCBI WGS metagenome assembly JAEEGL01 (sample SAMN16246548, study PRJNA631951) | gut metagenome | biome: gut microbiome; feature: rumen; material: fiber-attached | host: Bos | place: Iran: Karaj | collected 2018-10 | reverse complement strand
CTTTATAAATTTTTTTATGAAAATAATTATATCCATAATTTATATTATATCCTAAATTATAATTAACTTTATTTAAATACTTATCAATATTCTGACTAAGAATATCAATATTTGAATTAATTATATTTCTTGAACTATCTATTGTTTTTGAATCTTTAAGAAGATTATACATATCATTTATAACTATATCTTTAACTTCCTGCTTTACTCGTTGATCACTAGGTTCATCACTATTAGCAATAACTCTAACTCTTATCGAATTATCTGGAATTTTATAGTTACTAGAAAAAAATTGTCCTATTATAATGTATATAACTATTATTATAATAAAATATGGTACATATTTCATAGGTTCCTCCCAATAAATAATGTACCATTATATAACTTTTAAACATAGTTATGAACATTTTTGTTCATTATTAAGTTCATTTGCAACCTCTATAAACACTTTCATAGGAATAATTTCTGCTCTATCACTTAATTTATACCCATAAATATTCAAAACTTTGTCTATAACTTCTAAATTATAACTTTTTAAATTATTTTTTAAAGTTTTTCTTTTTTGTTTAAAACTATCTCTTACTAATTTAAAAAATAAGTCGATATTATGAACATCTTCACATTTCTCTTTCTTACTAAACTCGACAACTATACTATCAACATTAGGAACAGGAATAAAAACATTTCTACTTACATCAATTATTTTTCTTATATTAAAATAGTAATTTAGAAATATTGATAATGAATTATAATCCTTTGATCCTTCTTTTGCCTTAAATCTATCTCCTACTTCTTTTTGTACCATAAAAATCATTTTATCAACATCTATATTATCTTCTATTATTTTTATAATTATTGGTGTAGTTATATAATATGGCAGATTTGCTATAATCATTAATTTATCATAACTGTATTTTTTTAAATCCTCTTTTATATCTCTTTTTAAAAAATCATCAAAAATTATATTATAATTATTAAAATCTTTTAAATTATCTATTAACACTTCTTCTATATCTTTATCTATTTCATAACATAAAACATATTTTGCAAGAGATACTAATTTATATGTCAATGAACCTGCACCAGGACCTATTTCTATGACCATTGTATTATTGTCAATACCTGAGTTATCCACAATTTTGTTTATAATATTAGAATCTATTATAAAATTTTGTCCAAATTTCTTTTTAAAATAAAAATTATTCTCTTTTAATTTTTCTATCATTTCTTTTTGTGAATACTTCATAATTCCTCCTAAAAAATAAATGAGGATTTACCATCCCCATCTTTGAACTGTATATGTTGTATTATTACTAGTAGTTGAATATATTGCTGGATCAGATTCAGTTGTATAAGCTAAATCCATCCATACTAAACCATTTTGCCAAGCTCTTCTCATACTTCCACCAGTATCCAAAACTACTGCATTAAATGTACCAAGTACTGGATGATCAACAGTTACAATAGTTCCACATGGAAACTGAGATAAATCTGCTGCAACTATTCTAACACTACCATATGTAGCATCATTATAATGATCACCATTTCCAGTTAGTGTATGAACAGAACCATCTTGCGCATGACAAGCTAAATAACCAACTCCATTACAACCAACACAATCTGCTCCATAACCCGTCATTTTACCAACATAAACTGCATCAGAAGAACTACTAGTATCAACAGTAACTTCTTCCTTTACCTCTTCTACAGGTTCAGTAACAATAACTTCTTCTTCTTTTACTTCTTCTTGTTCAGGTACAACTTCTACAAAATTGTACGATGAAACTGTTACATCAGGATTAATCTCATATTTTATAATAGAACTAATCTTATTCATCGCTTTTTTTCTTGCAACTGATACAGTATTAATAACTATACTAGCAACCAAGAAAAATACTAATCCCGATGATACTAATAAAGCCATCTTTTTTATACTCATTTTTCACCTCGTCATAACTAATGACACATTAATTGTATCATATATATATATTTGAGTCAAATAATACTATTTAATATTGAACGTTGTTATGCAATTATCTTTAATGGTATTTAATACCTCTTTATATGAACATTTTTTTATTTTTACTAACTCATCTAATATATATTTTATATTACAAGAATTATTTTCTTTTCCTCTAAATGGTTCTGGACTAAGATAAGGACTATCTGTCTCAGTTAAGATATCCTTAATTGAAATACCGCTAACAACTTCTCTTAATTTTTTACCATTTTTAAATGTTAAAACACCACCAATACCAATTTTATATCCAAGCTCTATAAATTTTTTTGCCATTTCTAAACTTGATGAAAAGCAATGAATTGTTCCTTTTAAATTATAGCTACTTAATATATTATATGTATCGTTTATTGCATCTCTACTGTGAACTACAATTGGTAAATTATATTTATCAGCAATATCCAATTGTTTTTTAAATAATTTAATCTGTTTTTCCTTATTTTCACTTATATAATGATAATCCAATCCAATCTCACCTATTCCAATTATTTTAGGATTAGATAAATTATTTATAATTATATCTATATCATATTTACTGTCTACCTCTTCTGGATGTATGCCAAGAGTTCCATAAACATTAGGATACTTATTTACTAAATCAATTACCTTCAAATTTGATTTATCATCATATCCACTAGTTATAATTATACCATCAAAATCATTAACTATTCTTTCTATATCACTACAACAATCTAAATGACAATGTGAATCTATCATATTTACCTCCATAAAAAAATTATACCATATTTTATGATATAATTTTCCTACTTATTTATATATATTAAAAATAAATATACATACATAACTATTAAGTATATAAAATCCTTTATATCTAAACTAACAACAAAACTTCCAAAAACGCACATACTAACAGCACATAGTAACAAAATTACTAATTTACTACTAGTTTCTTCTGTTGTCATAAATTCTCCTTATCCTCATTTACTATAACACATTATCCATATAAATGAGAATAATATATTAATTTTTTTATCGACTTATTACTCCATTTTACGCATTACTTTACATTTTTTTCAATTCTAGCAAATAATGGTGATGGATCATTTAACTTTATATCAGAATCTAATCCATCAAAATTATCAATTGAATCATACCCTTTATTTTCTGTGTTTAACTGTTTAAATATTTTATCAGATGTATCAGGCAAAAATGGTTTCAATAATACAGCTCCAACACGTATAGACTCAAGCAAATTATAAATAACAGTCTTAAGTCTTGGAATATCTTCTTTTGCTAATTTCCAAGGCATTGTTTCATCTATATATTTATTAGATCTTCTAAATATTTCAAATACTTCATCAATAGCATCTGCAACTCTTAAATTATCCATGCAGTTTTCTACTTTTTTCTTAGCTGATAGTACAACACTTTTTAATTCTTCATCTATACTATCTTCTACTTCTACTTCTGGCACAACGCCATCAAAGTATTTTTTTGCCATGGAAATTGTTCTATTTACTAAATTACCTAAAATATTAGCTAAATCTGAATTATATCTTTCAACCATTAAATCATTTGTATATGTTCCATCATTAGCAAATGGCATCTCATGAAGCATATAATACCTAACTGCATCAACACCATACTCTTTTACTAAGTCATCTGCATAAACTATATTTCCTTTTGATTTGCTCATTTTATCTTCACCAGTAAGCATCCAAGGATGACCAAACACTTTTTTAGGAAGCGGTAAATCTAGTGCCATCAACATAATTGGCCAATATATTGTATGAAATCTTAAAATATCTTTTCCAATTAAGTGAACATCACAAGGCCAAAATTCAGAAAATTTATCTGAACTTCCATCTGGATCATAACCTAAAAAAGTAATATAGTTGCTTAATGCATCTATCCATACATATATTACATGCCTATCGTCAAAACTAACAGGAATTCCCCAATCAAACGTTGTACGAGAAACACATAAATCTTGTAAACCTGGTTTAATGAAATTATTAATCATTTCATTTTTTCTACTTTCTGGTTGAATAAAGTCAGGATGTTCATCAATATATTCAACAAGTCTATCTGCATAATTACTTAATTTAAAGAAATATGCTTCTTCACTTGCTTTAGTAACTTCTCTTCCACAATCAGGACATTTCCCATCTACAAGTTGAGATTCAGTAAAGAATGATTCACAAGGAGTACAATATAGCCCTTCATACTTTCCTTTATATATATCACCTTGATCATATAATTTTTTAAATATTTTCTTTACTATTTTTTCATGATTAGGATTTGTAGTTCTAACAAATTTATCATAACTAGTGTTCATTATATCCCATATTTGTTTTACTTCTAACGAAACTTTATCTACATACTCTTGTGGTTTAATATTAGCTTCTTTAGCTTTTTCTTCTATCTTTTGTCCATGCTCATCTGTACCTGTTTGAAAATATACATTATATCCCTGCATTCTTTTATATCTAGCGATAGAATCAGCTAAAACAATTTCATATGTATTACCAATATGTGGTTTAGATGAAGTATATGCTATTGCTGTTGAAATATAAAAATTTTTTTTCATAAATTTCCTCCTTAACTAAAAATAATCACTTTTGCGTGATTATTACCGCTCATTCGAGCTTATTATAGCACATAAATTTTTATTCCTCAAGATATTTAGTAATAAATGAAGATACTATATTTGATATCTGTAATTGCTCAATATTTAGTTTATCAGTTAATGAAAAAATTAAAATAAGACCAATACATTCACCATCTTTTATGATAGGATTTGAAACATAACTACAATTATATTTTTTACCTTCAATTATTTCTACTTCTTTAAAATATGACTCTAACATTTTTTCTCTTTTATCAATTTTTTCTGATAAAAAAAAGCTAATATTTTGATTTAATAATTCTTTTTTTAATTTACCAGATGCGGCAATAATTGTATGTAAATCTGTAATAATAATATTATTTTTCAAAAATGTGTACATTGCATCAACTAATTCTTGAGATAAGTCAGATATTTTATTAATCATCGAAAATTTTTTCATTAAAATTGAATCATTATTTACAAATATTTCTAAGCTTTCTCCACTTTTTAATCTCATATTATTTCTAATTTCTTTTGGAATTACAATTCGACCTAATTCATCAATTCTTCGTATAATACCTGTTGATTTCATATAATTCTCCTTCTAAAATTATTCTGGAAAAAATATGAAATTTTATTCTATATATTTGTTTTTTTATCTCTTCTTATAATATCAAGTAAATCATTTAAATAATAAATATAATGTTTATCTAATTTATTAATAGATAGTTCTATATTAATCATTCCTAATCTCATTGAAAATCTAAAATTTCTATTTAAAGATATTACATCAACAAACAATTTATCACCATCTAATATTTCATTATATTTTTTTGGCAAAGTAATAGTAACACTATTTTTATTTTGCTTGATATTTGTAATATTTAAATCTTTTGCCTTCTTTTCAAATAGCTGTTCATACATATATATTACGATTCTTTCATTTAAAGTTCCAAATCTATCTTCTAACTCATTTTTTAAACTATTCAATTTTTCTAATGAATCAATTTCACTAATTTTTTTATGAATTTCAATTTTTAAATCTTCTTCTTTTACATAATCATCAGATATATTATTTGATACCTCTATAAGTGGTTGTTCTTTAGTATCGTGTTCTACTTTTTTACCTTTTAATAAGTCAACTTCATCACTTAACATATTTAAAAACATATCAACACCAACACTATCTACAAAACCAGATTGTTCGCCACCTAGTAAATCTCCAGCACCTCTAATTGATAAATCTCTCATTGCAATAGCAAAACCACTTCCTAGTTCAGTAAAATCTTTTATTACACTTAATCTTTTTTTTGCAATATCAGATAGTACCTTACCTTTATGATACATTAAATAACAATATGCAATTTTATTGCTTCTACCTACTCTACCACGTATTTGGTATAATTGTGATAAACCAAATCTATCCGCATCTACAACTATTAATGTATTGACACTTGGTATATCAATTCCTGTTTCAATAATTGTTGTACAAAGTAAGACATCATACTCTTTATTTTGAAATTTATACATTACATTTTCTATTTGAGTTTTATCCATTCTACCATGGATATAAGTGATTCTCGCATTAGGAACAATTTTATTAATTTCACTTTTTTTATCTTCCATATTTTCTATACTATTATATAAAACAAATACTTGCCCATCTCTAGACATTTCTTTATATATTGCATCTTTTATAATAGAATTGTTCTCTTCTAAGACATATGTTTGAACAGGAAATCTATCCACAGGTGGAGTTTCAATTAAAGAAAGACCTCTAATACCCGATACTGCCATTTGTAATGTTCTAGGTATTGGTGTTGCTGAAAGTGTTAAAACATCAATGTTATTCTTATATTCTTTAATTTTTTCCTTGTGTTTAACACCAAATCTTTGTTCTTCATCTATTATTAATAATCCTAAATTTTTAAACTCAATATCATTTCCTAAAACCCTATGAGTACCAATTAATAAATCAATTTTTCCTTCTTTCAATCTATCGATAATTTCTTTTTGCTTCCTCATTGGCACAAATCTATTTAATAATTCAATTTCAACATCAAAAGAACTAAATCTATCTTTTGCATTCTGATAGTGTTGATTAGATAAAATTGTAGTTGGACATAAAATTACTACTTGTTTATGACTCATTATTGCTTTAAAAACTGCTCTAAAAGCAACTTCAGTTTTTCCATATCCAACATCACCACATAAAAGCCTATCCATTGGTTTATCACTTTCCATATCTTTTTTTATTTCTAAGGTTGCTTTTAATTGGTCATCTGTTTCTTTATATGGAAAATCTTCCTCAAACATTATTTGCTCTTCACTATCTTTAAAAAATGCAAAACCTTTAGCTGCCTGTCTTTCAGAATATAATTTTAATAGATCAATAGCTATTTTTTCTACTCTTTTTTTTGTCTTTAACTTTGTTTTAGCCCATTCACTTGAACCTAATTTATTTATAACTGGAGCATAATCATCCTTTGATGAATATTTACTAATCATATCAATTTTTTCAACTGGGACATACAATTTATCGTGATCTTTATATTCAAGCATAATATAATCACGTTCTAATCCATTTTTATTAAGTGTTTTAATACCTTGATAAATACCGATTCCATGAATATAGTGAACTATATAATCACCTTTTTCAAGCTTGTTTATATCTCTAATTTTATTTCCCATTCTAAACTTTGCTTTATAAATATAATTAGTATCCTTTTTATTAAAAAGTTCTTTTTCTGATATTACAATATATTTTCCAAACATAAATCCATTGTTCATTTTATGAACAACAATATTTATATAATTATCAATAATACTATTTATACTTGTTTCTATAACATCTAATTTTTCAAGCTTATCAACAACTTTTCTAGCAGTTATTTTATTATTAAGAGAAATAACAATAGTATAATCTTTTTTTAACATTAATTTTAAATATTCTTCTAGACTATCTTTATTAAAGTTTAAATTTTCAATAGTCTTTGATCTATAGTCAATTGCTTTAACATCATACTTATCAAAATAATATATATTGTCATTTTTAATTTCATCAAAATCATACATATACTTAATATTTTTATCAATATTATTTTCTATTTTATAGTTATTAATCTCATCTACAAGCATTTTATATGAATTAAATATTTGATTATAATTATTAAAAAATATAATTGGATTATTCATAAACTTACTAATGCTTTCACATTTAATATATTTAGCAAGCATATAATGTTTCATATTATCAATATCATTAACAATAAATTCAGTTGTTGGATAAATATTTATTTCATTTAAATAATTATATCTTAGCTGTGAATTAACATTAAATTCACTAATTTTTTCTATTTCATCATCAAAAAATTCAATTCTAACAGGATTATTTGATTCAAAAGGAAATACATCTAAAATAAACCCCCTTACTGCAATTTGACCGCTTTGTGAAACAACTGTTTCTCTCTCATATCCAATTTCATATAGTTTATTTTCTAATTTTTTTATATCAAAACAATCTCCAACTTTTATATGTATAATACTTTTTTTATAATCATTTCTATTAGGAAGAAATCTAAGATATCCCATTAAATTGGTTATAACAATACAATTTTTTTCTATTATTTTATTTAGTGTATCAAGTCTATAAGATAAAAACTCTGGACTAATTGCTAAAGCTTCACTTGTTAAAAAATCATCCATTGGGAAAAATTGAACATCACTAGTATAATTAAGAATAGTTTGATATATAATATTTGCTTCATATAAATTAGAAGTCACAAAAAGAACTGAATTTTTATCTTCAGCATATTTCTTATATAAATAATAACCTTTTAATTCACTAGTTAAACCATTAATAATGTGTTTACTAAAATCTAACTTTTTGTCAATAAAATTCATTATATCACCTAATTATAATTTGACATTAATCTATTAAAATCTGTATCTATAAATTCAAGTGCTATTTTTGAAGCTAATTTTATAGAATTATCTAATAGCTTATATTCTTCATTATTAATTTTTGATAAAACATAATCTTTTGTATCTTTTAATTTATCATTACCTATACCAATTTTAATTCTTTTTATATCATTAGTATTAATATTAAAAAATATACTTTTTAAACCATTATGTCCACCACTACTACTTTTTTTCTTTAATCTAACCTTTCCAAGTGGCATATCAAGATCATCTACAATTATTAAAATATCTTCTATATTTATTTTAAAAAAATTAACATAATCTCGAACTACTTCCCCAGATAAATTCATATATTTTTGAGGTTTTAAAAAAATAACTTTTTCTCCATTTAAGTTTATATCAAAATATAAGCCATTAAATTTTGACTTATTATATTCCATATTTAATTTTTTTGCAATTTCATCCATTACCATAAATCCCATATTGTGTCTTGTTTTTTCATATTCTTTTCCAGGATTTCCCAAACCTACTATTAATTTCACTAATTATCTCCTTTTTCTTTTTCCTTTTGATAATATGCATAAACATCACTTTTTTTCATATTTCTTTCTTTTGCTACTTGTTTTATAGCATCCATTATTTTTAAATCTTGTGATATATATAATTCTATATGTTCCATTAAAGACATATCATTATAATTATCAATTTCATTATTTCCTTCTACAACAATCACAAATTCGCCTTTAATTTCATCTAATTTATTTAAAATATTTCCCAAAGTTCCATAATATTTTTTTTCATATTTTTTTGTTATTTCCCGGGAAATAGATATTTTTCTATTATTTCCCAATATTTGTTTCATATCTTCAATGGTTTCTTCAATTCTATGAGGGGCCTCATAAAATATTATTGTTTCTTTTTCAAATCTTAATTTTTCCAATTCTTTTTTTCTATTTGACTTCTTTGAATTTAAAAAACCATAAAATAAAAATGGTTGCGTTATAATTCCAGAAGTAATTAATGCAGGAATAAACGCTGTTGGACCTGGTATAGCAATTACTTCGTAATTATGCTCTACCGCTGCATTAGTAAGTATATAACCTGGATCACTTATACAAGGAGTACCCCTATCACTCACTATTCCAACATTTTTTCCTTCTTCCAAATACTTCAACATCTTATTAATATTACTCTCTTCATTAAACTTATGACTTGAAATAAGCTTCTTTTTAATATTCAAATAATTTAATAAAATACTAGTAGATCTAGTATCCTCACAAAATATAATATCAACATAATTTAATGTATCAATAATTCTTTTACTTATATCATCCATATTTCCAATAGGAGTTGGAATTAAATATAATTTATTATTATCCATATTTATTCCTCCTTAGATTTGAACATTTTATTTATTATTTCTGTATATGAGCCATCATTATTATGTACATACAATGGTGGCAATAATTTTAAACCAGCTCGTCCATTTTTTATTCCTTCAATTAATACTAAATTACTCTCCGAAGATTCTTTTGAATAAATAAATTGAATTTTTTTAGGCTCAATATTATTTTTTTTCATATTTTCAATAATTTCAATTAATCTATTTGTTCTATGAACTATTGCAATATTACCATTATTTTTCAATAATTTTTTTGCAATTAAACATACTTTTTCTATATCAAGGTAAACTTCATGACGTGCAATTCGTTTATAACTTGATAAATTTTGTTTCGTAAATTCATTTATTTTAAAATAAGGTGGATTACAAGTTATTGTATCAAATGAGTCTGATTCTATATTTTTATACAATTCGTTAATATCTCCATTAATTATTTTTATTTGTCTATCGCATTTATTATAATTAACGGATTTAACTGCAAGTTTAGATACATCCTTTTGTATTTCTACACCTGTAATACTTGCATTTGTTCTAGTAGATAATATTAAAGGAATTACAGCATTTCCGCATCCTATATCAAGTATATTACTTACTTTTTTATTAATAGTGACAAAGTTTGCTAATAATACAGAATCTAGTGAAAAACAGAACATCTCAGTATCTTGATATATTTTATAACCATTATAATCTAACAAATCATTTAATACAATCATCTGAATCACACTCTATTATTTCTTTATTTTCATTTATAATACTAAACTTTCTTTTAAGTGGATCAATATTTACTACTTTTCCATTTCCTTTTTTTGTTTTTACATTTTTCCCAATCCTAGGTATATTTTTTAAACACTCTTTATAACAATCCTCTTCATATTTTAGACAACAAAGAAGTCTTCCACAAATACCATTTATTTTATTAGGATTAAGAGCAATATTTTGATCTTTTGCCATATTGATAGAAACACTATTAAATTCTTTTAAAAATCCTTTACAACATAGTTCTCTACCACATTGGCCACAACCACCAATTTCTTTAGCCTTATCTCTTACACCGACTTGTTTTAGTTCGATTCTTGTTCTATATATATTTGCAAGTTCTTTTGCCAAATTTCTAAAATCTACTCTATCTTCAGATGTAAATTTAAATATTAATTTATCCCTATCAAAAGTATAATATGCTGAAAATAACTTCATATTCAATTTATATTTATTTATTAATTCACGACATTTAATCATTGCCTTTTGCGAATCAATCTTATTTTTTTTATATTTATTAATATCTTTTATACTTGCTACTCTAATAAACTTATTTTCATCTGAAATTTTATGATTGATATTACTACTAATTCCAATTACAGTTCCACATTCCATTCCAACATCAGTTTGAATAATTATTTTATCATTTGTTTTAATAATTTTATCTTTAATATCAACATATATATTTCTATTATTAACACTTACATTTATAATTGACATTTATCCACCTTCTCAAAATTAATAATTAATTTGTCTATTAATAAATTTAGATTAACATTATTAATTATATATTTTTTAAATTCTAATATTATATCGATTTTTTTTAAAATATTTGCTATTTTTTGAGTTTCAAAATTACCTATTTCAATATCATAATCCTTAAATATCTTCAATTCATTATTTAAAATATAGTTTATTATATCATTATAAAATAATATCATTATTTCAAAAAAATGAATATAATATATTCTATCTTTCAATTTACTATGAACTAAATCATTTGTATAAGCAATTGAATTAATTTTTTCTTTTTCTAAAAACTTAACAAAATTTAATGTATCATCAATCATATTTTTGTCATATTTTTTTAAAATATTTAGATCACTAGCTTTATATGAAGTTTTTAAACTAATTATTTGACATCTTGATATTATTGTATCAAGAATTTTTTCTTTATTTTCAGTAACTAAAATAGCTATAATTCCTTCAGCAGGTTCCTCAATAAATTTTAATAGTTTATTCGCAACACTATCTTTTATTTTATCTGCATTATTAATTATATATATTTTTCTCTTTCCAATAACAGGTTTAAAATTAAAGTTTTTTTGTAAAGATTCTATTTTTTCCTTTTTTATCCACATATCATTTGTATCTATAATTTCTAGTTCAATAAAATTATTGTCATCAATTGCATTACATTGATTACAATTATTACATTTAGAACTATTAAAATAGTTATGAGGACATAATAATACTTTTGCAAATGCTATAGCAAAATCTAATCCATAATTATTTCCCAAAGTTTCTATTAAATAAGCATGCGCAATTCTATCGCTATTAACAGCATTTTTTATAATATTATATCCTATTGATTGTATATTTTTATAATCATCTATCATAAATTCTTATATGAATATTAAAAAATAACTAAATAAACAAAAATTAAACTCAAAAGTGCTGGAATGCCAAATAAAGAAATTGAAACAATTGTTACTATATTAATTGGAATAATAAAATTTAATGGGCCAATAATAGTATTATAACCATATAACAAAAAAGAACTGAAAATTATTCTTTTTACTAATTTTATAACATAGATATACATATAATCACCAATATAATTATATGCAAAAATATATTTTAATTATTACTTATAATATTCCTATTTTCTAAAGCCATTTCAAGAGTTAAGGAATCAACATAATCTATTTCTGCACCATTAGGTATTCCTCTAGCAATTCTAGATACTATTACATCATAATTTTCAAGTAATTTTGAAATATATAATGCAGTAGTTTCTCCCTCAATACTTGGTTTTAAAGCAATAATTACTTCTTTTACTTCATTTTCTTTTATTATATTAATAATCTTATCAATTTCAATAGTGCTTGGATCTAATCCATTTGAAGGTGATATTAAATTATTCAAAACATAGTATTTACCTTTAAAAATATTATTTTTTTCAATCAAATTAATATATTTAGCATTTTCTACAATACATAAAATACTATTATCTCTATTTGAATCTTTACATATCTCACATAATTCATCTTCTGTTAAATTATTACACTTATTACAACGTTTTATTTTTACTTTTACATCATTAAGTGAATTTGCAAATAAACTAATTACTTCTTCTGATAAATCAAGTGTAGACAATGCAAGTCTCTCTGCAGTTTTTGCACCTATTGATGGATATTTTTTAAAGCATTCTATTAAATTCAAAATTGTTTCAGGATATTTCATTAAAATAATCCTGGAATTCCTTTAGTGTATGCACCCATCTTTTCTTCCATTTCTTTATCATATTGTGACTTTGCATTACCAATTGCAACAATTAACATATCTTCTAACATTTCAATATCATCTTTATCAAGTTTATCTGTATCAATTTTTATAGATGTAACATT
>JAEEGL015610056.1_pt1 | contig 13298 bp, 13 predicted proteins | sample 9134231 | NCBI WGS metagenome assembly JAEEGL01 (sample SAMN16246548, study PRJNA631951) | gut metagenome | biome: gut microbiome; feature: rumen; material: fiber-attached | host: Bos | place: Iran: Karaj | collected 2018-10 | reverse complement strand
TCGATCCTGCCCAAGAAGTTTGACTTCAACACCTCCATTCTGGTGCTGGTGTTTGTGGTGCTGGGCGGCATGGGCAATATCCGTGGCAGCATCATTGCCGCAACCGTGCTGACCATCCTGCCTGAGGCGCTGCGCGTTCTGAACGATTACCGTATGCTGATCTACGCCGTTGTTCTGATCCTGGTCATGCTGGTGACCAACAACCCGATCCTGAAGGGCATCTGGACCATGATCCTGGACAAGCTGACCTTCTGGAAGAAACGCGGCCCGGCTCTGGAGGCGGAAGGAGGTGCGGCAGATGAGTAAACTGGTTCCCGTACCCAGCAGCGCCATGATCCCGGAGCGGGATATTGACAAATCTCCGGTGCTGGAGACCATGCACCTGGGCATCGACTTCGGCGGCCTTACCGCTGTGGACGACTTCAACCTGACCATCGGCCGTACAGAGATCTCCGGACTGATCGGCCCGAACGGTGCCGGCAAGACCACGGTCTTCAACCTGCTGACCAAGGTATACCAGCCCACCCGGGGCACCATCCTCCTCAACGGCAGGGAGACCTCCAGCATGAACACTGTACAGGTGAACAAGGCGGGCATCGCCCGGACCTTCCAGAACATCCGGCTGTTCTCCAACCTCACTGTGGAGGACAACGTCAAGATCGGCCTGCACAATTCCATGAAGCAGAGTATGGCTGCCGGGATTCTGCGGCTGCCCGCATACTTCAAAAGCGAGCGTATTGCCCATGAGCGTGCGCTGGAGCTGCTGAGCATCTTTGATATGCAGGATCTGGCAAACCACCAGGCCGGCTCCCTGCCCTACGGCGCCCAGCGCCGGCTGGAGATCGTCCGGGCGCTGGCCACCAACCCCAGCCTGCTGCTCCTGGATGAGCCTGCGGCAGGCATGAACCCCTCGGAGACCTCCGAGCTCATGGAGAATATCCGCAAGATCCGGGATACCTTCCAGATCGCCGTCCTGCTGATCGAGCACGACATGAACCTGGTCATGGGAATCTGCGAAGGCATCGCCGTTCTGAACTACGGAAAGATTATCGCAAAGGGCACCCCCGAGGAGATTCAGAACAATCCCCAGGTCATTGAAGCCTATCTCGGAAAGCAGAAGGAGGGCGGAAAATGAGCATGCTGAAGGTGGAGGATCTCCACGTCTATTACGGCAGCATCCATGCCATCAAGGGCATCTCCTTTGAGGTCAGTGAAGGCGAGATCGTGACATTGATCGGCGCCAACGGCGCCGGCAAGTCCACTACGCTGAACACCATCACCGGACTGCTCAAGCCCCGCAGCGGCAGCGTGTCCTTTGAGGATCACAACATCGTGGGTGTCCCTGCCCACAAGATCGTATCCCACGGTATGGCCCTGTGCCCTGAGGGACGCCGCGTGTTTCTGCAGATGACCGTCCAGGAAAACCTGGAAATGGGCGGATATACCCGTCCGGCCTCCGAGATTGAGAGCTCTCTGGCCGATGTCTACGAACGCTTTCCCCGGCTTAAAGAGCGCTACCGTCAGACGGCAGGCACGCTTTCCGGCGGCGAGCAGCAGATGCTGGCCATGGGCCGGGCACTGATGTCCAAACCGAAGCTTCTGATGCTGGATGAGCCCTCCATGGGACTTGCCCCCATCCTGGTGGAGCAGATCTTTGATATCATCAAGGAACTCCACAAGGCGGGCACCACCATCCTCCTGGTGGAGCAGAACGCCCAGATGGCACTGTCCATTGCTGACCGCGCCTACGTGCTTGAGACAGGCACCATCTCCATGAGCGGATCCGCCCAGGAACTGCTCACGGACGAGCGGGTGCAGAAGGCATACCTGGGTGGATAAGAAGATACAGAATAAAAAAAGACGCTCCGTCCGGAGCGTCTTTTTTGCTGTCAAAAGGTATGTGCTTCAGCGGTTCCGCCATGCGTTACCAGTTTGCCTGGACAGTGTAGTACACAGGTTCGGAGTCGGGATACTCTTCATCGACAGCAATCATCAGGAAGTATAGGCCTGCCTCGTCAAAGTGGATCGTTCCAGTCTGGGCGACCTCATATTCTCCCTCGTTTTCGGAGGGCAGCAGCACGTCCATGACTTCCACACCATCGTCAGTGAGTTCAAGAATCCCGCAGAGCAGATAGTCCAGATCGGACTTGTAGTAGGGAGCGACCTCGAAGAACACATCACAGGGGGAGTCCAGATTGATGGAGAACCAGTCCAGGTCATCCACGTCGGAGACCTCGCCTGCGATCCATGTGCCGTTATCCATGCTGTCGGCCAGCAGAAGGCTGCCGTTGGGCTCCAGCTCCGCCTTGTCGGCATCACCGTAGAAGCCCTCTCCCTCGGAGATGGTGGTCTCCTCAGCAGGATACATGATGTCATAGAGCTCCTGCAGGGTGATGGAGCCGGCATGGCTCAGCTTATCCAGTTCGTCCACATCGATGGCGAAGTTCAGGTTCTGGCCGTCGACCAGCGACATGGAATTGATACCTACGACCTCGCCGTAGATGTTCACCAGCGGGCCGCCGCTGTTGCCCTGGGAGATGGGGGCAGTGATCTGAATGCAGTGTACACCCTCCATATCTCTGGAGGCGGTGGAGACAATACCGTCGGAGAAGGTGCCGGTAAGGCCCTGGGAACTGCCCATGGCATAGACTGTCTCACCCGTTACCACGTCCTCATCACTGATCCTGAGAAACGGATTGCCGGTGATATCCACTTCCAGTATTGCCAGATCCAGGCCTTCGTCGTAATCCTTGACGGCAACGATGTCATAGGAGGAGCCGTCCTTTGTGGTGACTTCGCCGGTTACCGTACCGTCGATCACGTGGTAATTGGTGACCATTGTGCCCTGATCATCGATGAAAAAGCCGGACCCAATATGATAGAAATCTCCGCCGGGTTCGATCACCGTAACCTCCACCACCGCGGGGGAGATCTGCGCGTAGATCTCCTCAGAGGTAAGCTTCTGAGCCGTCCACTGTGCCACGTAAAGGGTGTCCTCCGCTGCGGGTGCGATCTCAGGATCCCAGCCCAGGAACTCCGAGCCCTTGCGTGTCAGTTCAGGGGGAACGGGATCCTCGCCTTCCCGTACCCGCTGCTCGATCTCACCTTCCTTGACGGTGCCTCCGGCGGGATCAAAGGAGATCCGGTATGTGGGAGTCCACTGGGCTACGACAACCATATTTCCCGTGACGGAGTCAAAGCTGCTGTCCCAGCCGTCAAAGGCGTAGCCGGTGCGCTGGACCTCCGGAGCTTCCGCAGCGCCGCCTTCCTCAATGCGCTGGAGCAGCTGGCCGCTTACCAGCGTGCCGCCGTTCATCTCGAACCGGACCTCATAGACATCCGGCTCTTTGGGAGCCTCGGTCTCTACCGGGGCTTCGGTTTCCTGCGCGGTTTCCGCTGAGGCCTCATCATCCCCTCTGCTCCAGGGCAGGAACGAACTGCCGCAGCCGCAGAGGCTCAGCAGCATGGCAAGTGCCAGAATTACCGCAAGAATGCGCTTCTTCATGAAAGCCAGCTCCTTTCGGACGTTCTGATTTGATTATACAGCGGAGGATTCTTGCTTGTCAATCGACAAAAAAAGGAAGGCATCCGGAACGCCCGGATGCCCGAATAATACAGCAGGGAGGGCCGGACCCTCCCTGCTTGTGTTCTTAATGAATCATCTGCGTCAGCCCTTGATGGCGCCCGCAATGAAGCTGTCCTGGATCTTCTTGCTGAGGAAGATGTAGATGAACAGTGTGGGGAAGGTGGCGAGCACCAGCGCCGCGCCGATGGGGCCCCAGTCGGTGGTGTACTGGCCGGAGAGGGCCTGTACGCCGACAGGCAGGGTCTTGAGGGCGGTCTTGCTGATGAAAATGTTTGCAAACATCAGCTCGTTCCAGCACTGCAGGAACGTATAGATGCCCACAGTTGCCACCGCCGGCTTCATCAGCGGTACGATGATGCGCACGAAAACACCCCAGACACTGCAGCCGTCAATGCAGGCGGATTCATCCAGCTCCCGCGGGATCTCATTCATGAAGCCCGTGCAGACCAGAATCGCCATGGAAAGGGAGAAGGCAGCATAGGGAATGATCAGAGCCCAGTAGGTGTTGAGCAGGTGCAGCCGGGAGAGCGTCACATACACCGGCACAATGGATGCGTGGATGGGAATCGTCAGGCCCAGCATGAAGAATTTGTTGAGCGTCTTGCGGCGCTTCCAGATCAGCCGGGTCAGCGCAAAGGTGGCCATCAGAGCAACGATAAGCGTGATGATAATGGTGGAAACCGCCACGACGGCGCTGTTGAAGAAGTATTTGCCGATATGACCCACGCCCAGTGCGCTGGTATAGTTGGACCACAGCCAGTGCTTCGGCAGCCCGACGACGTTTTCACCGAAGATCTCCGCGTTGTCCTTCAGAGAGAAGGTGAACATCCAGTATACGGGGAAGAGGTTGACGAGCATCCAGAGGACCAGACCGATATAGATGGCGATCCGGGCCGCCTTGGTATTGTTTTTCATAGACTCAGCCCTCCTCCTTGAAGATCGTGTTGATGAGCAGGGCAAAGCCGAAGCAGAGTACGATCAGCAGCACCGCGATCGTACTGCCCATGCCGTAGCGGTTGCGCAGGAACAGCATGCTTATCATAAGGGTACTCGGCACTTCCGTGGAGTGCAGAGGCCCGCCATTTGTCAGAACATAGATGAGGTCAAAGGATTTCAGGGATCCGGTGACCGCGAAGATCACGCTGATGCGGATGATGGGCTTGATGTAGGGAAGAACGATGTAACGGTTGACCTGACCGTCCGATGCCCCGTCAAGCCAGGCGGCCTCACGAAGCTCCGTGGGGACGCTCTTTACACCGGCGTAGAGCAGCAGCATATGATAGCCCACGTACTGCCACAGGGTCGGAACGAACACCGCTCCGAGAGCGGTAGACTTGGTGCCGAGCCAGATCCTGGTCCATTTCTCCAGCCCGATGCTGCGCAGAAAGACATTCAGAATACCGTAATCCGGGTTGTAGATCTTCAGCCACAGCTGGCCGATAACCACTGTGGAGATCAGGACCGGCATGAAATACACGGAAAGGAAGCCACGCTCGCCCTTGACCTTTTTGCCCAGTGTCAGTGCCAGTCCGAGAGCCAGCGGAAGCTGCAGAAACACAGACAGTGCCGCCAGCAGCAGAGAGTTCCGCAGTGCCCGCATGAAATTGATGGAATTGCTGGTGAAAAGCTCCTTGTAGTTGTTGAAGCCGATAAAGGTCTTTTCGCCGATTCCGTTCCAGTCAAAGAAGCTGTAATAGGCTGAGGCACCGATGGGGGCGATCAGCACGCCGCAGAAGAGAATGAGCGCTGGAAGGAGAAAGATCAGAATATAGAATTTGTTGCTGAATTGTTTCTTCATTCGTCACACCCCTTGGGGGAGGCGGCCCTGCCGGATCCCTGGACGATCCGCGCAAGGCCGCCTCGTGCTTTTTCAGATCAGAATAGTGTTATGATTCCGGGGCGCTAATCAGCCGAGGGACTTGGTCAGGCCGTCCACGAAGGCGTTGCCGTCGATTTCGCAGCCGTAGACCTGGGATACGAAATCAAGGTAGGTGTTGGCCGGGTCGGCGCTCATGGCGTTGTCACCGAACAGAACCATGCCTTCGGAATTCTTCACGATCTCAGCCACGTCAGCAACAAGAGGCTTGACCTCGCTGACATCATAGTCGGGAGTCCAGGCGGGCAGACCGGAGCCGGCGAGATAGCCGTAATGGCAGATGGCTTTGCCGAGCTCGAAGGCAGCCTGAGCGGCGAGATCCGCATTCTTGGAGGAAGCGGAGACAGCAAGGGCGTCGTTCGGGCCGCCGATGACCTGGCCGTAGGTGGCCTTGGTGGAATCCATCACGGGGAACAGGGCGACCTGGGCGTTGAAGCCGGCGTCATTGACTTCGCCGCAGTTCCAGGAACCGTTCTGATAGAAAGCGGTCTTTCCGGCGATGAAGTTGGCCTTGACTTCGTCGTTGCCGAGGGCCATGCCGTTGGGATCAAAGTAGCCTTTGTTGATCATGTCCTGGAAGGTGTCAACTGCGGTGGCGATGGCAGGATCATTCCAGGTGGCGCGGCCGGCGAAGATCTCGTTCATGGCTTCATAGCCGATGGTCTTTTCGATGATGGGCTCGAGATACTCGGTTACGCACCAGGTCTCCTTGCCGGCGCAGCCGAAGGGGATGATATCCTTGGCAAGCAGAGCGTCACAGCAGGCGGTCAGATCCTCATAGGTCTCGGGAACGTGATCCCAGCCGGCCTCTTTCAGCAGATCCATGTTGGCAAAGAGGGTGACGATGTTCATTGTCAGAGGCACAGCATAGTGCTTGCCGTCATAGGTGGAGTTCTGCAGCATGACCTCGGGCAGCTGACCGGCATAGGGCTTGTAGGCCTCGTCCAGGCAGTAAGCCGTTCCGGCGGCAGCGAAGTCGCCCAGGAAGGCGCCGGACCAGGTGAAGAAGATGTCGGGCAGAGTCTCGGGATCGCTCATAGCGGCTTTGATCTTGGTCTTGTAGGACTCGTTTTCAAAGGCTTCCCACTCGATCTTGATGTCGGGATGAGCGGCTTCGTACTCGGCGATGGCCTGCTCATAGGCGGGACGGTTGGCATCACTCTCAGTGGCGATGCACCACAGGGTCAGGACAGTCTGACCACCCTCAGCGGGCTGCTCAGCGGGCTGCTCGGCAGAGGCTGCACTTTCTGCGGGGGCACTGGAAGCGGCACTGCTTCCGCAGGCGGCCAGTGCGAAGACCATACACAGTGCGAGAAGAATGGCAAGAATCTTTTTCATGGTAATCCTCCTGTTTTTTATATGTGTGATTGGTTTGCCTACATTTTAAAAGATTGACGCGGCGCGGATCCAGTCGGTCTCCAGGCAAGCGAAAGGCTGCGCTCTGTCAAATTCTTTCCTTAAGGAAGTTCTGCCTGTCCGGCGGTGATGGAAATGGATGCCGGGCGCTGTCCGGTCAGCGCTGCGGTGCGCTGATCCGGACCCCCGAAGCCCGCGAACAGGGTCCATTCGCCACTGCCCGGGACGCGCTCGCCTGCGTCGTTCACCACTGTGAAGGCGGCAGGATCGATAGCGACGGAGAAACTTGCCTCTTCGCCAGCGGCCAGATGAATCCGCTGAAAACCGCAAAGGATGGAAAACGGTGGTGCAAAGGGGCTTGTTCCGTCGTGAAGGTACAGCTCAATGACTTCTCCGGTATCCCGCTGCCCCTCATTACGGACCGTGACCCGGGCCAGCGCCCGGTCAGCCGACAGCGCAGTGACGCGGCAGCGGCTGTAGGTAAGTCCGTAGCCGAAGGGGTACAGGGGTTCGCCCTGATAATAGCGGTACGTGCGGTTCCGCATGGAGTAGTCTGTAAATTCCGGGAGTTCGCTCAGTGCCCGGTCGGTATAGAAGGTGACAGGCAGTTTCCCGGAGGGAGATGCCTTGCCGAAGAGCAGTTCTGCTACTCCGCGGCCGCCGCCCGCGCCCGGATACCAGGCCAGCAGCACTGCGTCGGCGCGCTCCTGCGCGGCGGAAATATCTATGGAGCTTCCGGCCATCAGGACCAGGACTGTGGGCTTTCCCGCATCCAGGACACGGTCCAGCAGGATGCGCTGCGGCTCGGGCAGAAGCAGATCCGATTTGTCGCCGGAATAATAGCTGTTTCCGGTGTCGCCCTCCTCGCCCTCCAGCGTCTCGTCCAGGCCCAGGACCAGAATGACCGTATCGCTGGCTTTTGCAACCGCGACAGCCTCCGCGAGCCTGTCGTTGGGGGCGGCGAGGGGTTCCACGCTGGCTTCGCTGAGTGCGCACCCCTGGGAATACAGGACGCGGCAGCTTCCGGCCGTGAGGTCCTGGATCCCCTCCAGCACTGTGGTGTAGCGGGAGGCGGTGCCGTGGTAATTGCCGATCAGCGCGCTCCGGCTGTTGGCGTTGGGACCGATCACGCCGATGGTGCCGCAGGAGGCGGCGTCCAGGGGGAGCAGTCCGTCATTTTTCAGAAGAACGCAGCTTTCCAGGGCTGCCTGCCGGGCAAGCTTCAGATGTTCGTCACACTCAATGACATCATAGGGAATGGAATCGTATTCGCTGCCCTCCTCACCCAGGGTGCCGAGCAGATAGCGGGTGGTGAACAGCCGCACGGCGGACCGGGTGATGTCCTCCTCGGAGATCATCCCGAGCTCCAGCGCGTGGAGAATGTGTTCGTAGGTGCATCCGCAGTTGAGGTCGCAGCCGGCCTTCAGCGCCATCTGAACCGATTCGGTGGGAACCGAGGTGACCTTGTGGTTTTCGTGGAAGTCCCGGATCGCCCAGCAGTCGGAGACGAAATGGCCTTCAAAACCCCAGTCTTCGCGCAGAAGGCGCATCAGATAGGAGCTTGCGCAGCATGGCTCCCCGTTGAGCCTGTTGTAGGCACCCATGACGGATTCCACGTCTGCATCCTGCACCAGAGCCCGGAAGGCGGGAAGATAGGTCTCTGCCATATCTTTTGCGGAGGCCCGGGCATCGAAGCTGTGGCGCAGCGCCTCCGGTCCGCTGTGGACTGCGAAGTGCTTTGCGCAGGCCGCCGTCCTGAGTGTATCTCCGTTGCCCTGCAGACCTCTCACGAAGGCTGTTCCCATACGTGCGGTGAGATAGGGGTCCTCTCCGTAGGTCTCCTGGCCGCGTCCCCAACGGGGATCCCGGAAGATGTTTACATTGGGAGACCACATGGTCAGTCCATGGTAGATGTCCCGGTCTCCCTCCCGGGAGAGGGCGTTGTATTTGGCTCTGGCCTCGTCGCCGATGGCACCGGCGATCTGTTCCAGCAGACTGTCATCAAACATGGCGGCCATGCCTATGGCCTGAGGGAAGCTGGTGGCAGTGCCGCCGCGGGCGACGCCGTGCAGGGCTTCGTTCCACCAGTTGTAGGCCGGGATGCCGAGCCTTTCGATGGCCGGCGCGTCAAACCGGAGCTGACCGGCCTTCTCTTCCGTGGTCATGCGTGCTACCAGCTCTTCTGCCAGCTGTTTTGCTCTCTCACGCGTCATTGAGAATGATCTCCCTTCGGCGGCTCATTCAAGCGCTCTGACCGTTTCGCCCTCCAGCAGCCTGCCCTGGACTACAATGTGGCGGGGAGGCGTGGTCCGCGGATGCTCGATCCGCTCGATGAGCTGGGCTGCGGCGATCCGGCCGATTTCTGTGGTGTTCTGCTGCCAGGTGGTAAGCTTGGGACTGACCATCTTGGCCATGTGTATGCCGTCATAGCCGGCTACGGAAATGTCCTCCGGGATCCGCAGTCCTGCCTCATAAATGGCGTTGATGCCGCCAATGTAGGAATAGTCGTCAGAGAACAGAATGCAGGTGGGCGGTGTGGGCAGGGCAAGCAGCTTTTCTGTCGCCGCCTGGCAGCTGATGGGCTCGTGGTACTCACATTCGCCGATGTATTCATCCGGAACCGTAAGACCCAGTGCCTCACAGGCCCGGTAGAAGCCCATCAACCGGTTTTCCGTAACAGCCGTGGGGTTTCCGTGAATATAGGCAATGCGGCGGTGGCCTTTCCCGTAGACATAGCGGACCAGGGATTCAAGTCCGTTCATATTGTCGGAGAGGACTGCCGGACGGTTGTTGAAGGCGTGGTCCAGTGTGATCACCGGAAGGTCGGAATAGACCAGAGCCTGCACCTGCGGATCAAGAAAGTCCGCGCATATGATTGCCACGCCGTCCACGCCCCGGAAAAGAGCATGCTGCAGAAAGCTGGTGTTTTTCCGTCCCAGATTATTGCTGATAAACTGGACGTCATAACCGCAGCGCTCGGCTTCCAGACGGAAGCTTGTCAGGGTCGAGGCGAAGTACTCGTGGGTAAAACCGCTGTTGGAAAGGTCCATGAACAGGATTCCGATGTTGTAGCTGCGGTTGGTCTTCAGTGCTCGGGCGGCGGAGTTGGCAGTATAGCCCAGTTCCTTCGCCGCGGCCAGAACCCGCTGGCGTGTTGCCTCACCGACATCCTGGTAGCCGTTGAGGGCCTTGCTTACCGTGGCGGTAGACACACCGCACCGCAGTGCAATATCCTTGATGGAAACCACGGGAACAGCCCTCCTTTACTTAAACGTTTTCGCAACTCCAAAATATCGTATTTTCAGAAAAAAAGCAATAGGTGTTTCGAAAAAAGTGCCTCTCTAATGATTTTTCATGATTCATGCCCATATAAAGCAGGCGTTATTTGTGCAATATAGCCAAAATGCTGCTGATAAAAGGAAAGGAAAGATGCGAATTCTGCGACTGATTTCGGAGGAGAGGCTGCTTGATCTGGAGGCTTTTCGGAATCCCCAGCACCTGAATAATCAAAACAGCCTAAACGTTTTCATATAGGAAAATCAAGGGGAATGTATAACCTGGAAGACAATCTGGGGCGCTGATCTGCGCTGGAGACAGAAAAATGCCCGGACAGTCTGCAAAACTGTCCGGGCTGCCGGCTGTGTATGCGGTTCAGGTGCGTATGCAGGGCTGAACCGGGGGATCAATACATGGTGGTGCCGTGATCCACGTATAGAATCTGACCGGTGATCGCCTTGGCTTCGTCCGAGGCCAGGAACAGGATGGCCTTGGCCTGATCCTCCGTCTGGGCCTCCGGCAGGGTAATGTCAATATGCTTCCCGCACAGAGCTGCGAAATCCTGATTGAAGAACTTCGCGGCCTCCGGCGCATTGAGGGGAGTAGGCGTGGGGCCGGGGCCGACGGCATTGCAGCGGATGTCCGTGGCGGAGAACTGGATGGCGATGTTCTTGGTCATGGCATTGACTGCGGCCTTGGCGGCACTGTAGGAGATGCCTGCCACACCCTGGGAGCCGATAGAAGAAACATTCACAATGGAACCCTTTCCGGCTTTGACCATGTGCTCCAGGGCGTATTTGCTCATCCAGTATACGGAATACTGGTCGATCTTGCAGACCTCGTCGTACCATTCCTCGGTGCAAAGATCGATGGGCATATGCCTGTCTGCGATGCCGGCGTTGTTTACCAGGATGTCAATGCGGCCGTATTTTTCAATGGTGTAATCTACCGCCCTGTGGCAGCCCTCCGAGGTGGAAAGATCGGCTTCCACTGCGCTGATCTCTCCACCCATGGCGGTGATTTCCTCTACGGTCTTTCTGTTCTCATCCGCCCGGCGGGCGGCAATGACCACTTTGGCACCCTCTTTGCAGAAGACCTCCGCTGTCTTTTTTCCGATGCCGGAGTTGCCTCCGGTGACAATGGCAATCTTGTTCTCGAGTCTGTTCATATTCGTATCCTCCTTGATCGTAGGGGCGGAGATCCGCCGTATTTCAGAATTTACGGGGTAGCTTATATCGCAATTATCCGCCTGCAGGGCAGAAATTGCAAGTGTCAAAACCACGCCTGCCATATCAAAAACACAGAAGATCCTGCGCCGGACAGATGCCCGGTGCCCGGCTGTGCATACGGGGTACGCCGGGCTCCTTGAACCCCGGGAAAACATGTGATACAATCGACAGCAGGAAACCCGGCGCGGTGACGGAGGTATCAGATATGACGGAACGTATCGAAAGGATCAGATCGTATTACGGCCTGCAGCCACATCCGGAAGGCGGATGGTTCGCGGAGGTCTATAAGGCGCCGTTTCTGCATAACGGACGTGCGCTTGCCGGAAGTATTTACTTCCTCCTGGAGAAGGATGAGATCTCTCACTTTCACCAGATCGACTGTGACGAGATCTGGTACTTCCATGAGGGGTGTGGACTGAAGATCACCGTACTCATGCAGGGAGAGAAGAAAGAGATCCGGCTGGGACCGGATCCGGAGCTGGGACAGAGTTTCATGGCGGTGATCCCCGCAGGCGCTGTTTTCGCGGCGGAGAACCTGGACCCCATGGGCTATACGTTCCTGTCCTGCGCCACAGCCCCGGCCTTTACGTACGAGGGATTCCGCCTGATAGACCGCCGGGAGCTTAGAGAGCGATTCCCGGAGCATGCCGGTGAGACCGGCAGACTGGCGATTCCGTCAGAAGAAGGATCGATCGAATAAAAGGTACCCGCCGGCGTGCCGGCGGGTTTTTCCATTGTGTGCATGCAGGCTGTGGTTTAAAGAATTCGAATCAGGATCATATAGCAGACAGTCCCTGCAACGATTGACAGGTACATGTTCTTCCGAACGATCTGAAGGACGGCAACCAGACAGCATGCAGCCAGTTCGGGAATACCGAAAGGGAAATGCGTCAGGTCCGTATTCCGCAGGCAGTACGCGACCAGGATTGTCATGATGGCGGGCGGCAGCGCTACACTGAGATACCGTATAACTTTCGGCAGCGGTCTGTTTCCGAACAGCAGAAAGGGAAATGCCCGCAGTGCCCATGTAACAGCGGCGATCACGGCGATTACCGCGACAGGATAGTACGCACTATTCATACCGGGAGCCCTCCTTCGCTTCAACGGGCCGGCGAAGAAGAATCAGCGCTGCCAGGCAGGTGACCAGAGATGGAATGAGAAAGAGCTCTTTGCCCAGCAGGAGATAGAATCCCAACGCACATACAGCGGCAGTAAGAAACGGAAGTCTGGAGCGGTACATGCGCCACTGGTTGATGACGACAACGAGGAAAAAGGCAGTTGCGGAGAATTCGATTCCGCGCAGGTCGAACTGCAGATACTGCCCGGCACAGGAACCAAGAAAGCAGCCAAACACCCAATAGAAATGATCAAGCAAGGCAATCAGAAAGGCGGCTCTGTCCTCGTTAAGGCCTTCGTCATATTGTATGGAGCAGAGGATGGAATACGTCTCATCGGTCAGGGTCAGGATCATGTAGGGGCAGCGCCAGCCCATCCTCCGGAATCTTTCTATCAGGCCTATACCATAGAAAATATGGCGGGCATTGACGAAGAATGTCATCAGGGCCAGTGAAAGCAGAGAAGCCCCGGATGTCATCATCGGCACCATGACGAGCTGCATGGAACCGGCAAAGATAAAAAATGCGGAAGCAGTGGAAAGCAGCACCCCGTACCCGGATTCGCTCATCAGAATACCAAATGCGATGCCTATAAAAAGATATGTGAAAAAGATCGGAACAGTATTCCTGACAGCAAATCGAAATTCCCGCACAGACTAAACCACCTTTTGCAATTGCAGAATCCCGTATATTGTGACATACTCCCCGGACTGAAGTCCGAGACTTCTTAAGCTCGGATCCGGAGATTGTGCGATCAACGGGAAATGCCTCACAAGTGAGGTCTTACAAACCCTCCTGCAAAGGTTGATGCCCCAACCTTATGGGAAGTGCTATGTGCTCAGCATAGACAACCCCATGTT
>JAEEGL012815365.1_pt1 | contig 13298 bp, 7 predicted proteins | sample 9134231 | NCBI WGS metagenome assembly JAEEGL01 (sample SAMN16246548, study PRJNA631951) | gut metagenome | biome: gut microbiome; feature: rumen; material: fiber-attached | host: Bos | place: Iran: Karaj | collected 2018-10 | reverse complement strand
TTACATCTAAAGGAAGGATGTACCGCCTTAAGGGATATGAGATACCTTCAAACAGCCGGACGGGAAGAGGAACCAATCTGGTCAACATCCTGCAGCTGGGTGAAGATGAAAAGGTGACTTCAATGATACGCATAGCGGGATTTGATGAAGGTTATCTCGTTATGCTTACGGAAAAAGGAATACTGAAACGCACAGCACTTTCTGAATATAAGAATATACGGAAGAGCGGCATCATCGCGATATTGCTTAATGAAGGAGATAAACTGGCGTGGGTCTGCTGTACGGACGGAAGTGCCGAAATAGTCGCCGCGACGAGAAACGGGATGGCGATACGCTTTGCCGAGACCGATGCCCGCCCGATCTCCCGTGCTGCCCGAGGAGTTAAAGCCATAAAGATGGAAGAAGACGACATCATTGTGGGCGCGGCAGAGCTGACCGGGGACGGAGGCATGTTGCTTACCGTTACAGAAAACGGCAAAGGACGCAGAACGACGGCAGATAATTACCCGCTGCAGAAAAGGGGAGGCAAAGGAATAAGGAACTACCCCGTTAAACGCGGCGGACCGGTTGCGGGAGTAAAGCTTGTCGGAGAAGGGGAAGACGTATTCCTTATCACCGACAGCGGCATCATCATACGCACGCCGGCAGACGGTATAGCACAGCAGTCGCGTTACGGAGCGGGAGTAAAGACCGTCCGCATCGACGAGGGGGGAAAGGTCGTTGCAATGGCGACCCTCGGGGCTGAATTCACAGACGAATCGGAAGATGATATTGATCCTGAGGCTGAAGGTGAAGGGCTGGACCGGGAGTGAACGGATGATCAAAAGCATGATTGTGGTTAATGTACGATAACAGGCACGGGTTTTTTACGTTTTACCGATAAAGCCTTTCTTGTAAGAAGACCAAAATGGTGATATACTTTAAATGGTAAAACATGTTATTATCACCCCGTTTTACGTACCGCACAGATAAAGGGTGTTAAGAAAGGAGAAACGATCATGTTTGAGTTTGCACCTGTAAGCCCGAAAATCAGAGCCCTGCTGGATAAAAAAGCAAAGGCAAACAACGGCAATATCGTAATAAATGCCGAACGAACAAAGATATACACCGATTATTACAGGACACACGAGATGGAGCACAATATTATGAAGCGTGCCCACTGCCTGTATGAATGGTGTGCTAAAAAGAAGATATTCATCGACGATGATGACTTCTTTGCCGGGAATATGGCTCCGACATACCGCGGGACATCTCCCTACGTTGAATGGAACGTCCGCTGGATAAATGATGCCGTCAACGACAGTGATGAAAGTTTCAAAGCTGCCTGGCAGACTCCTGGATGCACATACATGTCCGACGAAGACAGGGAGATATTCCGTGATGCCTGCGAATTCTGGAAAGACCGGACCTTCCCAGCAAGAATGGAAAGCATCGTGCCCCAGATGATCTATGACATACACGGAAACGGTGTTACGGACTTCGCGACACGTTATACCTGGTTTTCCGATATGCCTACCGGACACTACGTCACCAATTACAACAAGGCGATCCATGTGGGATTTGCAGAGATCCGCCGTCAGGCTCTTGAAAAAATGGCCGGGATGGAGGGAAAGGTATTCGGTAATGACGCCAGACGGTACACCTTCTACCGCAGCGTGGTCATCGTCTGTGACGGAATCATATTGCTCATGAAGAGATATGCTGAACTCGCGGCCGAAAAAGCAGCGAAGGCAGCAGACCCCGAACTGAAGGCAAAGTTTGAAAAGATGGCAGATTCCCTTAACTGGATATCCGAGAATCCCTGCCGCAATACATGGGAAGCATTTGAAGTCATCCTGCTTTATTATATGGTTCTTGTCTGTGACGCACAGCAGCACGGACTTACCCTCGGAAGGATGGACCAGTATGCCGGTTACTTCCTTGACAAGGAACTTGCAGAAGGTGTCTATTCTCAGGAAGAGGCCCAGGAACTGGTTGATGCTTTCATCCTCAAGATGGGAGACAACCTTGCACTTTCCACCATGCCTCCGAACCCGGTACTGGCGGGAATGGCCAAGGAAGGCAAATGCATGACCGGCGGATGCAACGGACAGCATTTCACCGTCGGAGGAGTAAAGAAGGACGGCACGGACGCCACAAACTCACTTACCCTCTGTTTCCTGCAGACTTACGGCAGGCTTTTCCTGGTCGAGCCGTCCATATCCTGCAGAGTCCATAAAAATACGCCGGACATCGTTTGGCAGTATGCCATCGAGTCATCAAAGATCGCCGGAGGTATGCCTACCATCGAAAGCGATGAATGTATCATCCCCGGACTTATGCTGCGCGGCCTTTCAATGGAAGATGCCCGGGACTATGCAATAGTCGGATGTGTCGAACCGGTCGGCTGCGGTACTGAATGGTCCGCTTGCGGCAATACCGGCCGTGAAAGTTTCTGGTGCATGATCGGAACGATGGTCCTGGCGATACATAACGGGACCAACCCCATGACAAATGTTTCGGCCGGACTCAAAACAGGGTATCTGTATGAGCATGAGACCTTTGAAAGCTTTAAAGCCGCTGTAGAGGCCCAGATGCATTACTTCCTCAACTGGCATGTGACGTACACCAACTTCTTCGAACTGATGTACGCTGACAATTATCCCTGCATCTCTGCATCGGTCACGATGGAAGGATGTATGGAAAGCGGTCTGGATGTAACGTGGGGAGGGGCAAAATACAACTCCACGGGACTGACCTGCCTGGGTATAGGCAATATGGCCGATTCCCTTATGACGATTAAGAAACTCTGCTATGAAGAAAAAAGATATACCCTGAAAGAACTGTATGATGCTCTCTGCGCTGACTGGGTCGGCTATGAGGAACTGCAGGAAGTCATTATCAACGAAGTACCCCACTATGGCAACAATATAGACGAAGTCGATGCGCTGGCTGTCTGGGCGATGAATATCTTCGCAGACCACATGAACAATGCATACGGTCCCCGCGGATACTTCCGTCCCGGTACATTTACGATGACCACACATCTTCCTTACGGGGCAATGACGGCGGCAACGCCTGACGGACGCAAGGCAGGTTCTCCTCTGGCCGAAGCCATCTCTCCGAGACAGGGCTTCGACAAGAACGGTCCGACGGCACTTCTTGCTTCAGCATCCAAACTGCCGCACATAAAACTTCTTAACGGCGACCAGATGAACATCCGTTTCAATCCCGCGACCGTTAAGGGAGATGAGGGGACACAGAAACTGCGTGAGATGTTCCAGACTTATTTCGATATGGGCGGCATGCAGATACAGTTCAACGTTGTCAGCACGGATGACCTCCACAAGGCACAGAAAGCTCCTGACGAATTCAAGGATATGATCGTTCGCATCGCCGGTTTCTCGGTATACTTTGTCGAGATGCCCAAGCCTCTTCAGGATGACTTTATCACCCGTACAGAGCAGCAGATGGGTTGATCTGATAATGGAAAAAGCACAGTACAGAACTTCTCCCCGGGAATCCATCCCGGGGAGATTTTTAAAATATGTGAAAGTATCGCCTGAAGATGATTGTTTATTAAAGAAAAACCTAATACATGAGGGAACAGATCAAGAAAACAAAGGACATGCAGGAGAAGAAAACAAAAGAATATAAGTACTGTTGATCACGGCAAAAAAAGACCTCCTGTGCAGATCCATGATCATGCACGAGAGGTCTGTAATTTCCTGTTTATTCAGTCCAGATCAAGCAGGGCGGTCTGCCGTTATTTCTTTTTCCCGGGCTTCGGCTCAGGCAGTTCTTCAAACATTGCTTCAAATAATCCTGACAGATACTCCCTGTTGTCAACATCATCGACCAGAAGCATTTCTTTCCCACCTTCGTAAGGCAGAGCATAGTTTACATCCTTCATATAATTGATTGCCGAACTGATGGGTTTTACCAGCAGCCGGTCATCATAAAGGCCGCCGACGACTTTGCCCTGATAATAGATAATATATTCTCCCATCATGGCCCGATATGATATTCCCTGCAGTGATGAAAGCTGGTCCAGAATAAACAACAGATAATTTTTAGTTGAAGACATGGCGAACTTCCTTCTTTAGATCATTTGTTCCCGGCAGAATGATATAACTGATACCGGGATATGGTATCCGGTAAAGATGTCTGCTGCCATGAAAAATGTTTTAAATGAATGGAGAGACAAAACGGAACTATTGATTATTCGTGTCAGATGCAGGATCCGGGGAGCGTGCTCCGTAAAGAGGAACGCTTAGAAGATCTTCGGGATCAAGAAGGGAGAAATACCGGCTGTGGGCTTCTTCATAAGTAGCTTTAAAATCCTCATCGTTATCGCTGAGAACGCTTTCAAAATACAGATGTTCATGGTCGGCCAGTTCCGGATGCATACGAACGACCGTAGCAACGCCTACGTTTGAACAGACTGCTGCTATACGGCGATATTCGACAAGCAGATTTGTAAAACTGATGTCAGCATACATACTGCACTCATTGTTGCTTAACCGATGCAGATGATTGCGTTTGAATATAGTGATAAGTTCACAGACGACACGCACAAGTGCTTCTATATCACGTGCAGACTTCTCGTCTCCGTAGCGGAAAGCGGCATCGGTTTTATCCAGTATCTGAAACAGAACGTCTTCCATCACATGGATCTCTTTCAACGCCATAGGCGAGAACGATGTGTCGTTCTGCACCATGGCTGAAGCAATATCCGCTATATTGACGGCATGGTCTCCAAGGCGTTCGAATTCCGATGTGACTTTGTAATACTGACTCAAGATCAAGCTGTGCTGTTCCTGTTTAAGATGAGACAGAAGTTCCACAGTATATTTGCTGACGCGGTCAGTGAGCCGGTCTATTTCATCCTCTTCAAAAACGATCTCTTTATGCATGGCCTCATTATACTTATCCAGCAGACGGAAAGATTTTTCGATATTGTCGCGGGAAGCGACAAATGAAGTCAGCAGGACCTGATAACAGCTCTGCAGTGCCAGAGCCGGGGTATTGAGAAAGCTGGGGTTCAAAGCATCAAGCTCATTCTTGTATTTTTCCTCCGGCTCCGGCCGATCCTTAACTATGAGACGGCTGAGTCTCTCATAAGTATTCAGCATCGGGAAAAGCAATATGGAACAGGAGAGGTTGAAGACAGTGTTGGTATTTGCTATGGTTCCGGAAGTAACGATACGGTCCCAAAGGCCGCCAAGGAGGCCGAAATGATGAGCTATGGCAACACCGACAAGCACGAGCACGGTCTTGCTGAGGTTGAAAATAATATTAACGATCCCGACACGTTTTGAATCCTGTTTTGCACCTATTGAACAAACGATTGCAGTAGTTACGCAGTCACCGAGATATATTCCGACGATAACGGCATAGATTGCCTTAAAAGTCAAAAGTCCGGATGAAGAAAATGCCTGGAGGATACCTACTGAAGCGGAAGAGCTCTGTAATATAAATGCAATTATAGCTCCGGTGATATATCCTATCAGAGGACTTTTACCCAGATTGGAAAACATGTGTTCTATAATACCGGAACTGCTCAGAGCATCGACAGCACTGGTCATATTAAGAAGACCAGAAAACAGAATGCCGAAGCCTATCGCAATGCTGCCGACAGACTTTGAATTCTTCATAAATCCGCCCATTATCAGGACCATTCCCAAAACAAGGGCTATCGGAGCGAGCGTGGAAGGGCGAAAGATCTGCAGCCATGCCATGCCGGAGGCGTCAACATCCAGCAACCGAATTATCTGACCTGTAACCGTAGTACCGACATTTGCGCCGACAATGATGCCCAGCGACTGATGCAGCGTCAGTATCCCTGCGCCTACAAGACCGGAAGTTATGACGATTGTTGCGGTTGACGACTGGATCAGAGCAGTAACGAGCAAACCTAGAATAAAAGACTTTAAAGGATTGTTCGTTACTTTTTCTATAGCAAGCTTCAGTGCGCCGGAAGAGTTTTCTTTCAGAGAGTTTCCCATCAGCCGCATGCCATACAGAAACATAGCCAGGCCGCCGAGAAGAGAAATTACGTCAAATACACTCATATATTTGTCCTTGATAAAAAAATATTCAAATCCTACCCATTATGCATAATACTAAAATATTTCATCACCGTCAAGACCTGTACATACAGCACAATGATTGTTGCAAAAAAAGAAAAGGAAGCGGAATACCGCTTCCTTAAACATGTTGAAAAGAAGTAATGACGGACACTTACAGCGAATCCGTTCTAAAAAGAGATCATTCTGCCTCTGCAGGTTGATCTGAGGAGACACCGGTATCTTCGTCAGGTTCATCTACGGGAAGAAACAGGGCAGCAGCTTCCGTACCAGAGGTAAGGACTTCATTTTCCTTCTTTCGGCGGCGGGGCTTGTCAGACTTTTTATCGAAGCAGATATAAAGGACGGGTATTATGACAAGAGTCAGAAGGGTAGCCATGGTAAGTCCGCCCATGATGACGAAGGCCATGGGGCGCATCATATCCGCACCGGTACCGCGGCTGATCAGCATAGGCAGCAATGCGAGAACGGTCGTGATGGTAGTCATCAGGATAGGACGGAGACGGGTACGGCCGGCAAACTTTATGGCCTCGTCGCGATCCATCCCTATGTCACGGCGGTACTGGTTGATGCAGTCTATAAGAACGATGGCATTGTTAACAACGATACCGACCAGCATGATTATACCGACATAAGATGTTATATTAAGCGAACTGCCTGTCAGGAACAGGCCCAGAACGGCTCCGGTAAAGGCAAGCGGCAGCGAAAGCATTACAACGAATGAAAAACGAATGGATTCAAACTGTGCCGCCATTATCATAAAGACCAGGATAACTGCGAGGATAGCAGCCTGGAGAAGGGACCTGAACGCTTCAAGCATCAGTTCGTTCGTTCCGCCTGAATAGAACTCTACGCCCTGGGGGAGAGAAAGTTTAGCGAGAGCTGCCGAAACGTCACGGTTGACGGAGCCGCTGTCACGTCCGAAGATCTGACCGGTCACGGTAACGACCTCCTTGCCTCCGTCACGGGTTATGGTCACCGGACCGTTCTCCAGAACGATCTCGGCTACCTCGGAAAGAGGAACGACTGCACCGGTAGGTGTTGACAGAGTGATGTTGTTTATCTTCTGAAGAGTATCATAATCCTCCTTGGGATAGCGGACCACGATATTGAGTTCCTCGCCGGAATAGAGCATCTTTGCTGCCGTTGAACCGTTTATCTGTGAATGGACAGAAGCCAGGACGGTATAAGGAGTGAGCCCGTAGAACGAGGCACGCTCCCGGTCAACATCTATACGGGCCTCCGGATTGCCGGAAGAAAGTGAGTTGGAAGTATGTACGACACCTGGAGTACCGGAAATGACCTGTTCTATCATATCTACGGAGTAATCAAGAGAAAGCTTGTCATCACCGGTGACAGAGATGGAGACATTGCCGGAACCCATGGAAATAGAGGATGTGTCCACCTGTTCTACCGAGATCTCCACTCCGGGGATATCAGAAAGCATGTCACGTATGAACTGCTCGTTTTCAGCTGTTGAAGAGGTGCGGTTATCTTTAAGATTGATCGAAAAAGATGCCGAGGATCCTGAGACCGAAAGAGAGAGCTGGTCTATATCCGAAACGGTAAGAAGACGTTCTTCAACAACCGTCGCGGTACGGTCCATGGCAGTGAGAGAGGTACCGTTAGGAGCTTTTACAGAAACCGAGAGCTGTCCTGCATCGGTGGAGGCAAGAAGTTCAGTTCCTATTGCAGGGATCATGGCAAAGCCTGCGATAAAGTAGACAACAGCAATCACGATTACTTTTGCCCTGTGGGATATCGCCCAGCCCAAAAGACGGGAATACACATCGGATACGCGGCTGAGGGCACGATCAAAAACACTTTCTTTGGTCTTGGGGGGAGGGGACAGTTTGTTGAACAGACAGGGGACTATCGTAAGAGCGGAGAGAAGGGATGTGATGAGTGAAAAAGTAATGGTGAGGCCTGCCTGGGCGAAAAGTTCGGAGGTAAAGCCTTTCATAAATACAATAGGAAGGAAAACGGATACAGTCGTAAGGGTGGATGCAAGAATGGCCCCGCCTACGAACGAAGAACCCTTTATTGCCGCGTCGAACGGAGACATACCGTTCTGACGGTATGAATAAACGCTTTCAAGGACGACGATCGAGTTATCGACCATCATGCCGACTCCTATCATCAGACCGCTCAGGGAAACAACATTAAGGGTGATCTTGCAGAAATACATAAGGACGAAGGTAAGTATGACCGATAGAGGGATGGAGGTCGCAATGATAAGCGAGAGCCTGACGCTTCCCAGAAAAAGGAGAAGGACCAGAACTGCAATAACAGCACCGGCAAGCAGGGCCTGGACAACGCTGCTGATGGATTCTTCGATAAAGCTGCCCTGGTCGGAGAAGACAGTCATCTTATAGGAGTTTTCAGCGTTGCTGCGTTTAACCAGCTTCCTTACTTCACGGCAGACAGAAAGCATGTTGGCGTCCTGTTCACTGGTGACAGAGATCATCAGGGTATCCTTGCCATCTACCCTTGAGATCGAAGTCCGTTCCTTTCCTGAGAGGGAAACGTCTGCAACGTCTCCAACCGTGACAGTGCCGCCGGTCGGCAGTGTTATGGGAAGGCTTTCTATGTCGGCAAGGTTTTCAAAGGTAAACTCTCCTCGAAGGATGAGATCCCGGTCGCCATAGGAGGTGGAACCGGCCGGCATGTTCATTTTAGCGGCGGAGATAGTGCTGCTGATCATCTGAAGGGTAAGATTATACCGGGTAAGCTGTTCGGGGATCACCTGGACAAGGATCTCCTGTTCCAGACCGCCGGAAACAGAGACGGAAGCGACGCCGTTTATGCTTTCAAGCTGAGGCTGAAAAGAACTCGTCACGGTATTGTAGAGCATCTCCATATTATCGCCTGAGACATATATTACGGAAGCGGGCATAGAATCCATACTGGCAGAGATAACGCTGGGTATGCCCACATCATCGGGAAGATAGGAAGAAACAGTCTGACAGCGCTCCCGAACGGAAGTACGGGTCTCGTCCATATCGGTCCCGAAATCAAACATAAGTACGATAGTAGATCTGCCTTCAGAAGAATATGAAGTCATGGAATCAAGGCCGCTGATATTCGAAAGAGCAGTTTCAAGTGTTTGGGTCACTATACTGTCGACTTCGGAGGGACTCGAATTGGGATAAGAGGTAAAGATGATAAGAGCGGGAAGATTCATATCGGGAATAAGCGCAACAGGCAGTGAAGTCAGAGACACATAACCGAGGACCAGGATGGTGAGAACACACATCAGAAGGGCAACGGGTCTGCGTACGGCAACAGAGATAAGTTTCATCAGAACACCGCCTTACTGGGAGATGATCACACCGATGCCGTCTGCAAGCATGGGATGGCCGGAAGTGATGACAGTCATGCCGGGTTCCATACCGGAAAGGATCTCTATATACTCGGTATTGTATATCCCGGTAGTGACATTGAGACGGTGGGCTGTATTGTCTTCGTCAATAATATAGACATAACTGCCTTCGGAATCATAGTTGACAGCGCCGAGAGGAAGGACCCATGTATCTTCGGAACGGGAGGTAACGATAGCGATTCTGGCTGTCATTCCGGCCTTGAGCAGGTTTTCGGTATTGGGAAGCTCGACCTTTATGCTGTAAAGGCCGGTCACAGGATTAGGTTCGGGAGAGATCTCGGTGATGATACCCGGAATGTTTCCTTCAGAGGTCTGTGCCGTTACACTGTCGCCGACTTTAATGAAATCGATATAAGCGTCTGTTACTGCAAGAGTGGCGGTCATGCTTTGGGAAGAGGAGATCGTCACGGCCGGAGCAGAGGGAGAAAAAGGCTCGTTGACTTTAACGTTGACGGAGGTCACCACGCCGTCACAGGGAGCAGTCGTACGCGAATAAAGGAGCTGGCGGGCGGCGGATTCGTAAGCGGATAGAGCCTGTTCATACTGGAGACGTGAAAGCTCTGCCGATGCCGGAAGAGTGGAATCCTTGGCAATATCAAGGCTTGCCCTTGCGGAATCGTAGGCAAGACGGGCCTGATCGAGAGCCCTTGATGCAGATTCCAGCTGGGCTTTTGTAACGCCTACGGTGACCGGGGTCTGGTTCAGCATGTCTTTGTATGTCGAAAGAGCAGCCTCATAGCTGATCTCGGCAGTATCCATATCTGTTTTTTTGGCGGAAAGAACCTGTGTCTCTTCGGGAGAGGGTTCCTCCAGCTGTTCATATTCAGCCAGAGCTCTCTCATACTCATCCTTTTTCTGAAGATAATCAGAGTTAAGAAGGGCAGCATTCTGGCGCGCTGCCTCTATCTGTTCTTCACTGAAGGGCTAGACCGTCGTGGCGGAAGGAGCATTTTCGGCATTGTCATAAGCCTCTTCAGCCGCGTCATAGGCCATACGTGCCTGCTTGACGGCAGCCTGGAGCTGGGTAAGCGTACTGTCGGCAGAGCCCCCTACGGTAAGGTTATAGCTTTCATTTGCGATATCTACCGCAAGTTCCGCACTTTTAAGTGAAAGCCTGATGTCGGTATCATCATATGAAAACAGAAGGTCTCCTTTCCTTACGGTATCTCCCACCGAAACGGCAACGGAATTGACGATACCGGAAAGACGGGGATAGACAGAGGAAGACTCGGTTGCCGTAAGCTTGCCGACGAATTCGGTATAAGTTTCCAGTTCACGTTTTACTGGCTTCTGGGCAGTAACGACGATCTGCTTCTGAACCGACTGATTCGAGGCAGATCCATTGGAAGCACTGCAGGCCGTGATACTTAAAAGCATCAATACAGACAAGGTAAAAACGATCAGTTTTCTGCGCATATAAACCTCCGAAAAAGAAATAATCCTAAGAACACATTCTTACCATTTTAATTCCATATATCATTATACAGTCATATGCAAGAAAAAAGATAGCCGTGTTCAATATAAAGTATTAATAATAAATGAATAAATCGGGGAAGTATTACTTAAACTGAATACTTCCCCGAGCGGTCTCTATTTAGGCTTTTTTTGAACGTTCTTCTTCAAGAGCGGAAGCTATAAACTCTTCCAGGGGAACCGTACCGCTGTCGCCTTTGGAACGGTCTCTTACGGAAACGGTACCGTTCGCAGCTTCGTTTGCTCCAAGAACCAGCATGTACGGGATCTTCTGAAGCTGAGCCTCACGGATTTTATACCCTATCTTTTCCCTGCGCTTATCGCATTCGATTCTGAAGCCGGCATCTTCAAGGGCACTGCAGACCTTGTCGGCATACTCATCCTGATCCTCGGTTATAGTCATCACCCTCATCTGGACCGGAGCGAGCCATAAAGGAAATGCACCTGCATAGTGCTCGGTAAGAATACCTATAAAGCGTTCTATGCTGCCGTAAACGGTGCGGTGTATCATAACCGGACGATGTTTTTCCCCGTCAGGGCCGGTATATTCGAGTTCAAAGCGTTCTGGCATCTGAAAGTCGAGCTGAAGGGTGCCGCACTGCCAGGTACGCCCTATCGAGTCGACGAGGTGGAAGTCTATCTTAGGACCGTAGAAAGCTCCGTCCCCGGGGTTTATGGTATACGGGGTGCCTGTAGTTTCAAGAGCCTTCTGCAAAGCGGCCTCGGCGGCATCCCACTGGGCTATCTCACCCATAAAGTCATCAGGGCGGGTAGAAAGCTCGACATGGTAACTGAATCCGAATACCTTATATATACGGTCGATGAGATTGATGACGCCAAGGATTTCGGAAGGGATCTGCTCGGGGGTCATATAAAGGTGGGCATCATCCTGGGTAAAGCAGCGGACCCGCATAAGACCGTGAAGGGCACCGGAAAGCTCATGACGGTGAACGATTCCCATTTCAGCCATACGGCAGGGAAGGTCGCGGTAACTCCATGGGCGGCGTTTATAAGCCAGCATCCCGCCGGGGCAGTTCATGGGTTTGATCGCGTAGCCCTGATCGTCTATAGTGGTAAAATACATATTTTCCTTGTAATGATCCCAGTGACCGCTGCGGTGCCAGAGCTCCTCGTTCAGGATAAGAGGAGTACGTATCTCTTCATAGCCGGCTTTTTTATGCTCCTCACGCCAGTAGCTTTCCAGCGTATTGCGAAGAGCCATTCCCTTCGGGAAGAAGAAAGGAAATCCGGGTCCCTCGTTCATGATGGCAAACAGGTCAAGTTCACGTCCAAGCTTACGATGGTCACGGCGCTTGGCCTCTTCGAGCATGTTGAGGTATGCATCAAGATCTGACTTTTTGGGGAAAGCCGTGCCGTAAACGCGGCAGAGCATGCGGTTATTGCTGTCACCGCGCCAATATGCACCGGTGCAGGAAGTCAGTTTAAACGCCTTGACCTTGCCCGTGTCGGTCAGGTGAGGCCCGGCGCACAGGTCGCAGAAATCGCCCTGACGATAGATCGAAATAAGTTCTCCTTTGCCGGCATGCTCATTTATGAGTTCCACCTTATACGGCTCATCGGCAAACAAGGCCAGTGCTTCTTCCGGAGAGATCTGCATGCGCTCAAGGGGAATTGCTTCTTTGACGATGCGGGCCATTTCCTCTTCTATTTTAACCAGATCCTCTCCGGTAAAGGGCTTCTCAACGTCAAAATCATAGTAAAAGCCGTTGTCTATGGCAGGACCGATCGAGATCTTTGCCTGAGGAAACAGCCTTTTGACCGCCTGTGCCAGAATATGAGACGCGGTATGGCGAAATGCGCGGCGTCCGCCGTCATCATCAAAGGTAAGGATGTCGATCTCACAGTCGGTATCAAGCGGTGTCCGTATATCGAATATCTTATCGTTCATTCTGACGGCACATGCGTTTTTGTAGGTCCCGCCTCCGAGAGCCTTTATTGCATCATAAGCCGAAGTACCAGCTTCGACCTGTCTGACTGCTCCGTTTCTGAAGGTAACGTTAATCATTTGACAGACTCCTTTGTAAAAAAAATAGCCCCGCCCAAGAAAACGGGGCGAAGCACAGCTCCACGGTTCCACCCGATTGTACACATAAAGCGTACACTCATAGCCGGCGGATAACGGCGCCGCCCGGTATGCTTGTGCAGAAGCCTTTTCACATACGCCATGCGAGAGCGGTGCCCATAACACGTACAGCCGCAGGCGCTTGCAGCCAAGGCGCCATTCTCTGAAGCGGTCACACGGAAGGGGTCCCCCGTAAAAGCTGAAATATCTGATACTGCAGGACAAAACGGCAGATCCAGCCGAAAAGTCCATAACCCATATTACAACCGCAGGAGGTTATTGTCAACAGTTT
>JAEEGL012060762.1_pt1 | contig 13298 bp, 11 predicted proteins | sample 9134231 | NCBI WGS metagenome assembly JAEEGL01 (sample SAMN16246548, study PRJNA631951) | gut metagenome | biome: gut microbiome; feature: rumen; material: fiber-attached | host: Bos | place: Iran: Karaj | collected 2018-10 | reverse complement strand
CTTCTCCATCTTCTGCTCCTGAAGCTGAATGTATTGATCCCGGAGCTCAATAACTCTATGGATATGAGTAATAATCCTTTTGCAAAGCTGATCGGCGACCTTGATCCGGATTACCTGATCGCATTTAACATCGGCGCTATATGGAATGTCATCTTTAAATGGGTAGACCGGGGAATGAAAGATTCCCCGGCCATGATCAAAGCTACTCTGGAAGAATACATCAGACGTATCTGAAATCAATTCTTATATTCCATAAGATCTCCCGGCTGACAATCCAGGACCTTGCAGATAGCATCCAGCGTTTCGAAGCGGATACCTTTCATCTTTCCGGTCTTAAGATTGGACAGGTTCACATTTGTCATCCCAAGCTTTTCGGCCAGCTCATTCAATGAAATCTTACGATCCGCCATCACACGATCCAGTCTGATGATTATCATATCGATCCTCCTTTTATGCGATACTATCGATATCTTCCTGCAGCTTCACACCATAATCAAAAACCTGCGCAAGTGTCATGATCGCAAAAGCTATAGCGAACATATAAAATCCGTTTACATCAAGCTCTGCATTAACGTACTGGAACTTAAAGAAACACATCAGAAACCTTACCAGCCCCGGAACGATCGCCAGCGCAAATTGCAGCACTCCGATAAGACGTATCCTGTTTGCGTTTTTATGCGTGAAAGGAGACGTGTCGATGGCGCTGTTTGCGATCACAATTGCCACAATCAGCATTGCTCCCAGGAGGATCGAATAGGACAGCCTCTTTGCCTGATGCATCAATGCGCAGTATTTCAGATCCGTTTCCCCATTCTCATCCAGAAGCATATACTCATTAACATCTGCATCGCCATAGTTCTCGCCGTTTATATACAGCACATTGATCTCCTGTCCGTTGGTCACCCCAAGCGGCATTTCCCTGCGGATCTCATATGTATCCTCTTTTGTAAAGATCACTCCGACGAATTCTTTCACCTGGAAGATCAAAAACATGATGATACCAAACATGAGTGCCTGCATGATCCTTATCCTGCTACGTCTTTTCTTTACTTTTTCTTCCATATCTTCAACCTCCATTATTAAAGTAATAGTTTAATTATTTAAACTGCTTTTTGTCGACACGGTAAATATATCATCTCCACGCTTAAGTGTCAATATAAATATTTAAAGTTTTACTTTAAATTCGTTTTACGCAAAAAAACCACGAGGTTCTCAGTCGTCCTTCATACGGAGCAGCAGCGCCGCATTCACAACGACAAATACTGAGCCGCAATTATGCCACAATGCTCCGGTAACCGGTGTAAGTATGCCTGCTGCTGACAGTATGACTGCAGACAGATTGATGATCAGTGATGCAATAATATTAATCTTTACTTTGGTCATTACTCTCCGCATCAGGCGGAACAGATACGGGAGACGCCGGATCTCATCGCTCACCAGTACAGCATCCGCCGACTCGATCGCAATATCCGAACCGATCCCGCCCATAGCGATCCCGGCATCGGCTGCAGTCAGCGCAAGCGCATCATTTACACCATCTCCGATCATACAGATGGCTTCTTTTCCACCTGCCTGCTCTTTGATAATATTCATCTTATCTTCCGGAAGAAGCCCGGCCCTGACATCCCCGATCCCCACTGCTTTGCCCAGGCTTTCGGCTGCAGCTAAGTTATCTCCTGTCAGAAGCATAGCCCCGATCCCCACTGCTTTCAGTTTTTCTATGGTTTCTGCCGCATCCGCCCGGAGCGTATCTTTCAATGCGATCATGCCGATCACTTTATTATCCAGCGCAACATAAACTATCGTTGCTCCTGTCTCCATAAGAGCTCCGCTTATATCTTCGGTATCTTTCAGCGCTGTCTTCTGTGCGCTCATAAAATCCTTTTTCCCCGCCAGTATCCTTTTCCCGTCAAGCACGGCTGATATCCCCTGTCCGGGCAGCACCCTGAAATCCTCCACCGGTTCTTCTTTTCCGCCATTCTGCCTGAAATACTCCACGATCGCTTTTCCGAGCGGATGTTCGGATCGCTGTTCTGCAAGAGCTGTAAGTCGCAGTATCTCATTCTCGCTGTATTGTTCATCTACACTGTATACCCCGGATACTCCCGGCTTTCCGTGGGTAAGCGTTCCTGTTTTATCAAAGGCTATCTTTTTGATACGCGACAATCGTTCCAAGGCATCGCCGGATCTTACTATGATCCCGTACTTCGCAGCATTTCCGATCCCCGCCAGAACAGCCGTTGGCGTAGCCAGGATAAAGGCGCACGGACAGAATACCACCAGCACCGTGACCGCTCTGATAAACTCCCCCGTAATGATCCAGGTAAGAGCCGCACAGGATAAAGCTATGACGACCAGTCCTGTTGCCCAGCGGTCCGCCGCGGTAACGATCGGCGCCTTGTTTTCTTCCGCCTCCTCTGCCAGCTTGACCATCCTCTGCAGGGAACTGTCCGCACTCAATGAATCCGCCCGCATGGTGAACGTTCCATACTGATTCAGTGTTCCGCTGAATACTTTATCACCCTCTTTTTTATCCACCGGGATACTCTCACCGGTCATTACCGACTGGTCGATCGTAGTCTCACCTTCCAGGATCGTACCATCCACCGGTATCGTTTCACCGGCGATCACACTCAGCAGCTCTCCTACCTTTACCTCTTCCACCGCTACTTCCTTTGTTTGGCCACCCCGGATCACCCTTGCCTTCTGCGGCGTGATCTTTATCAGTTTCTCTATGCTTTCTCTTGCCTTGCCTGAAGTATAATCTTCCAGCAGGGAACCGATCTGCATGATAAGCGCCACTTCTCCCGCCGCAAAATATTCGCCTGTTGCTACGGAAGCGATCAATGCCAGTGAAACCAGCAGATCCGCCTTGATATCGTGTTCAAACAGCACGCCCTTAAACGCGCCTGTAAGAATGGGAATACCGCAGAGAACGATTGCTGCCCAGGCCGTATCTACAGGGAGCGCATCTTTTAATATCCCGCTTATACTGAGCACCAGACAGATCACGGAAACTACAGCGCAAAAAAGCGTTTCCTTCGCTTCATTTTCCAGCCAGTTTTTTAACATCCTTTTATCTCCTTGACGAATGATCATTTATTATGTACCATATATCCGATAGCGAACATATTGTTCGTTATCTATGATCTGATTTTATTTTCAGTTTTCAGGAATATCAATAATCAGAATATGCGATCCGTTCGTTACGGAACAAAAAAGAGAAAGTGTTCGGAAACTATGGACAGAAGACAGAAAAAAACAAGACAGGCCATCTTTGAAGCGTTTACGGGATTATTAAAAGAGGAGAATTACTCAAAGATCACGATCCAGCAGATCATAGACCGCGCCGATATCGGCCGGACCACATTCTACAGTCATTTCGAAACAAAGGATGATCTGCTCAAAGCCTTTTGCAGTGATATCTTCGGCCATGTATTTTCAAAAGATCTGCATAAAGAAAAAACGCATGATTTCTCATGCGTCAATGATATACATTCCCGGACCACACATATACTGTATCATCTGAAAGAGCATATGGATTATCTTCCGGGCATCTTAAGCGGGGAGAGCGGAGAGATCTTTATGGGATACTTTAAGAAAGATCTCGACCGGCTCTTCAGGAGCTGTCTGAAAAATTCCTCATCCGATATTCCGGCAGATTATACATTAAACCACATGGTCTGCGACTTTACGGAAACAGTAAGGTGGTGGTCCGCCCACAACAAATATACTCCCGAGGAGATCAGTTCCTTCTTCTGGGAGACCACGCCCATGCCGTAATGATCAGTCTTTCGCGTTCTCCAGCTTGAAATATTTCAGAAACTTTCCCAGATTCAGCGTGTATACATGGGAATCCCAGTCATCGTCGTTTGCATATTTCTGCACAGCGATGGGACATTTACTGACCGCTCCGAAGTTTTCCTGGAGCCAGTCAAAAACATACTGGTTCGCGCCGTTCCAGATATACTCCACTTTACCGGGTACGCCATAAAGCGCAGCGATCGAATTCAGACACTCCTGCAGCGTCAGTTTTCCATAGCCGTGATGTTTATGCTTTTCCGCAGTGTACCACGACGAGATCGTCCAGGTAGCGCTTGCGGGATCCACATCGATCTTGCATTCGCAGAGCTTATCCTCCAGCTTCACATCCTCCGCCGCATAGGAGACCGTTGTAAAGATATCGTGCTCGTTATGATCAACATATCGCAGTTCCATTATGTGCTCCCCTTCCTTCTCTGTAAATTCAGCAGGATCACCGCTGACAGGATCAGGAGTATCCCCGCAGCGGACAGAATCGTCAGTGGTTCCGAAAAGAACAGTACCCCGAAGAGCGTTGCCACCATCGGCTCGATCGTCGCCAGAATCCCGGCCCTGCCGGCTTCCACCGAGCAGAGTCCCAGGGTATAGGCAAGAAACGGTATCACAGCCGTGATCAGGGCCGTCAGGACACAGAACAGAAGCAGCTTTCCCGGTTCCGCCACCGAAGCAAAGATCCCGGCCATCTCCCCCGGTCGGCAGATAAAGAACGATCCTGCTGCCGCAAACAGAAAAGAATAGGCGGTAACTGTATAGGGCGAATACCGCCGCAGCGCTACCGTTCCAAGAATGCTGTACAGTCCGTAGCCGATCCCCGAACCGAGACCGACCAGCAGCCCCGGCAGCGTAACGCCTCCTCCGGATATCCCCGATACAAGCACGCAGCCTCCGAAAGCAAGCACAAGCGCCAGGAGCTTTTGGCCCGTCAGCTTCTCATGAAAGAAAAGCACCGACATCAGCATGATCCATATCGGAGAAGTATAAAGCAGTATCGCCGCCGCCGAAAGCGACATCAGATTTATGGCGGTAAAATAACAGACCGTAAAAAAGAGGATGCTCCCGAAGCCGAGTCCCAGAAAAAGCAGGATATCCTTCTTTGCGATCCGAAAGCCTTTCCTGTCTTTAAAGAAGAGGATCAGACAAAACACCAGCGCCGCCAGGGTGACGCGTATCGATACGATCTGGACCGGATCAAAACCTACCTCTCCGAGCTTCCTCACAAAAATACCCATGCTTCCCCAGAAGCATCCTGCCAGAATGATCAGAAAAGATCCGACCGCCTGTCTGCTTTTATTCATCGCTGCCCATCCGTCCCCGTCCTGTTATCTCTTATGATCCGCCGAAGCATCGTTCTCTGATACGCCTTAAGCCTTCGCTGCACAGAGAGCCCTGATCGCCCCGATATCCGGCATGGAGCGGATCGCCCCCCTCTTCTGCGTGACAAGCGAAGCCGCTGCATTGGCCGCCGTGAGCATTTCCTTCAGCTGAAGCTCCGTCAGATCCTCCAGGCCGTTGTCACAGATATAACTGAGCACAGAACCGCAGAAGGTATCTCCCGCCCCCGTGGCATCCACGATCCGGCTCTGCTCAAAGCCCGGTACCTCTACCCGCAGATCCTTATAATAGGCTCTGCTGCCGTCCTTTCCCATAGTCAGGCAGATCAGCGGGATCCCGTACATATCCCTCAGTTTCTGTATTCCCTGATCATAATCTTCTATCCCCGTGACAAAGCGGATCTCATTATCCGAGATCTTCAGGATATCACAGCAGGAGATCGCTTTTAACATCTGTGTTTTTGCCTCTTCCAGATCCGCCCAAAGAGGTTCACGCAAATTGGGATCAAGCGAGATCAGACAGCCCTTTTTCTTTGCGGTCTCCACCGCCTTCAGCGTCGCTCTGCGAACGCTTTCGTGCGTCATCGACAGCGTTCCGAAGTGGAATATCTTTGCATGAAACATAGCTTCCGTGATCTCGTCTTCTCTCAGCATCATATCCGCGCCCGGATTTCGGTAGAAAGAAAACTCTCTGTCACCATCCGCAAGCTTATGCACAAAAGCCAGTGTCGTCGGCACCTGTGCGTCTGCCAGCAGATATCTGCTGGCAATGCCCACTTCTTCCAGCGTGTCTTTCAGCCGCCTTCCGAACAGGTCATTGCCGACTTTTCCGATAAATCCGGTCCTTTTTCCGAGCCTGCTCAGCATGGCAAGGACATTGCACGGAGCGCCGCCTGGATTTGCCTCAAAAAGCATATTCCCCTGTTCGGATTCCCCGTTGCAGGTAAAATCGATCAGGAGCTCTCCAAGCGCCAGCACATCGAAGCTGCTCATGGAATATGCTATGGATCTGTCCACATCCAGATAAGGGATCTGTGTCGCCTGGAACGCATGATAGATATCGCTTTTTCCGGGCCACACCGTTGTCTTCAGCTTATTATCCCTGTCCAGCTGGTGAAACCAGGATCCATGAACATGATCATGTACAGATCCTTCGAGGTACTCCAAAAACATGGAATAATGATCCGCATATTTCTGATCGCCGGTGATCCTGTAGAGTACTGCGGAGGTATTGATCGCTTCCGCAAGCGTCCAGTGCATTCTGTCATGCACCACGGCTTTCCCCTCCCAGTCCGTGGTATAGACCAGCCCCGGGGCGCCGTCTGCGTTCCAGCCATCTTCGACCGCGCGCTCATAAAGCTTCACTGCCGCATCGATATAATGCGCCCGGCGCTCTTCCGTCAAAGCCGTCGACATCGCCCACTGCGATATCAGTCTGGACCATTCGATCCCATGCCCGGGCGTGGCGCCGTAGGGCTTAAACGGATCATCGGGATTCTCCTTATTATAGTCCGGATCCGCTTCCCATTTTTCTGTGAAATGCTCCGGGATCCTCCATTCATTATCACCCGCCCAGGAGATCACCCGGTCGATGATCCTTCCTGCTCTCTGTCTGTACTTCTCATCCTGAAGACAATCCGCTGCAGCCAGGAACGCTTCTACCGTGTGCATATTGGCATTCAGCCCCCGGTAGTCGTCAAGCACGGTGAAATCCGTATCCCAGGTATCGACAGCAAGCCCCTCGGTCTCATCCCAGAACTTTTCGTCAAATAGCTGAAGCGCCTGTCGTAACAGATCGCCTGCCCCTTCGATATCCGCAAGAACAGCGGAGCTTGAAGCCAGGATCACAAATGCGTGGGCATAGCACTGCTTCGCGGGCAGGACCTGCCCGTCCGCTGTGATCCCCGCATACCATCCGCCTGCATTCCTGTCCATAAGCTCGCCGGATAATCCTCTGATCGCCGCCGAGGCAAGCGCTCTTCCTTCCGGGAAGCCGGCCATAGCAGCCATACTGTAAACATGAGCCATCCGGCAGGTGATCCAGGTCTCTCTCGGCCTGTCCGTCCACGGTTTTCCGTCATCTCCAAGATAATAGGAGGAACCTTCCGCTGACGGAAACCGCTTTCCAAATTCAAGCAGTTCCCTGCCTAATGCTTTCATGTAATCCCTGTTTTCTGCGGTATCGATCACAAAACGCCTGTCCATCCCTTGTCTCCCATCGCTCTAAGATGATACTTCTGCCCGGTCGGTATTTGTTCCATATCCCCGGCACTGATATCCCGTGAGCTTTTATTTTAACACCGCAGGCGCTATGAAGTAAAGCCTCCCCGCTCCTCTTCAGCCTACGCTGTTCACCAGGCTTCCGATCCCCTCGATCTCACATTTTACGACATCCTTCTTTTTCAGGAATACCGGCGGTTTCATCCCCATCCCGACGCCTCCCGGCGTACCGGTAGCGATGATGGTCCCGCTCTTCAAGGTCATTCCCTGTGACAATTCCGCGATCGCCTCTTCCACCGTCGTGATCATATACCCGGTATTGCTCTCCTGCCGCTTCTCATCATTCACATAGCAGCGGATCGCCAGATCGTGCGCATCGCCGATCTCATCGGCCGTGACTATACAGGGTCCCATCGGCGTATAGCCGTCCAGGCTTTTTCCCCGGTACCACTGCTGGTGCTTAAACTGCAGGTTCCTTGCACTTACATCATTGATGATGGTATAACCCAGTATATGACCGGCCGCTTCTCCGGCCGTTATATCAAACGCATCTTTTTTCAGTATCACCCCCAGTTCCGCCTCGTAATCCAGGCTGTCCACAAGATCATAGGCCGGAATGATCCCGTCCGGATCATTGGCCATGTTCACTCTCTTTGAGAAATAAACCGCATCCGCTTTCTTTGTAAAATCCAGCACGTCCGTCGTTTCCTCAATGTGCGCTCTGTAGTTCACGCCCAGACAGATGATATCCTGCATCGGCACGGGGACCGGCGCCTTGATGCGGTATTTCCCGGCTTCCATGCCGGCGTTTTCATTTACCGAAAGTGCTTTTTCTATCCCGTCACGCAGCTCATCATAACGCACGATCAGTTCATTCATATCTTTTACTCTGATCCCCAGGGATTCCAGAGTCACAGGCTTTTTTTCTCTGTTCTCCACTGCCACATACTGTATATCATCAGCTTCTATCGTATAAAGTCTCATCTCTTCCTCTCCTCGTATAATATGTTTTGTACTTGCCTTGCAAGTGTCGGATGGGTGAATATGTAACACGCTCACTTCGTGACCGTTAACATATTCATCTCTCCTTTTTCAAAGACTGCCTTTCGCTTTTACTCTGTCCTTATGCTGTCTTTTTCTTCCCCGTCTTCTTTTCCATGAGCATTTGTCTTAGCTGCCTTAGGATCTGTTACAAAAACATATTTAGATTTTGCTTGTCTGTATTTTACTTTCGCTGCATCAGAAAGCCCCGCCGCGGTTATCGTGTTGTTTTCTATCGTTGATATGCTTCAGACCGGCATCTCCATAAATTCTTCGATCGCCTTAAGTACCGGGACTGCATACTCATCCTCACCGAAAAGCCACTGTTCATGCTGCATATCAAACTCACGGATGTCCGGATCATGAAAGTATTTCCTGTAACGCTTTAGATACTTTTCTCCCATTTTTTTCGCATAGATAAAATGCGCTTTCGTATGCTCTACCCGTATATCGTTCTGCAGATGGGTCAGCAGATCGGTATAGTATTCGTTTTTGATCGATTCCGGGCTAAATTTGGAAAAGCAGGCCATAAACTGATCCGCGACCTCATCTGTCATCAAAAACGTTTTCTTCAAAAGCTCCTTTGTCTTCTGCTTTTTCTTTTCCCCTTTGGTAAAGCTCGTAAGCAGCGGTACTACCAGCATGGACTGCAGTTTCGCAGATACTTTGCCGCTCTGATCCAGATCCGGACTTCCGAAGATCCCGTGATCGATATGCACTTTCTGCCGCATTATCAGCTGCCCGACAAACGTTGATCCCAGAGATGACCCAAGTGCCGCATCCAGCCGCCCGCCGTGCTTTTCCCTAATATACTTTTCGATCTTTTCCGTAACCGTGATCATATCCGGAAAGATCACATCACTCCCGTCAAATCCGTCATAGTTCACACAGATCAGATGATACTTCTCTTCCAGTCTTGACAGGACATTACAGAAATTCGTCTGCCAGTCACAACAGGTTCCGGGCAGAAGCATCATCTTTTTTTCATGTTCCGTTCCAAACTCTTCAAATGTCATCTCATGCCTCCCACAATATACTGCTTACCATTCTTATCACTTCTTCATGCACATACAGCAGTTCCTTCTTCTTAAAGGCCTGATCCATATCTGCGTGACAATAGTTTTCCATAAGCCCGAAAAATCACTTCCCGTCCCTCCTACGCGATCTTCCAGGAAACCGCCTCCTGTCTCTCCGAAACAAAGCGCCTGTATATACCGTCTTCCCGCATCAGGCTGTCATGCGTTCCCTGCTGCGCGATCCGTCCGTTTTCAATGACCAGGATCTGATCGGCTTTCCGTACGGTCTTGAGACGGTGCGCGATCATGAAGATCGTCTTATCGCGCGTCAGTTCCTCGACCGCTTTACTGAGTTCCGCCTCATTTTCGGGATCCACATTTGCCGTAGCTTCGTCCAGTATGATGACCGGCGCGTCCTTCAGGATGGCGCGCGCAATGGAGATCCGCTGCTTCTCTCCGCCCGAGAGCGAAGCGCCTCCTTCGCCGATGCGCGTTTCATACCCGTCCGGCAGACTCATGATAAAATCATGGCATCTTGCCTTCTTTGCCGCATCGACGACCCTTTCCATGGATGCGTCAGGCTCCCCGAAACGTATGTTATTGGCGATGGTATCCTCAAAGAGATAAACCCTCTGGAACACAAAGCTGAAATTCCTCATCAGGCTGTCAAAGCTGTATTCCCTGACATTTCTCCCTCCAAGAAGGACCTCGCCCTCATCCGCATCCCAAAACCTCGCCATAAGATTTGCCAGCGTCGTCTTGCCTCCTCCCGAGGGGCCTACGATCGCCGTTGTGGTATTTTCCGGTATCTTCACGGAAATATCATCGATGATCTTTTTATTCTCATACGCAAAGGATACGTTCTTCAGCTCTATATCCATGCTCTCCGGCTTCATATCCTTCCCTTCGATATCCATGGGCGGGAGGGAAAGCACCTTATTTACCTGTTCCACGATGATATCCACATTACGGATCAACGCCGAGAAGCCCCCCATCAGATCCAGGCTCTCATAGACCATAAAGGACGAGATCACCAGAAGGATCGCATAAAGGAGCGACAGGGATCCGTTCAGATAAAAACATACAGCCGCTATCGTTATCAGCACTCCGGTAAGCTTCGTCGTAATGCCCTGCAGGCACATGAATGGAATGACCGTATACTCCATTTTTGTATCCGACGCCTGCTTTTCCGTAATGGCCGCCTCCAGCTTCTTTGCAGACTTATCGGTCAGATTATAGTTCTTTACCTCCGCTATCCCCTGTACATATTCGATCACGGCGCTCACAAGACTCTCATCCGCGCGCGCCTTTCTGGGAGCCACCGGGATCGTCGCCTTCTGCATCATGGTATTGAAAAAAGAAAATACCAGTATCCCGAAAAGCAGGATCAGCGCGATACGCCAGTCAAAGAACAGGAAGCAGAGAAAGATCACGGCGGTGGTCACGATACCCTGCGTTGTCATCATGACGACAAGCGTCGCCACATCCGCCAGCTGCTCCATGGTGTTCGTTGTGATATTCGTGATCTGTCCCAGACTGTTCGCGTTAAAATATCCCATGGGAAGGTATCTTAAATGCTCCGCGATCTCCACACGTTTTGCGCTGCAGGTATTGTAGCCGCCCTCGCACTGAAGCATCGTGGTCTTTAAGCCGACCAGCACCTGCCCCAGAACCGAGACCCCCATGATCGATAAAGAGATCCACACATTTTTCATCGTCATATTGTTCTCAAGTATACCCTGCAGCACTACGCCGGCCGCCGGGATGCGGAGCATGGAAAACATCGCCTTGAATATCCCCAGTACCAGAGCCAGGTACAGCTTGCTGCGGTTTTCCCGGTCACAGAAATCAAAGAATTTTTTCAATGTCCTGAACATTACGCCACCTCCGAGTCCTTATATGAAATATGTGCTTCCCACATATCGCGATACAGCTGCGAGTTCTGCAGCAGTTCCTCCTGCGTCCCGACCGCTTCGATACTCCCGTCGTTTACCAGGATGATCTGATCAGCCGACGTGATCGTGGAAAGCCTGTGGGCGATCACGATCAGCGTTTTCCCTTTGACCAGCTTCGCTACGCTGCTTTGCACGATCGCTTCATTTTCCGGATCCGTATAGGCCGTTGCCTCATCAAGGATCACGACCGGCGCATCCTTCAGCATCGCCCTTGCGATGCTGATCCTCTGTCTCTCGCCTCCGGAGAGATGTCCTCCGGCACCGCCCGCGATCGTATCGTAGCCCTTTTCGAGGTTCATGATAAAGTCATGACAGCCACAGGCCTTCGCCGCATTGCGCACATCCTCATCCGTCGCACCGGGGCGTCCCATACGGATATTTTCCATCACCGTTTCGTCAAAAAGATAATTATCCTGCGAAACATAGGCTATCTTTTTATTATATTCCGCAAGCGGGAATTCCCTGATGTCCACGCCTCCGTAGCTGATGCTTCCTTTGTCCATATCCCAGAAAGATGCGATCAGCTTTGCGATCGTTGATTTTCCGGAGCCGGAAGGCCCCACCAGCGCGTTCACGCTGCCCTCCCGGATCTTAAGATCGATCCCATGAAGCACCTCTTTCTCTTTATATCCGAAATGAACCTCATGAAATACGATCTCATTTCCCTGCGGCTCCTGCCGCATCACTTCCGGACGTTCCATCTCTCTCTTTTCAAGGATCGCTGTCGCTTCCGCAATGATGGTCCCCAGCTTTCCCATATTGTCTACGTGTCCGGCAAGCACCATGAAGGGAGATACCAGTCCAAGCGATAAAATGATCATCAATAAGGCATCTGCTCCGTCGACGCGTCCCGTCATGTAAAACCAGGCAGTAAAAGGAAGAAGCGACAGAAGCTGCGCCGGCAGAAACGACATCGCCAGGTTCTGCCAGAGGTTGCACCGCCTCATCCATTCAATGAAACAGTCCGCGCCTTCTTTTGCCGCGATACGGAATTTCTCATAGGAAGACCTTGTCTTCCCGAAAGCCTTGATCACCTCGATCCCGTTGATATATTCCACCGCAGTATCATTCAGAGCCTTGGTCTTTACGATCGTGTTCCGGTAGCTGTCGCCCGCCCCAACCATCATCAGGCTGTAAAAGATCATTCCCACGGGAACACTGATCAGGGAGAGCAGGGCCAGACGCCAGTCGACCGAAAGCATGATCACAAAGATCCCGATCGGAACCACGGCGTTTGATATCACTTCCGGAATGATATGCGCAAGCGTAGTCTCAATGGAATCCACACGCTCCACGATGATGTTTTTATACGAACCGGAAGCCGCTTCCAGCACATCCCCCAGCGGCATGCGGCTCAGCTTCTTCGTCAGTCTTCTGCGTATCTCCGCCAGCACGCCAAAGGTTGCCTTATGGGACAGTGTCGTTGAAAGCGTATGAAAGATCCTGCTGACCAGCCAGCATATTGTGATCATACCGCATTGCCCCAGATAGAAATGCAGATCCCTTTCACCGTCTATCATCGCCCTTACCAGTTTTGCAACAAACAGGTACGGCAGAAAGCCCGCCAGCACGCTGATGATCGCCATGATCACACTGAGCAGGTAGGCGCTTTTGTTCATTCCCGCAAATTCCAGAATCCAGCCCAGTGTCCCTCTTTTCTTTTTTTTCCGTTCCATTTTTCCCTCCCGTATTTATCCTGATGATGTTAAGGTCAATTGCTTTTTCTCAGTTTTCAAAACTCTGCAGCTAAGCTTTTCCTCTATGACATCCCCCTCCCTCTTTCATGATATGATCTTAAATCTTCCCCACTGAAAGACTCTTCCGAAACATATGTTTCACTTGCATCACTTTTATTAGACGTGACTAACCTATGGTCAAAAAAAATGACGCGTTCACGCGTTCCGTTACGATAT
>JAEEGL010418526.1_pt1 | contig 13298 bp, 12 predicted proteins | sample 9134231 | NCBI WGS metagenome assembly JAEEGL01 (sample SAMN16246548, study PRJNA631951) | gut metagenome | biome: gut microbiome; feature: rumen; material: fiber-attached | host: Bos | place: Iran: Karaj | collected 2018-10 | reverse complement strand
CGCCCTCAACGAGGTCTGCCACCGCCTCGATCCCACCCGTAAAACCACAATGGCCAACGTCTTCATGCTGGAGATCGACAGCCCCATCCTCGAGATCCCCGACGTGAACAGCTATAATCTCTACTTCGGCTGGTATCTCGGCGAGCTTGAGCAGAACGAAGAGTTCTTCGACGAGTTCCATGAGAAGTACCCCGATCGCGTGATCGGCTTCTCCGAGTACGGCGCGGACGCGAACCCGCAGTTCCAGTCCGCCCTTCCCGAGAAAGGCGACTACAGCGAGCGCTACCAGAGCGTCTATCACGAGCACATGGCCGCCATTATCGAAGCGCGCCCCTGGCTCTGGGCGACCCACGTCTGGAATCTCTTCGACTTCGCTGCCGACGGCCGCGACGAGGGCGGCAAGCACGGCGAGAACCAGAAGGGTCTCGTGACCTTCGACCGCAAGCTCAAAAAGGACGCCTTCTATCTCTACAAGGCCTACTGGAACAAGACCGAGCCCTTCGTCCACCTCTGCGGCAGGCGCTATGTCGAGCGCGCGGAGGCGCTGACTGAGATCAAGGTCTATTCCAATCAGGACCGCGTCAGCCTCTACGTCGACGGCAAGCTCTTTGAGACGCTGGAGGCGCACCGCGTGTTCCGTTTCTCCCTGCCCATTGAGGAGATCGGCGCGGAGCATCAGATCATCGCCCGCGCGGGCGACTGCGCCGACGCCATGAGCATCCGCCGCGTCGGGAAGCCCAACGAGAGCTACTTCTTTGTGAAGAGGGAGCCTGTCGCCAACTGGTTCGACCAGGACGAGTACGACCCCAGCTGCTTCTCCGTCAACGACAAGCTTGGCGAGCTGCAGGCGCACCCCAAGGCCGGCGCGGTCATCAACGCCATGATGGCCAAGGCCGCTGCCAGCCGCGGCGACGTTGCCGACGCCGTGAAGGACAATCCCGCGCTCAAGAAGATGCTGGCTCGCATGACGCTCATCTCCATGCTCAAGCAGGCAGGCGCCGACGAGGCCAGCGTGCAGCAGCTCAACCGCGTCCTGCAGCAGATCAAGAAGGAGGACTGAACGCAATGGCCGTTTTCTGCAACCCATTGAACGTTCCCTATCATTACCAGTTCAACGCCGATCCCCGCAACGAAGGGGAGCTCAAGATCTGCCGCGAGGCGGCCGATCCCTCGATGATCTATTATCAGGGCCGCTGCTGGATCTTTCCCAGCATGAACCTCTCCGTCTGGGTATCGGACGATCTTGTTCACTGGGAGAGCCATCCGCTTCCGGAGAATCTCCCGCTCTACGATTATGCGCCCGATGTGCGCGTGCTCGGCGACTACGTGTGGTTCTGCGCCTCCTCGCGAGACTATTCCTGCAGCCATTTCCGCACGAAGGACATCCTCAACGGCCCTTACGAGGAATTTCCCGGGAACTTCCCCTTCTGGGATCCCAACCTCTTCCAGGACGACGACGGCCGCGTATACTTCTACTGGGGCTGCTCGAGCATGGAGCCGATCTACGGCGTGGAGCTCGATCCGCAGACCATGCTCCCGCTGGGCGAAAAGAAGGCGCTGATCGAGGGACGACCCCTTCAGCACGGCTTCGAGCGCTTCGGCGAGAACAATACGATCCTGCCCGCCTCTGAAGAGGAGATCGAGCAGAAGCTTCTCGCCTTCCTCGCCGCGCGCAGCATGACCCGGGATATGCTCCCTCCGGGCCTGGAGCAGATGATCAAGGGCATGTTTGCCAACCGCCCCTATATCGAGGGCGCGTGGATGACCAAATACGCGGGGAAGTACTACCTCCAGTACGCCTTCCCCGGCACGCAGTTCAACGTCTACGGCGACGCCGTCTATGTGTCGGATTCGCCGCTCGGCCTCTTTACGCTCGCGGAGAACGCGCCGTATTCCTTCCATCCGGGCGGCTTCCTGCCTGGCGCAGGTCACGGCTCCACGATGGAGGACGCTCAGGGCTGCTGGTGGCACACGGCGACCATGCGCATCTCCGTCAACCACGACTTTGAACGCCGCGTCGGTCTCTGGCCTGCCGGCTTTGACGCAGACGGCGAGCTCTTCTGCAACCAGCGTTACGGCGACTGGCCGCAGGACCTGGACAAGCTCCGCGCCGATCCCTGGGCGGATCCCGACTGGATGCTGCTGAGCGCGGGCAAGGCGGTCACGGCCTCCTCCCACACGCCCGGCCACGAGCCGCAGAAGGCCGCCGAGGAGGACGTGCAGACCTGGTGGCAGGCGGCCAGCGCCGAACGCAGCGAATGGCTCTGCCTGGATCTCGGCCGCGAAATGGACGTGCGCGCCGTGCAGATCAACTTCGCCGACGACAAGCTGGACATTCCCTCTCCCGCGCCCATTCAGGGCTCCGCGACCCAGCCGCGCTACATCGACCCGATCCTCTATCCGACCCGCTGGCTGCTTGAGTATTCCGCGGACGGCGAGAGCTGGACGGTCCTTGCTGACAAGCGCGCCGCGGAAACCGATCTTCCTCACGACCTCGTCGTGTGCGCGGAGGGCGTCTCCTGCCGCTACCTTCGTCTGAGCCAGATGCAGCTGCCCTATGCGCAGCGCCCCTGCGTCTCCGGTCTGCGCGTTTTCGGCCGCGCGGAGGGCGCCGCCCCCGCCGCGCCGCGCTACAGTGCCGAGCGTGTCGGCGCGCTGGACATGCACGTCATGATCGAGGAGGACGAGACTGCGCTGGGCTATAATATCCTCTGGGGCAGCGCGCCCGATAAGCTCTACCACAGCTGCATGGTCTTTTCCTCCGGCCTCACGCGCATCGGCGCGCTCGTCGAGGGGAGAGAATACTACCTGCGTGTCGACGCCTTCAATGAGAGCGGCGTCACGCCGGGCAGCCCGCGCCGGCTGTGAATCTGCATTTGAATGATGAAAGATATTCCCCCGGAGCTGCCTGGAGCAGCTCCGGGGGAATTGTCATCTGTATGATTCCGCTCCCGCTCAGAACTCGATCATCTTCGCAGTGACGGCTGGGTCGTGGCTGCAGAGAATGGCGGCGCAGGCGGGGTCCTTCTCAAGCCCCGCAAGCCAATCCAATCCCTGCAGGATCTTTTTACGGTCGAAGCCGTAGCCCGGCGCGAGCTTTTCGCGCCAGTTGCGCGGCGTGAAGGCCGCGTCAGAGGCCAGGACTGCGAAGCTTTTGCCGCTCTGCAGGATTACGGCGGCCATGCCGTCCGTGTGGCCGGGGACGTTCACCATCGTGATGCTCCCGTCGCCCAGCAGGTCGAAGGCCCAGCGGTTCGGCCCGAGCGGGGAGCCGCGGTAGTAGATGCGTTCGATCGGCAGATCCTCCCAGAGACTCCATGGCTGCCGCGCCTTGTACACCGTCCGGCAGGCCCAGAAATACTCGTCCTCGGGGAGCACGATGCGCTGCGCGCCGCGCAGGGAGCGCAGGCCGGCGACATTGTCCGCGTCGAGATGCGTGAGCAGGATCCCGGCGAGATCCTCCGGACGGATCCCCATGTCCGCAAGCTGCTCGAGCGCTGTCATCCCGGTTTCGACCCGCGGGTGATAGAGCGCCGCGAGAGGGGCGGGGAGTACGGAGCGGACGGCCTTCGCGTCATATTCGCCGCTGGGGCTGATCTCCCGACACCAACCGGTATCGATCAGAAACAGTCCCTTCGGGTGTTCAAGCAGATAGCAGAAGTTCGGCAGCGTAACGCGCGCGCTGTCCGGCGCAAGCAGCTGCCTTGCGCTAAGGGCCAGACTGATTTCGCCGCCCTCCGGCACCGTTCCGGATACGCGCATCGTCCCGCAGCGGAGAATATGCAGTTTCATGCAGATCCCTTCTTTCAAAAAATAGTTTACCATCTGGTCAGGAATCTGTCAACAAGGCATTGACAGATGACAGGTGAGATGCTATATTTTCTTACCAACTGGTCAGCAAAAACGAAGGGAGTTCCTCCGCCATGTCCAACAAAGAAACCGCTGCCATGCTCGACCGGAAGCTCAATGAAAAGACCGCACGCACTATGCCCAACTGCGGGCTCGTCATGATCGCCGCCGTGCTCCTCCACGATGGGGATCACATCCGCCAGGCGCTCACTGGCACTATTCCATCCCGATCTCGCTCTGGGTGCTCAATCTCACGGTGTACATTTTCCCGGTCGTGACCATCTTCCAGGCTAAGACTCGCCGCATGTCCTCTGCGCTCGTCGGGGCCATAGGCGGCATATTCACGCCGGCCTCCTTCCTCGCCGGAACCCTTACGTGAGGCGAGCCGAAGGTCACGATTCTGTTTTCTGTCAAGGCGTCGAGCCGGAAACTCTGTATCGCGTATTGCCCGACGAGAAGGCCGGGAATATCGAAGAGCTTCGCGCTCTCCGGCGCGGCGTTGATGGCCTGCTTCGCACTTGGCAAGCTGCCGCTCCTCTTTCTCTTCGGCGCGCTCGGCGCGCTGCTCCCGAAGCACTGGAACAAGCTGCTTTTCAAGCCCAGCGCGGTGGTCGTCGCCGCGACGGGGCTGAAGCTGCTGATCCGCGGCCTCAGTTTGCTGCATTGACCGCGGCGGATCCGCGTGTTACAATATCCTTGAGGTGATCCCATGCCCCTGATCGTTGACAAAGACGCCATGCGTCTGGAGATCTTGATGGCCTTCCAGCGCTGCATCGAGAAGAAGCCCATGACTAAGGTTTCCCTGCGCGACATCGCGGCGGAAGCCGGCATGTCGCACGCCAAGCTCCTCAATTACTTCGACAGCCGCGACGATCTCGTCGTCAACTACGTACGTTACACCAAGGACTTCATGACCGAGAAGTGCAAGGCCTGGTTCCACGAACACCACCGGAGCGACTATGAAAGCGACCTCTCCTATATGAACGCCTTCATGGCCTACGTCGCCAACGGCAAAGAAGGGGAGATCCGCCCCAACGCCACCACGCAGACCTACGTCCTCACGCATTACAACGCCGAGGTGGCGGAGCTGGTGCGCGCGGAGTTCAAGGAATGGCGCGAGACGATGGAGCGGTGCCTCGTGGCGATCTACGGCGAAAAGGTCGGCAAACAGGAGGCGGAGGCCATGATGATCCTCATCGCGGGCACCTTCCTCTGCAATTACAACGGCGTCCTCACCGGCGCGATCAACGACAACATCATCGGCCTGCTGGGGAATCTCACCCACAGCTGAAAACAGACAGAAAGGGGAACTGTGAACATGAACTGGATCGAAGCCATCGGCTATCTGGGCTCGGCACTGGTACTGGTGTCGTTCCTGATGAGCTCGGTCGTGAAGCTGCGCGTCATCAACACCATCGGCGGCGTGATCTTCTCGACCTATGCCTTCATCATCCACTCCTACCCGACGGCGATCATGAACGTCGCCCTCGTAGGCATCAATCTCTACTACCTCTGGAAGCTGCGCAACAGCGAGCCGAACTACAGGCTCGTGCGTCTGGAGCCGGGCGAGGGCTTTGTCCGCTTCTTCCTGGACGATTACGCCAAGGACATCGCCGCCTGCTTCCCCGGCCGCCGGGTCGAACCTGCGGACGCCGACCGCGCCTTCCTGGTCTGCCACGGCGCCCAGCCTGCCGGCCTGCTGCTCGGAAAAGAGGAGAACGGAGAACTGGACATCACGCTCGACTACACCACGCCCGCCTACCGCGACGCCTCCGTCGGCCGCTTCCTGATCGAGCATCTGCCGCAGGAGGGCCTGAAGCTGCTGCGCTACCGCTGCGCGGAGGATAAGCATCTGCCCTTCCTGCAGAAAATGGGATACGAGGACAAAAACGGCGTTTTCGAAAGGAAACTCTGAGGTAATTGCGCCGACACGTCGAGGCGCAGAGCAAATGGAAACATACGGTACCAGAGCGGCCGCCGGGGGTGCAAAAGCCCCCCGACGGCCGCTTTGCGCGTGTGCATCCCGCTCTTGCGTCTTCCCTGTGAAAAAGAAAAAAGATTCGGCGTTTTAAGTTCGTTTTAGTTTGGCCGCTTATGATAAGCTCACAAACAGGGAAGGAGGCGCCGCACATGGATACGACGTACATTTTCAAGCGCATCGAAAAGAAATACCTGCTCAGCGAAACGCAGTATGAGGGCCTCTTCCGCCGGATCCGCGCGCATCTGCGGCCGGACGAATACGGACGCAGCACGGTGCTGAGCCTCTATCTCGACACGCCCGACGCACGCATCATCCGCAACTCCCTCGAGGCGAGGGATTATAAGGAGAAGCTCCGTCTCCGCTGCTACGGCAGCGCGGCGGCGGATTCCACCGTGTTCCTGGAGCGCAAGAAGAAATACGGCGGCGTCGTGTACAAGCGCCGTGCGGCCATGCGCCTCGCCGAGGCGGAACGCTACCTCGCCGAAGGCGTCAAGCCCTTCGACAGTCAGATCATGCGGGAGATCGACTGGGCCATGCGCTTTTACGGACAGCCTGCTCCCAGGATGGCAATCGCCTGCGAGCGCGAGGCCTGGTTTGACTCGCAGCAGCCCGATCTGCGCCTGACCTTCGACCGGAACATCCGTTACCGCGAGACAGATCTGCGCATCGGCGCCGGTTCCGCGGGGATCGCGCTGCTGCCGGAGGGTCGGGTACTGCTGGAGATCAAAACGGCAGGGAGCATGCCGCTCTGGCTCGCCGAGGCGCTGGACGCGGAGGAAATCCGCCCGCGCAGCTTCTCCAAATACGGCGAGGCTTATACCCGCAGCCTGAAAACAACAAAAGATACCGCCCCGAAGGCGGAAGGAGGCAGTCAATATGTCGTCAATTTTTAGTCCGCTTCTGAGCGGCAGCTTCCCGCTCGCAGGCTATCTGCTCAGCCTGCTGGCCGCAGGCCTATGCGGCGCGATCGCCGCGCTAGCGCTGAGCCGTGAAAACGAGGTCAGCCGCAGCTTTCTCGTCTCTCTTGTTGTGCTGCCGGTCATCGTAACCACGGTGATCCTCATGGTCAACGGCAACGTTGGGACCGGCGTCGCCGTGGCGGGCGCGTTCTCGCTGGTGCGCTTCCGCAGCGCCGCGGGCAAGGCGCGGGATATCTCCGCAATCTTCCTGGTCATGACGGCGGGTCTCGCCTGCGCCGCCGGATATCCCCTTGTGGCGCTGCTGTTCACGCTGCTCGCGTCCGGCCTGATGCTGCTGCTTTCGCGCCTCCCCATGCGCTGCGACCGCAGCGCCGCGCTGCTCGTCACCGTCCCCGAATCGCTGCACTTCGCCAACGCCTTCGACGACCTCTTTGCGCAGTACACGAAGAGCAGCCGCCTCGTCAGGGCGAAGACCTCAAACATGGGCAGCCTCTATAAGCTGCACTATAAAATCGAAATGAAGGATCCTGCCGCGGCGCAGGAATTTCTCGACGCGCTGCGCTGCCGGAACGGGAATCTGGAGATCGCACTCTTGAATGACACCGAAGGAGGAGAAGAACTGTGAACAAGAAGATGAAAACGATCCTGGCCGGCCTGCTCGCGATCCTGCTGCTGACGGGCTGCGGCTTATCATCCGCAGCCTCGGCGCAGGGCGAGGGGCGGCAGAGCGCAGGCGCCGCGGGAACGGTTGCCGAGACTGCGCTCGAATGGGAGCTCGACGTGTCCGATCGCGACGCCTCCGGCGAATACGAGGCGGACGGCGCGGTGACGCTCTTGCCCGGCAGCGAGCTGACGATCACCGAGGCAGGGGTCTACATACTCTCCGGCGTCTATGAGGATCAGACGCTTGTGATCGACGCGGGCGAGGAGGACAAGGTGCAGCTCGTGCTGGCCGGCGCTTCGATCAGCAATTCCGTCGGCCCCGCAATCTACGTCCGCGGCGCGGACAAGGTCTTTATCACCGCTGCAGAGGGCACGGAGAACACGATTGCCGACGGCTCGTCCTACAGCTATACAGACGGCGACGTCGAAGTCGACGCGGCGGTATTCAGCCGGGCGGATCTCAGCATCAACGGCTCCGGAAGCCTCACGATCACGGGCAACTGCAAGCACGCTGTCGTCAGCAAGGATGATCTGGTCGTCACGGCGAAGGATCTGTGCGTCGACGCGCAGAACGTCGGCCTGAACGGCAAGGACTCCCTGACGCTCTCGGAGGCAAAGGTCAGCATCAGCGCGGGCAGCGACGGCCTGCGTTCGGACAATGCCGAGGACACGGAACGCGGCTGCGTCTACGTGGTCGATTCCGAGCTCACGATCATATCCGGCAAGGACGGCATACAGGCCGAAACGGTCTTTGCCGCGCAGAACGCCGAGATCAGCATCACGGCGGATACCGGCAAAGGGATCAAGTCCGGCCTCACTCTCAGTATCAGCGGCGGTGTCTATGAGATCGAAGCGGGGGACGACGCCCTGCACACGAACGGCTCGCTCCTGATCCTTGACGGCAGCTTCACGCTCCGCAGCGGCGACGACGGCGTCCACGCCGACGGAAAGGCAGAGATCTCCGGCGGTACGCTGAGCATCAGCGCGAGCGAGGGCGTCGAGGCCACCTGTGTCCTCATCAGCGGCGGGGAGATCACGATCCGGGCTTCGGATGACGGGATCAACGCCGCAAGAAAATCTGCGGATTACACGCCGGGCGTTGAGATCAGCGGAGGTACGCTGAGCATCACGATGGGCGCGGGCGACACCGACGCCATCGACTCGAACGGCAGCCTTGTCATCAGCGGCGGTACGATCAGCATCAGCGCCAATTCGCCCTTCGACTACGATAGCAGCGCATCCTTCACAGGCGGCGAGGTGTACGTCAACGGCCAGCAGGTCAGCCAGCTGACGAACCAGATGATAGGCGGCCCCGGCGGTTTCGGCGGCGGCCAGGGTGGTTTCCCCGGCGGCCAGGGTGGTTTCCCCGGCGGCCATCGCTGAAAGCAGACAGCACAGAACCAACAAAAATGGACACGGATCTTTTGATCCGTGTCCTTTGTCAATCCTGTTTACGCCAGCGGCAGCTCCGCAGTCACGGTCAGGGACGCGCCGTCCTCGGATTCCGCGTGGATCGCGCCCCGGTGCGCTTCGACGACGGCCTTCGCGATCGCAAGCCCCAGACCGAAGCCGCCGGACTGGGAATTGCGGGAGCGGTCCTCCCGCGCGAAGCGCTCGAACAGCCGGTCCGCGCTGCCCTTCTCCATAGCTGCACAGCTATTGCGTACACTTAACCGTGCGTTTCTCCCGGCCTGCGATAGCGTGAGCCTTACCGTCCCGCCCTCCGGGGAATACTTCATGGCGTTGTCGAGCAGGATGGAGACCAGCTTTGCCAGCGCCTTCTCATCCCCGTTCACTGTGAGCTCCGCTTCGACGTCCGCATGAAAAGTCCGGCCCTTCGTGAGCGCAAGGGACTGGAAGGACTGGGCAGTCTCGTCCACGAGCTCGGAGAAGGGGAGCGGCTGCAGTGTCAGAGGGGCGTTCTCCTCCTCCATTTTTGAGAGATAGATCAGATCGGCGGTCAGCTCTGTGAGCCTGCCCGTCTGCCTGCGGATATCGTCGATCCACTCGTTCTCTCCGTCCAGCTCCGAGGCCAGCACGTCCGCGTCCGCGCGGATGATCGTGATCGGCGTTTTCAGCTCATGTCCCGCGTCGGTGATGAATCGCTTCTGCCGCTCGTAGCTCTCCGCGATGGGGTGCACGATGCGCCCGGAGAAGAGCAGCAGGAGCAGAAAGACCGCGAGTGTGCCCGCGAGGGAGATGCCGATGCTGGCATAGAGGAAGCTGCGGAAGGTCGCCAGCTCGCGTTCACAGTTGAGAAAGAGCAGCAGCGTCTCCTTGCCGTCCGCGCTGCGGCTGTAGCGGTAATCGCCCGCGAAGCCGCGCGTCTTCCCGGCAGCGTAAACCTGCTCGGTCAGAGCCTGCGCTTCCTCCTCGCTCAGGGAGACGAGATTGTCCAGACTGAGGCGGGAGACGGAGCCGTCCTCCGCGAGCCACGCGGAGAAAAAGCGGGACTGATAGGCGAGCTCCCGGCTGAAGCCCGGAGGCGCCTGGGGCAGCCTGTCCGCGTTCTCCTCCGGCGGGACGGGCGCTTCTCCCATCAGATCCGAATCCCGGAACATCTCCCGCGGGAAGGAGCCCCGGTTGGCGGAGAGGATCGCAAGCGTCTGATCCGCCTGGGAGACGAGACCGCGATAGTTGATCAGATCGATGGTCCCGATCAGCAGGCTCAGCACGAGCACGACCGCGACGATCGCCGCCGCGACGAATTTTCTTCGGAGTTTTCGGATCATGATCTGACCTCCAGATAGTAGCCGACGCCGCGCTGCGCCTTGATCTCGATATCCGCGCCGATGCTCTTGAGCTTCTTGCGCAGCATCGAGATATACACCCAGACGACGTTCAGCTCCGCTTCGCTCTCGTAGCCCCAGACGCGGTCCATGAAGGTCTCGGTTGAGATGAGACTTCGGGGCTGACGCATCAGCATTTCCATCATCTGGAATTCCTTGTCCGCGAGCTTGCAGCTGCCGTCCGGGCCGCTTAGCTCGTGGCCCGCGCAGTCGAGCGTGACCGCGCCGAAGCGGATCGTCTTGTCCGGCTGTACGGAGAGCACGCGGGTCATCGCGCGGATCCGGGCGAGCAGCTCCTTCATGTCGAAGGGCTTGGTCAGATAGTCGTTCGCGCCGCTGTCGAGCCCGGCCACCCGGTCGTCGATCTCCGACTTGGCGGTGAGCAGCAGCACGGGTGTGCGGTCGCCCCGGGCGCGCATGCGCCGCAGCACCTCGATCCCGTCAACTTTCGGCATCATCACGTCCAGGATCGCGGCGTCATAGTTCCCGGTATCCAGATAGTCCAGCGCGCTCTCGCCGTCGTACACGAGGTCGACGGCATAGTTGTTTTTGATCAGGATCGTCGATACGGCGCGGGCCAGGGAGCGTTCGTCTTCGGCATACAGCAGTCTCATGGGTCTCACCTCGCAGTCCATTTTATCACAGCCTGCGCGAAAAATCACCTGTTTTTCTCTGTATGTCCGGGCTTTCGGGCGGGTTTCAACACGGGAAATGAAGAATTCGCTGCGCAGCGCTGCAGCGGACGGCTTGTATCGCGCGCGGATGCGTGGTAAAATCAGAGCAGGAACATGACCGGAAAGGGGAGGGCAGCGCGTGAGTGAAGAAAAGAGGAAGAAACGCGGCGGGGGACTGTTGATCCTGCTGCTCCTGCTGCTGGTTTTAGGCGGTACGCTGCTGCTTCGCCTGCATCCCGCGGCGGTCAGCCCCGCCGATGCGCCGCCGACGGATGCGCCTTCCGAAGCTCCTGCTCTGACGGAGCAGCCTGTGGAGACCGCCGCTCCCGAGCCGAGCGCAGAGCCCACACCGAGCACGGAACCTAAGGATGCCCCGGAACCGAGCGAAGCTCCCGCAGCAGCGATCGCAGCGGAGCCGACCCCGAACCCGGAGGTCGTCCACCCGATCCGCTACACGAAGCAGAGCTTTCAGCTCGTGACGGACATGGTCTACGCCTATCAGCATCAGACGGCGGATCACCTCGCCGTCATCGAGAGCGACCTCGCGCAGCTCAAGGCGCTCGACCCGGAGTTAGGCGCGGCCTGGGAGGAGATCATGCTCACCTGGATCGCCGTCAACGACGACTATCCCGTCAACTACGAGCGTCTGCCGGACGATCTGCCGCAGGACGATTCGCTTGCGATCCTCGTCCTGGGCTTTCAGCTTGAACCGGACGGCTCGATGGCGGCGGAGCTCAAGGGTCGCTGCGACCTCGCCTTGAAGGCGGCGGAGCAGTATCCGAAGGCCTTCGTGATCGTGACTGGCGGCGGCACGGCGCGGCAGAACCCGGACGTGACCGAGGCAGGGGTCATGGAGGCCTACCTGCTCGCCAACGGGATCGCGCCCGAGCGGATAATCCGCGAGGCGGATTCCCGCACGACGGAGGAAAACGCGCAGCGCTGCCTTGCGATTCTGACGCGGGACTATCCGCAGGTGCGCCAGCTTGCGCTCGTGACGAGCGATTATCACGTCGCGCTCGGCACATTGCTCTTCACCGAAGTCGCGCAGCTCTACGGCTGCGAACACGGCGCGGTGCCATTCCGTGTGACGGCGAACCTGGGCTTTCCCGCGGTCGGCCTGCCGGATTACACCGAGCCGAAGTACCAGGAGCTCTACGTCTGGGCGGTGGCCGACCCGAAAATCGGCTGAGAAACGCGCCGCAGCATCACACCCGCGCCTAAGACTCCAACAGCGCAATAAGAGAACAACTGCACCCCGGCGGAGAGCCGGGGTGCAGTTGTTCCGCGTGACAGAGAGCAAAAGCTGTTTCCCGGTTGACCGCGCGGAGAATCCGTGTTAAAATATAAAGACTATACTGGGATTCGTATGGAGTTTCTTATGTGGATCGCTGATCAATGGAAAGATTTTGAAGTCCTTGACTGCTCAAAGGGCGAAAAGCTCGAGCGCTGGGGGGACTATCTGCTCGTGCGTCCCGACCCGCAGGCCATCTGGGATACGCCGCGCCGCGACCCGCGCTGGAACGCGCGCGACGCTCGCTATCGCCGCAGCGAATCCGGCGGCGGCAGCTGGGACAAGGGCGGGCTGCCCGAGGCCTGGGAGATCGGCTACAAGGAGCTGCACTTCCGCGTCAAGCCCATGAATTTCAAGCACACCGGCCTCTTTCCCGAGCAGGCCGCGAACTGGGACTGGGCCATGGAGAAGATCCGATCCGCCGGGCGCGAGATCAGCGTGCTGAACCTCTTTGCCTATACCGGCGCGGCCACGGTGGCCTGCGCCAAAGCCGGCGCTTCGGTCTGCCATGTGGACGCAGCGAAGGGCATGGTCGCCTGGGGCAAGGAAAACGCCGCCGTCTCCGGCCTTTCCGACGCGCCGATCCGCTGGATCGTGGACGACTGCGCGAAATTCGTCGAGCGGGAGATCCGCCGCGGCCGCCGCTATGACGCGATCATCATGGACCCGCCCTCTTACGGGCGCGGCCCGGGCGGCGAGGTTTGGAAGCTTGAGCAGAACCTCTGGCCCTTCGTGTCCCTCTGCGCGGGCGTGCTGAGCGAGGACCCGCTTTTCGTGCTCATCAACTCCTACACCACCGGCCTCTCGCCCTCGGTGCTCAGCTATGTGACCGAGAGCATCTTCACCAAAAAGTTCGGCGGCCGCAGCGAGAGCCGGGAGCTGGCTCTCCCCGTCACCGACAGCGGCCTCTATCTGCCCTGCGGCGCGAGCTGCCGCTGGGAGAGATAACTACAGATCGGAGAAAACAGAATTGTCGATCATCCGTTTTGAGAACGTACACTATACCTATTCCGACGAAGAGGAAGAAACCCTGCGCGGCGTCGACCTCGAGATCGAAAAGGGGAGCTTCGTGGCGGTGCTGGGGCATAACGGCTCCGGCAAATCCACACTGGCCAAGCACATGAACGCCAT
>JAEEGL016452467.1_pt1 | contig 13299 bp, 12 predicted proteins | sample 9134231 | NCBI WGS metagenome assembly JAEEGL01 (sample SAMN16246548, study PRJNA631951) | gut metagenome | biome: gut microbiome; feature: rumen; material: fiber-attached | host: Bos | place: Iran: Karaj | collected 2018-10 | reverse complement strand
GTTCCGATACCTGTTGTTTCCGCCGTATACTCGGGAACCTCAAATGATACCGCCACATGGGACTGAGCCGCAAGATTGTATATCTCGGTGGGCTGTATCTGCTCGATAAGCCTGTTTAAGTTACTGCTGTCGGTAAGATCACCGTGATGCAGGAACATCGTCTTGTCGCGGACCTCCCTGTCATAATACAGATGATCTATCCTGTCTGTGCTTATGCTTGAATGACGACGGATTATACCGTGAACCTCATAACCCTTTTCAAGCAGAAGCTCTGCAAGGTAGGATCCGTCCTGTCCGGTGATACCTGTTATTAACGCAACATTTCTCATACTGTTTCTCCTATTATAATATGTATTGCCCCTCATAAACAAAGTCGGCGGCCTTCTGTGTCATAAGGCATATATCATTTCATATAACTCATACGGGTAATACGTTCAATGATATCACTCCCACTATTATGCCAAGGATCGCTCCGCAGATAACCTGCAGGGGTGTGTGCCCTATGAGAACCTTCAACTGTTCCTGATTGAATTCAAGCTTGAATTCGCCGTTCTCGGGCAGCCTGAAGAACTCCATGATCTGGTTAAGTACCTCTGCCTGATTACCGGTTTCCCTCCTGACTCCTCTGGCATCATACATTACAATTATCGCAAGTACGGTAGCAAGTGCGAAGACAGGCGATCCGAGTCCGTACTCCGCTCCGGCAGCCACACAGAGAGCACATACGGTCGAGGAATGGCAGCTTGGCATACCACCCGACCCGACAAGTCTCTCCAGATTAACCCTTTTGTTCATCAAACAGTCTATTATTGTCTTAACTATCTGTGCCACACCCCATCCCAGGAAAGACGTGATCAGCATCCTGTTGTGGAGCAGGTCTGTTAGATAATTCATTTATCCACACTCTTTTCAAAATTATTAAATATTTTCACCGGCCATATACTCGGCTATTGCTTTCTGCCAGTCCGCATACATATGATCCGTTGTAAGCTTGAACATGTAATTCTCAAGTACCGAGAACTTCGGTCTGTCGGCCGACTGAGGGTTCATTTCCTTGTACTCCTCACTGGTGACCGGAACGACCTCTGTCTTTTTGCCCGCGAGGCGGAATATCTCCTTCGCAAAATCAGCCCAGCTGCACTGCCCCTCGCAGGTACCGTGGAAGAGGCCGTAATTCTGTGTCGGAAGAAGATAAGCAACAGCCTTGGCCAGTTCAGCGGTACTGGTCGGAGAACCGAGCTGATCGTTTACAACTGTCAGCCGGTCATGATTCTCCGACAGCTTAAGCATAGTCCTTACAAAGTTCCTGCCGTCACCGTAAAGCCATGCTGTTCTTATAATAAAATACTCCCTTGCAAACTCCTTCACAAAGTTCTCGCCGGCAAGCTTGGTAATTCCATACATTGCCTTGGGACCGACGGGATCGAACTCCGTATAGGGAACGCTGCCATCACCCGCAAAGACATAGTCGGTTGAGATATGCATCATCTTCGCCCCCGTCTGTGTCGCAGCAATGCTTAAGTTCCTCGGTCCTATCGCATTTATCCTGAATGCCGCATCCTTCTGGACCTCACATGCATCAACTGCGGTGTGAGCCGCACAGTTGATGACCGCATATGGCTTAACCTCGGCAAAAAGGTCAAGGCAGGCATTAAGATCGGTGATATTGAGTTCCCTTATCCCCTCTACTCCGTAATCGGTATTTACCAGTTCGTATTCGTTATTCCCTTCGTAGAGCCTGTTTATCTCTCTTCCCAGCTGTCCGTTACAGCCGGTTACTATTATTTTCTTCATTAATGTATGCTCCTCGTTTAATATGTCATTTAGAGTCGGTCCTGCTTTTTTACATCTATAATTAGTATCCTACTTTCAAAAAAAACCAATATATAGTATACTCAATATTGGTTGATTTTTCAACCATAATACTGTTGTAAACGGAATAATTACTTATTCTGCCAAAAGACGTATTCCGAGGATAAAAGATGAACAAGATCAAATACCCTGTCATAACCGCTCTTGCCGTGATCCATCAGGTGATCACACACCGTCTGTGCAAAAGTATCTTTACTGTCCCACCCTCAGAAAATACAGGCGATTATGTTATATGCACCATCTGCGCATTTGTAATATGCTGGTTCTTTTATCATGCACTGTGGCAGGTTATCATTGACAAAAACCGCTGCAGCAATACCATCACAAGGGTTATAAAGAAAGCTCTTCCGTATCTTATTGTCATGATCGCCGTAAGTGCGGTCAAGCTACGCGGAGGGTATCTGAGCAATGACGAGACACTCATTTACGAAAATGCGGTCAGCCTGACACACTATACATGGTTCTATTACATCACCACCTACTACTATATTGTCAGCCTTATGCTCATCCCTCATATGTATGCACCGATATTTGTCAAGCTGATCATAGAATACCTTGTTGTCGGATACACAGTGCTGCGTGCAAGTGACTATTTTGATACAAGAACGGAACAGCCTTTTATATCCCTTGGAAAAAATGGACAGATAAAGATCGGTTACGGACAGCTTACAATGCTGCTGTTTCTGTTGTATCCCGTGATAGCATATACAACCAGCGCACACCGCCTGCCCATATATTTCCTGTTATATCTGTTTATGATGGTCATGCTGCTGTTTGACAGGCTCGAACAGTCCGTACTTACACTTCAGAGGCTGGCCACACTGATGTTCCTGGGCGCTGTACTTACCCAGTGGCGTACAGAGGGTATCTATCTGTTTGTGCTTATCCCGATACTTATGTTCATAACATATTCAACCATCTCAATCCCGGGGATAACCCTCAGGGATGCAGATCATGATGATAAAGAACAGCCGCTTATTTCCATCTCGGGGAACCGTACCTATAATATAAAAACAAGATCCGTAATGGTCACGGTTCTCGTTGTATACATACTCATACAATATCTTGTTTCGATCCCACAGAACGGAATAGCCGCAAGGGAACTCGGTGCAGCTGCAGACGACCGCATGAAACCCTTCTATGCATACACCATTACAAATATGTACCGCAACGGCCTTGACATGGACAAAAACGCCGATGACCTTGCCATAGTCGATAAATATATTTCCCTTGATTCGCTGGATGCCATAAATGAATACTATGGCGATATCAACTATGAAGATGTCCTGATACTCTATCAGCCGGGGTTCGTGGGTGTGCGCGCGGAAGCCGATGTGACCGAATACTATAACTTTGTTGCTGCTCTGAAGCGGATCTTTAAGAACAATCCCCAGATATTCCTGCGTACAAGAATAGGCGCCTTCGTTTATGCCGCTCTGCCTTACCACATTACATTTACGGGAACCGATCCCCGCTCGCTTGTAAGCCTTGCGCTCAGCATTGTCAAATCAATATCCTACAACCTGTTCATACCGCTTATAATAGTGCTGTTCATCTTATTCTACGCCCTTACCGGGAGCCGCTGGTTTACCTTCTTTGTCTCAGGTGGTCTTCTTGCACACTGGTTCATCGTTTTCATACTTGCTCCGGCGTCTTATTTCAAGTACTACTTCCCGGTGTATATTACAGCGTATCTGTATCTTTTGCTCATAATAATAGCCGGTGTTCACAATCGTAAACACCGGACTAAAATTAAGATATTGCAGTAAATATCGTCTATTTAATTCCAAATATCAGTAAATGATCTTCTCTTCCTTATGCGTTAGCCAGAGCGCACAGCTCGTCAAGCATCTTCGGAAGGTCTGTTTCCATGTTCTCATCCGTGAACTGGCAGGTTCCGACCTTCTGATGTCCACCGCCGTTATACTTAAGCATAAGATGGCCGACATCTATCTTGCAGGTCTTGTTGATAATGCTGTATCCTACAGCAGCCGAACAGCCCTTGCCACCCTTACCGTTAACAATCCATGCAGAAATATTCTGCTCAGGATACATACTGTAGATAAGGAAACGGTTGCCTGTATATATGGGATCCACCTTCCTGAGATCGCTTATGATAACGTTACCTTCAATACGCGTATTAGCCATAACCATTTCCTTGAACTTGGCTGTCTGCTCCTCATACACCTCGATCCTTTCCTTAACATCGGGCATATTGAGGATCTCCTCTGTCGACTTATCCTTACAGGCAACCATCAGCTTCTCCATAAGCTGATAATTGGAAACGGTAAACTGCCTCCATCTTCCGAGGCCGGTCCTGGGATCCATAAGAAAACCAACCAGTATCCATCCCTTGGGGTTCATGATCTCATCTACGGTAAGATTTCCCGAATCGACCTTATCAACCGCCTCCATCATGTCATCGAAATTGGGGAAGGTATCCTTTCCGCCGTAATACTCATATATTATACGGGCACATGAAGGAGTAAGCCTGCTCTCACCCTTGTATTTACCTTCAAGCTGCAGCCTCTCATGCTCGCTTGAATGATGATCGAACCACAGTCCGCAGCCTTCAACGTAAGGAACGTTCGCAAGGCAGTCATTCTCTGTAACTTCAACGAGTCCGTCCTGCAGATCCTTGGGGTGTGCATATACCCAACTGTCTATAATTCCGGCAGCAAGCAGTAATGCTCCGCATGCCAATCCGTCAAAATCAGATCGAGTTACCAACCTCATAGCCATCTGTAAATACCTCCTAAGTAAGTATATCTATATTGTACTGATTTCCTTAGCGCAAATCAAGAAAAATTTGTATAAATCAGTTTTATCTGTACATGAGCCTTCCGGCACAATAAAATCTGGCAAAATCATCCGAGTCGATTATTGCTCTTAAGTGGAACAGTCCTCCGGCCCTCTTCACATTCATTGGATCACCCACCGCCAGGAAATACTGTTTCTCATCCGAAGCAGACTGATAATAATAGAAATCGGCGTAATTGCTATACGTTGATGCCCCGAATTCAGACGGAAGCATGACAGTCGGATATTCAGGATCATAAGACATATTCCTGATGCAGGCATCATTGGTATTGTTATGTTCGGGCTCTCCGCCGTCTACCCCGATGCTCTGTGCGGGTATATAGGAATTAAGCATTACCTCTTCCCCGTCTCCGTTAACAAAATAGAATACTCCGTTCGTAATGTAGCTGTCCGCTCCAAGCATGACCATTGCGCTGCCGTACAGGTTCTCTATATTCCTGTACTTAAATCCATGCCTTCCGTTGTTGGCCACGAGATAACCTGTACAGTAATCGATGGAAGCAGTCTTGCCGGTAAGGCTCGGATAAGAAGCTATGACCGTTTCACCCGCACGGACATCAACCGGTGTTCCGCTGAAGCCTATCTCAATATGGTCTCCGTCATCATTAACGGAAGTAACTTCCCTGCAGTTGTCAGTTGTATGATCGATAAAGACCTGATCGCGCCTTGCCTTTCTCGACAACGCGATCTCCTCCTCATCCTTTTTCATGGCATTCCATCCGTCTGTAGTATTGAGGAGGACGACACTGCTGCCTTCCTCGATCTTCTGTGTTGCTCCGAAGCTGTTCACAACTATCTTGTTGGCGCTGACTTCGCTCTGGATGGCTATACCCGTATTCTTGTTATTTGCATCCTTGTTGGCACTGTAGTAATAAAGGTCTGTCTCGCCTGCCATAAGTGATGACGAATCAAGACATCCGGTTTCCACCATAAACAGCTTCTGGATTGCAGAATACATGGAATAGCCGATCTCCCGATAGCCTTCACCGTTGTCTCTTGCAAGGCTTCTTATATCCGCATAGGAAACATTAAGCGTCGGATAAGCTCCTGCCTTGCTCCTAAGGACTCCGTCTTCTTCAACTCCCAGATAGGCGCCTACATATACAAAGTCCCTTTCCTCTCCCTCATCAACAAACACCGGATCCACAACATACCCCGGATGTTCAGTACCGCTGATCCATATTTCCTCGCGACCGGAGTCGACAACTCTCTTAACATAGAACTTAGGTATCTCAACCATGACATTTCCGTTTGTCCCGTTGTCGGAATATCCGGGTTCGCCTTCATGAACTACCAGGAGTTCACCTTCTTCATTGTAACCGAGATTACAAAGCCTGATATCGGACCACGGATACGCATCATCGAAATCATTGGAACCGCTTCCCATCCATTCGTTATCTGCACAGTAGTCAAAATGCATTCCGACCGCATCTCCCAGTCTTCTGCATACCACCAGACCATCTTTTCCGGATATTTCAATTCCGTACTCCGAATCCCTTCCGTTACCTGTACCTGCCTCCTTTGGTTCAACGGTTATACGGGCACAGACATCACCCTGCATGAATATCCCGGCACCGTTATACACAGCGGGACTTTCCAGATCAAGAGTCTCCTTCGCTGTCCCGTCTTCATAGAGTGTCCATACACCGTCCCTGCATTCTATGTACTGTCCCTGTGTAAGATCGGGAAGTTCGCAGTCGCTCGAACCCGAATCACTGTAGCCCTGCAGGTAATTTCCGTAATACATCAGAATGCCCTTATTATCTGAGAACGTATGATCTCCAATGGCTTCATCCGCATAGGTCACACGGCATTTGACGGCTGTTTCCGGAATTTCCATGATGGAGTAAGGACGGTTGTTCATATTGATGGAACGCATATTGCAGATAACATTCTTTCCTTCGCCCTTGGTCTTAGCCTCCTCATCCTCGTAGTACAGATCCTCGATAAGCTCTATCTTCCCGTCAGCATCCATGAACTGCCATATGGCACAGTTCATATCACCGGTAAGCATTATAGTTCCCTTGGACTTGTCTATCTCGGTCCAGGGCGTTGTACGACAGCCTTCATCCTCCGTCAGTTCATCCCTGATCCCGTTTACCTTGCCAACATCATATCCCTCGGGAGTTATATCCTCTCCCTTGAAGACAAGCCTGACATTCCTGGTAAATCCCACTACAGGCTCTATCTTCATCACAAGATCATCCGAATTCACATGGTAAAACGGTTCGTTTACCGATATATCGTTATCGCCGTATTCAGCCATGGTTGTAGCCAGAACATAAGATTTAACGGCGTTTTCTTCATCATTAAGCTCTTCATACCAGCCTGCCAGCTCTATCTCTTCATCAAATACATCTTCCTGGCCAAGGCAGTAATGTTCAAGCTGGTTGACAGCCTTCCTTAATTCCCCCCTGTCATAGAACTTGTGTGCCTGTTCCACCATCTTATCCCTGTCATAGGTGATCGAATTATCCTTCTTTCTTATACCGTAAAACACGATACCGCCGCATATGAGCGCCGCAACAAGGAGCAGGACTATTACCAGCTTAATATTAGAACGATCGAAATCCATTAAAACATTTCCTCCGCGATTAAACACTCCTCCGGAATGACTCTGTATTCATTCCGATACACAGATTAAAGTAACTATCAAAAAAGGAACCGGCATTAACCGGTTCCCCTCGTCACAAGCCGAAAATCAAATATTACTACTTGATTAATCACGCGTGATTAATCCTGTTTCTTCATCCCCTTTCGGGGATGAAATCACAGAACAAAAATTTAATTACTGATTACCAACAAGTAAAGCTGCTGCTGCACCAACTGCATACTGGCCATTGGTATCTTTAGCCTTATCTACTGTAGCTGTGTTATTGCCATCAGCTGTTGTATTGGTCTGAACAACTGCACCGCTTGCAAAGTTCTGGTAAACTGCTACATTTGATCCGGGTGTAAAGAATACACTTGTGAACTTCCACTGGGGAACTGCAGGATTGCCCTTCTGTGCAGCTACAATAGTGCTCTTGCCACCATTGTAAATCATGTTCCACATAACAAAAGCATTTAAGAAATCCACATCAGTCTGTCCATTACTCTGACCGTTGCTCCAGTAAACCCAAGGCTTGTCGTTAGGGCTTGACTTCTCTGCCCAATAATTGTAAACATCAGCACCAGCAGGAGCCTTGTTGGCATCCTTGTTACCATCCTTAGATCCCGCAAATACGCTTACTGCCATCGAAACAACTAACACGGCAACTGTGAAAGCTGCCATAATCCTCTTTTTCACTTCAGCATTATCCTCCTTTCGTAGAGTGCTTGTGACTATATACTAACCGGCGAACCGGAGTATACCGAATTAAAATCAAATGAATGACTTATTTCCTTTAACGATGATAAAGTATACATCATAAATCACTGTCTGTCAACCTCCGTATAAAACAGTTTTATGATCAGCTCCCTGAGCGCCTGTTCATCAGGATAGAAGTACTCATAATCCTCTTCATCGGTTTTTGTTTCACCCTCCATGGTATAGATATCATCCTCATCAAATGTATATCCCAGATATTCGGATGCCATATATCCGATCTCATCAACAGTCAGATCGCTCGTTATATATTCCTTTGCATTATTAAATATCGTTACGGGAAGCGTTATATTCTCCTTTGTTTCAGCCTTCATCTTTTTTACAAAGGTCTTAAGGTACAGCTTCTGCCTTGCAAGCCTCATCCTCTGGCTTTCAAACACATTGACATCCCTGTAATGAACAAAATCATATGCATCCTTACCCTTAAGATCGACGGAAGTCCCCGGTTTCCATGCCTTATTGACACCGACCGCATCCGTCATATCATCGGGAAGCGTAAGCGTAACACCTCCGACCGAATCATTTATCATAGGTATGGCCTGATAATTCACGGCCGCATACCCGTGGATCGGCATATCATAAAGCAGCTTACTTACAGCATCCCTTGTCAGCTCACAGCTGTACTCACCACCGCCTCCGAAGGCATGCTGAACCGAAATCTCCGACCTGATCCATTTATCCCCGCCGTTTTCGCCGAGCCCGACCATAACTATATCAACCTCTGTATCCCTGTTGACTGCCAGTATTTTTATGGTCTCATCAACCGGATTAAATATCACCAGAAACAGACCGTCAGCCTGGCCTCCCGCTGTCAGATCACCGTAATCAACCTCTCCTGTCTTATGCGCATCATCTATACCCATAATAAGAAATGTACGTATCTGGTCATTGTACTTATATGCTTTGCCTTCAAAGCTGATCCAGTCCTCCTGCCAGTCGGACGCATACACAGGATCCGTCTTCAATCCGGATTCACTGTCATCTGTAAGCGTCGGGCCTTCGGTATTGGCGTTCCCGGCAAGCCTGTTCCTTCCAACTATCGTAACAATCTTAACCGTTCCGGCAAGTATCACTCCAACCGCAAGCAGACATCCGATGATGATCAATAATCTCTTTAATATATATTCACTTCTTGTAACTACTCTTCTGCCACTTCTGTGTTTCCCGCTCATGCCGATCCCGCAATACGATCCTTTACTATCATCACAATGTACTTATACAACACCTATCTTTTATTCACTTTCACCACCGTAGTACTTACCATAATACTTGCCATAATACTTACCGTAATATCTGCCGTAGTATTTTCCGTAATATCCCTTACCTGTAAGGTTCATCTTGTTGAGGATAACCCCAAGTATCTTGGCATCGGCAACCCTTAACTGTTCAACTACTTTTCTTGCGAAGCGGTAACTGATTATTCCGGTCTCTATTACGATCATCATTCCGTCACATTTCTTACTTATTACCGCAGCATCAATGACCGAACCGATAGGGGGTGCATCTATTACTACCATATCGTAATTCTCACGTCCGTATTCGATCATTCGCTTGAATGATTTCCCACCCAGAAGTTCACTCGGATTGGGCGGTACGGGCCCTGCAAAGATCATATGGAAATCCTCTATGTCTGTTTCGCATATGGCATCCTCAATATCCACCTTTTTAACAAGCACATTGGTCAGGCCGTATCTGACCCTTCCTATCTTGTGCCTGCTTCTCATGACTGACTTCCTCAGATCGGCATCAATGAGCAGCGTCCTCTTACCACTCTCCGCAAAGCTTCTTGCAAGCTCAAACGAAACCGTTGATTTACCTTCATTGGGAGTGGCGCTGGTAATACCTATTACCTGTATATCCTCACCGGCAAATTCAATATTGGTCCTAAGGGTCTTAAATGCCTCGTTGGTCCTGAAATCATGTTTTACTGAATTAAGCTCTATCTGTTGCATAATAACTCTCCATCTATTCGTTTGAATCAGCCTCGGTATCTGCCGCTATTGTTACGTCCTCATCAAGACTGTCAATATCAGGCAGGCGTAATGTTGTTGACTTAAGAGAGACTGCTGATGCTCTTACCGTGGTGCCTGTAGTAGCATTCCTTCGATTCTTCCTCTCTGCTTTTGTAGAAGAAGATGTTTCATACAGTTTAACATCCGTATCATCATCTACGGGTTCAAGAGGATTTTCATATTTTTCATTGCTGCTGTGTCTTCTTTTCTTTTTCTTTCTCTTTCTGTCTTTACCCTTATCATCGTCCTGTTCCATGACAGGTATAAGACCAAGAGTAGACAGTTCCAGATACTTCTCAACATCCTCGGATACTCTTATCGTATCATCGGTAAGGTATTTGATCAGGAGTGCTGCCACACAAATAAATATACCGATAAAACCACCAATTCCCGTAAATTTAACAACGGAAGGTTCAGCCGGCTTATCTACATCGGGAAGATTCGCTTCGTCAACTATATTGACAGCCTCGATGTCCATAACCTGTGTTATGTGTGAACTTGCCGCATCTCTTATCCCGTTTGCTATTCGTCTTGCTTCCTCCGGGCTCTCATCCTTGACAGTGATCGAAATGATACGTGTATCCGAAGCATTGGCGACCGTTACCCTGTTCTTAAGGGTTTCATAACTGTCATCCAGCTTAAGCTCCGTTATGACCTTCTCAAGAACGTTCCGGCATGTAATAAGCTCCTCATAGTCCTTGGTAAGCTGTGTTGCCAGCTGTGTATCCGAATAGGAAATACTTCCGTTATTGTTCTGCTTGTTCAGTATGTACACCTTTGTTGTCGACTCATACTTCGGCGAAATCACAAAAGCACTGATCACCAGTCCGATAGCCCCGCATATCAGTCCTCCCAGAATGATAAGCCATAGCCAATGGAACAAAAATCCCAACACCTCAGCCAAGTCTATTTCTATTTCGTCTTCTCTGTTTCCCATTTATCCGTTTCCCTTTTTTGTCAGCTTGTACAGACTACAAAATAAAGCATTATCGTCAATAGTTTATTCGTAATTCTCTATTATGTCAAGCGCATTTGTACATACCAGGTCATCCGCGTCTTCTCTTACGTATCTTTTATCCAACTGTTTCAGACACTTTATCATTCTCGGAGCACGCTTACCTGTATCATGAGCATCTGTTCCTATGAAATCAACATAACCTTCATCGAGTATATGTGTAACCGCCTTCTTCACCTTATGGCCAAGGGCACCTGTATAGCTGGGCGCATTAATCTGTATCCTGATCCCTCGCCTTGACAGTTCCTCAATATATTTCGTCTCCCTTAACATACACTCATATCTTTCAACATGGGCAATTATCGGAAGATAACCCATATATCTGAATTCATCCAGCGCTCCTGAAATATGTCTGTAATCATCACCGGGAAGAAATTCGACAAGAACATAGTCGCTGTCGCACATTGTAAGTATTTCACCACGCTCCAGACGGTCTATCGCTCCGTCGAAGTACATAATCTCATTTCCGGTATAGATGTTTATTTCAATCCCTTCATTATTGATCTTCTCCTGCAGCCTTGCCGTCAGCTCCTTAACCTTTGCGGGTGGAGCATTATGATGACCTGCCTTGAAGTGAGGTGTGGCGATCATATCGGTGATTCCTTCCCCGGCAGCTATCCTGAGCATCTCCATGGAAGTATCCCAGCTGTCAGATCCGTCATCAATACCCGGCAGTATATGTGAGTGGATATCTATCACTCTCCTTTTTGTTTCCTTATTATTCACTGTTTCTTTCATTCCATCCTCTTGCAACTGTTCATGACCGTCTTGAAATACGCTACTATTCAGCCTCCGTCTTCAGATCCCTGACACCGATAAGCGTCGACTGCACAAGATACCTCTTGTCTTCCTTCCCATCAATATGGGTCATCAGTGTCAGTATCCTGTCATCCTTTGTAGGCCAGGCCGTCTTATCGACATTGGCACCAAGGCCTGCCAGCTCCTCAAGCTGATCCACATATTTCTCATACATAAAATCCATCGTTGTAATATAATTAAGTATCAGATGAACATTGTCAAATTCATATGCTGCGAAGACCTTATATATAAACATCCTGTCTTCCGTGTACACATATATATACGGCGCATTGCCAAAAAAGGCCGGATCACGGAAGAGATCAAGATTCGTGAACATGCTTCCGTCAGCGTTATGGGTTCCGTAAATCACAGTAAGGTAATCTTTGAATTCCTTCTTATTTAAGAACTCGGTATTCAGAGCACCCTTTGGATCAGGTTCACCCTTCTCATTGTGTGACGCATAGAATGTATAATCCTCCTGCTCTTCATGCTGAAGCACGGGATAATCTATACCTGTTTCCGGGATATACAGCCATGCATAAATCTCAGGGTTTATCTCCTGCTGGAGCTTCTTTATATCAACCGCATCATGTTCGGGCTTCATAGAAGCAAAGGCCTCATCATTCAGATAAAGGCTGTTATCAAAATCCGGAAACACAAGCTCATCCGTATTGTCTGCAGCTGTAACGATTTCCAATTCACCGTTATCTTCTTCGCCGCCTTCATCGGGCTGTACGTTCTCCTCTGATGTCTCTTCTTCCGATTTCCCCAGCATACCATGATTGTCCATATACATAACAGCTATCATTATTACACAGACCACCGCAGCCACTGCTACAAGTGCTATCAGCACACCAAGAGGCAATCCGCTGTTCTTTCTTCTCATTTAAATATCCTCACTGCCTTTGTCATTTGTTAAAGACTATAAACACATTATGGTTGTTCTCTGTTTCATCAGTTCATCAAACACTGTCTTTTATCGATGGTTTCCTTCAAAAGACACAACAAATTGATTATAGCAACATCGTCTTTTACATGCAATGTTAATAGTTTCCAAAAAAAACAGGAAATGTATTGATTTTCATAATCAACAATCACGATTAAACCGGTTATGCCCAAACCGGGTGCGTCCAAACCGGGTGCGATCAAGCCAGATGCGACCAAGCCGGATGCGACCAAACCTGTTACGATTAAGCCGGTCACGATCAAACCGGTTACACTAAATCAGCTTAAAGAGACTGCAAGCATCGCATCAATCCTGCTGTCGTAGCTGTACTCCTCTGCCACTCTTTCGTGCCCGCGTCCTGCGATTTCAGTCCGAAGTTCAGGATTTGCATTATAATAGGAAGCTTTGGCATACATATCCTCAATGCTCTCGTACATAACCATTTCCTCTCCGTCGATAAAGCACTCCG
>JAEEGL015349917.1_pt1 | contig 13299 bp, 12 predicted proteins | sample 9134231 | NCBI WGS metagenome assembly JAEEGL01 (sample SAMN16246548, study PRJNA631951) | gut metagenome | biome: gut microbiome; feature: rumen; material: fiber-attached | host: Bos | place: Iran: Karaj | collected 2018-10 | reverse complement strand
GTGAAACTCTAATTTTGGCGGACCACACTCTGGCCCATGTCACCCCTTTTCCCTGCTTAGCAGGAATCCTGAGCAGGTTTCCCTGCTCAGGACCGTAAATCATCTTAGCGGAAGTTTACTTTGATAACTTGTGCGCGTGATTTGTTTGAAACGATGATTTGCTTTGGCATAATTGCCTCCTTTTTTTGTTTGTTTTATGTTTTTATTTTTATCAATTCCGCTCAGCAATCCTCAGCTTTGCGCTGCGGCTTCGCGGGTTGATAACTAACTCCTGACTCTCCGCAATTATTGGTTTTTTATTGATAATCTTAAGTTCTGATTCTTCACCGTGCTCACTGGCCGCTCTGAAATACTCTTTCACCAACCGATCTTCTAGACTATGGAAAGTAATTATCGCAACGCGTCCACCTTTATTTAAAATCTTTGGTAGTAGCGGTAAAGTCTTCTCAATCTCCTCAAGTTCCCTGTTTACTACTATCCTAACCGCTTGAAAAATTCGCGTTGCCGGATGTGTGTGGCTATACTTAGATTTGCCAGCAATAATATTTGCCAACTGCTTTGTACTCGTAACTGGGCGATTATGTACTATTTCGCGTGCTAGCATCTTTGCGCGACCTGGCTTTTCCTCGCCATAGCGCTCAAAGATTGAAGCAAGTTCCCTTTCGCTCCAGTGATTAATAATCTCATACGCTGTCAAATCTTCGCGTCTATCCATACGCATATCCAGCGGACCATCTTGATTAAAAGAAAATCCACGTTCGGCAATGTCTAGTTGCGGAGAAGAAACTCCAAAATCCGCAAGTATTAAATCGAAAGAGTCTCCACACTCGATTAACTGCAGCACCGCACTGTAAAAATCCGTATTTATAATCTTGATTTTATCTCCGAATTTCTCAGTAAGTTTCCCTACTGCGTATTCGTCGCGATCAATCAAAACCGAATCTTTATAATTCTGTGTTGCATCCAAAATCTTCTCAGCGTGCCCTCCGTAACCCGCGGTTAAATCTAAATACGATTCATGAGGTTTCGGATTAAGCCCGTTTAAGACTTCCGATAATAATACAGGAATATGTTGTTTCTCCATGTATTGATTATACATTGTTTGAGATCGTTCAACTAGAAACTTCAGCGTTTTTATTTTTGCTTTAGTTTTTGTTTGTTCACAATTAATCCACCACGATTTACCAGCGCGAAGCTAATCATATATCGCAGCCGTTGAGAGACTTATTGTGTTATAGTTTTTGACCTAAAATATAGAGTTTTTATTGGGAGGTGTGTTTTAAGGAAAGAGCACACAGTTGCTTTGACGCGTCCTGCTAAGTTTTAACGCGCGCCGAAACTCCTAGTTGGTCGATCTCAAACTTTATTAATGTGCATGTTTATTTGTGGTTTTTGTATTTTATTTCCACTGACCTTAGTGTAAGACATTTTTCACAAAAATGCAAGTGCTTTTTTAGACTTTTTTAAGTTTTTTTGATCCTCTTATGTTTTCCACCATTTGTGGAAAACTCTCTGTTATTTTTCCGAACAAACCACCCTTTACTTTTTCTACATTTCATATCCTAATACCCGAACAAGCACCCCATTGACTTTTGGTTACGCTTATGCTATAATAGAAAGATGAGGCCATTTCGCCTCTATTTTTGTTATTTCATAACCGTGATTCCCTTTTTATAGAGAGAAAAATGTTATTTTTATGAGCCTTGAGCGAACCCGAGAGATTTTTTGCTAATTTTAGGAAATTTGTCGCAGCGAACCCCCAGCCGGCGTGAGACGCGCAAATTTCCGTTAAGAAATTAGCAAAAAATATCCCGGCGTGATGCGAAACAGCTCATAAAAGTAATATTTTCTTCTCTATTAAACAGAAGTCATGTGTTATAATAAAACAAATTAAGTGGAGTAATCTATGGAAGAAAACCAACAATTCGATGTCTTTCTCTGGGCGAACGAAGTTGATGAAATCAAAAACAATGTCTCGGCTGAGCTATTTCTCTTTAATAAAAACTACACCCCTTACAAGATCCGTTATTCCGACAAGCTAACCAACAGCGTCAAGAATATCTTCATGCAAGAGGCTATCAAATGTATTATCGAAGGTGCCGATAAGGGTCTTGAATGTCGCGAATACGAAAAAGCTGACGGCGAAGAAAAGGTTATTTACCACACCAAACTTGAAAAAGTTGGCCGCGCCGAAACCCTCATCCATCTTATCGAAAACGAATATAAAGACATTGATTACTTCTCCGAAGACGAATACGAATTCAGAAAAATCAAAGGTATTATCGCTAAGTTTACCTATCCAGGTGGCGACGACGGCACCAAAACCTTCTACATCGCCAAGGCTATCTCTGCTTCCGGCGCATTAAAAGGTGCTTCTAGCTGGGAAATCAACGGCGAAAGTTTTGAGCCATTCTCTGCTGAAGTCGCACTCAAAATGCCAGATGATAACCAAGTCGCTATTGTCGACAAAAATATCATCGTTTTCAACCAATCCAAGTTTGAAAACCTCTTCCAATACGATTACAAATCCCAAGTTATCGCCGAAGCCAAAGCTAAAGAGCTCACCGAAAAGTATAAACTCTCCTTTGCTGAAGGTCTTACCCTTGATGGACTTCTTCAAGAGAAAAAGCCAGCCCTCAAAAAAGTTCAGGCCATGAACATCGAAGAAGAAATGTCGCAAGACAAGCTCATCGAATACGCCGACGACATGCAGCTTGACCTCATGACCGACGACGACGGCTCTATCATCATCATGGACGACAAAGATCTTACCACCTTTGTAAATCTCCTAAACGAAGATTACTACGTCTCCCCAGTCAACGGCCGCCGTTACGAGATCAAATCCAAGAAACTCCTCGGCGAACCAGACGGTGAACCACCACGCGGCGAAGCCGCCTAATCTCAAAACCAATAAAAAAACTACCCCACTCGAGGTAGTTTTTTTAAACGTAATAGTCTTAATCGTGTTCACCATAAGAATAGCGAATCACATCGCTTGCACCAAGCGACTCCAAGGTCTTCAATAGTTCTCTCTTAGTTTCCTCAATTGAACTATCATCGGTTACCTCAGTCTCAAGCTTTACATAATACCATTTTTCGTTATCAATACTATCAAGATAAAGCACAGTTTTCTCATCTATACGAATTTCCTGGCGACGCATCGAAAATTCAGAAAGCTGCTTAAAACCAAGCTGCATAATGATATTTACCATACCAGCATAGTCTTTTACCGGAGTTTCTTCTACCACATCAATACCAGAATCCTCAATATGGCGACGCAAAACCAAGGTATAATTTGCTGGACGATCTACTGCTTTTACCTCAGTAGTCATCACGAGGCGCGGAAAATTAGCACCGGCTTTATAGCCACGTGGTACATAAACTCTATCATGCTGCCAATAAATTGGCGAAAAATCCAAGTCAATTTCAGATAATTTGTCTTCGAACTGATCACGACTATCAATTCGACATTTCACAATGATCTTTTTCATACTCTATATTATAACACAAAACAGAGATGATTACCAACGCATCACGCAACGCACAAAACTACCATTCCAACGACTATAGCTTGTACGAAAATATCTCTTGTTATTACTGGTAGTATCACTGTAATAGTACCTAGCATAAATCTCATATGAAGAATTAGTAGAGGAATTCGTGACGATACCAAAAGAACTATAATTGCTATCGACTAGAACAGGATATGCTGCCGATGACGCAAAATCTGAGCTAGACCAGTTCTCATAATACTTTGCACCATAGTATTGAGGTAAATAATAATATTCATCACTATTTGGATATCTCCAACCCTTAGGGCATAGCGATTGAGGATGATTCAAAACATATTCATCAAATTCCGCACTTGCGCTATTAGGCTCCGAATTATGTCCATACTGATTAAATTCCTGTTTATATATCCCATGCAAACGATAAACATAATCACCATATTTAGTTCCGAGTCGATAATGGTTCGATTCCTCACTGGTGCTATTGACGACTCTTACATTTCCAAAACCAGACGCAAAACCCTTATCTTCAAAATAAACTAGATTTCTATAATCGTCCGTATTATTATCAGAATCGCTTATACTATAGTCAGTAGAAGTTGATGGTCGTTCCATATATGAAACAATATCATAATTAATATCCGACCACACATCGCTCAATTCCCTAGTCAACACCAATTTTCCGTCAACAATATTTCTATAATCCAAATTCTGTGTCATCCAAATATTACCATCCCTAAGTCGAGAAACCCAATATTTCTTCTCGTCGCGCTTGTCTTTAAGCTGATATTGTTGATCTTCTACCATGCTCAAAGCAATTTCATTATTAATATCTTGCATATATTCAATATCATTAATAGTCTGCGCAACATAATTAGCTACAGCAGTTACAATAATCGTGTTCTCATAAAAACCACCAGCCTGACCACTATCAATCTTGGTAGCGAAATAAAGATCCATATTACGCATTTCGGAAGAGTTCGAAGTGGTAAAATCAGCCAAATCTATATCATTGGATGCCCTCATACCGTTATAATTTGCGCCACCATCAATAGAATAACCCCAGTGATTAACTGGAAAATCACCTGCCGCCACGCTTGATTCAAGAGTAGGGATAGTATCGGTATTATTATTTATATGCACCAAACTAGTCGCTTTTTTATCAGTAGCACTCTTGCGTCTCTTGTCGGTAGAAAGATAGGCTTTGTATCCAGTTCTACTATTTGTGCGAATCTCGGCGCCAACCTTTATTTCATCAAGTTGCCCAGGCTTCATACTAGCCTTCAAAATTGCAGCTCTGGTCGAAAAAGAAACGGTAATAATTGGCTCAACATCCATTCTAATCTCAGTGTCCACACTTATAGACGTCAACGCATCGGCGTTTCCACCAAAGCTACTACCAATAAGGAAAAGAGAGAAAAGAAATACAGAAAGCACTCCGAATGTTTTCATTTTCTTCCCTCTTGCCATACATCTATTATAGCATAGGCATTATAAAAATTATTAATAATTTTCTGCGATTTCAATGATTTGCCCCTCAATGCTACGTACGCCATTCCACTCATTCTCAACCACTCGAAAAGTCACATCGCAAGTATCGTCCTCCATGAAGCTCATCCATTTTTCTGGTGCCGAAAAGGCTACCATTTTAAGAGCTCTATCACCCTCACCTTTTATCACCAAAGCTAAGTGCTGACCTTCCGCACCCATCCTTTTCCTCTCTGTTATTACAGCATTTTCAAGTCGAAAAACTGGCTCGCCGTTCCCTTCACCAAATGGCTCCAAAAGCTTCAAATCACCAACCAAGTCAATTGTAAAATCACTTAAACTACGTACATTCAAATCGACTTTTTGCTTCAAATAATTTTCTTGATCAATCAACTTTAGACTTCTATAATAATCATTCACCCCCTGGATAAACTCTTCCAGCTTAGCCTTTTCCAGCTTCACGCCACAAGCTTCAGCATGCCCACCACCACCAATTATTAAATCCCGACAATGATCAAGCGCCATTTTAATATTAAAATCACCAAAACTACGACCAGATCCCTTCAGAATTCCTTCTTCCACCTCAGATAAAACAAAGGCTGGACGACCATATTCTTCTACTAGTCTACCCGCAATAATACCAAGCACACCCTCATGCCAATCACCACACTGCACAATCACTTTCTCGTCACCAATTCCCCGTTCCGAAATCTCTTTTACTGCGCCAACCTGCACACGTTTACGCTCACCATTAAGTCCCTCTAATTCGTAAGCCAATTTAGCTGCCTCAGCACCAGATTTCGTATTCAATAAATTTAGTGCAATCTCCGGAGATTTAATTCTACCAGCCGCATTCAGCCTTGGACCAATCTGAAAGCCAATCGAACCAGAATCGATCTTCTTAATACTCGCAACCTTCATTAGCTGTGTTAATCCTACACGTTTAGTCTTACTAAGCACCTTCATACCGTAGTATCCTAAGATACGATTCTCTTTTAGGAGCGGCATACTATCACAAACCGTGCCAAGCACCACAAGATCAAGTAACCATTTCTCCTGTCCAGCCGGGATTAACTCCTTAGAAACGAGCGCCTGTGCCACCTTGAAAGCCACACCAACGCCTGCGATGTTCGAAAAACCATCATAATCCGGCCTTTTTGGATTAATAACAGCTACAGCCTTTGGCAACTTTTCCGGACATTCATGATGATCCGTCACGATTACATCGATATTATTTTTATTCAACTCGTCGACTATGTCCGCATTTGACGACCCACAGTCCACAGTCACCACCAATGAAAAACCACCATCCGTCGCACGTTTGATAATTTTTTTACTCATCCCGTAACCATCAATGAAACGATTAGGTAACATAATGTCTACAATCTTAACCCCAGCCAGTACCAAAGCCTGCTTCATCACAGTGCTTGCAGTCACTCCATCAACATCGTAATCCCCATAAACAAGCACCTTCTCTCCCCTGGAAACAGCTACGGAAATCCTCTCTATAGCCTTATCCATATCAGGAAGTCTAAATGGATTGTCTAGCTCCTCGTAAACCGGGTGCAAAAAATCCTCACCGAGTCCGCGTTTTTCTAGTAGTTGTTCAAAAATTTTATTCATTTAGAAAATCCCAAAATATCCCAGCCACAATAGACTAGTTAATCATCTTGCTAGGCTTGCTGCCCTTTTGACTCTTGATTACAATACTCTGTAACTCTTTTAAAATTGGGAATTGCTTATTAGTCTGATAGATACGCGTATTTCCCTTCTTAGTCATAATCAAGAATTGCCCCTCAGTCATACGGGTTAATTCACGCTGGATATTTCCTGGATCTTCTTTAATGAGCTTTGCTAGACCCCTTACATGAGTCTTAAAATCTGGGTACTTCGCAAAGACCACAATAATTTTCCTCCTCACCCTGGAAGTAACAAATATGTCTAACATTTTACCTCGCTTTATTCACTCTATTGTAGCATAGAAATAATAAGAAAGGTAAAATTTACAACACGTTTTTGAGCCGGCTCTAGAAACCGGCTATACTGATTCTAGAAATCAGCGATAGGTCGATAGCCAAATAACAAAGGAGATACCCTAGTCGCCGTTCTAAATCCTGAACTCGCAATCTAGTAGATATCATTTTTAACTCCGCACCTTAATCTGCACCAACCTTGCCCATATCATTAGCACACTACAATAATTCTGCAACCCCCACTCACAAAGATAAGCCTAGGCATTTTGCCACCTCTATAAATAACAACATAAAAATAAGCCTAGGCGGAATCTTCCAAAAATCAAATTGTCAAGAGGACGAGATATCTATCCCCGAAGATGCGCTATAATAATAGTATGTTTTACGAGGTGATACCGAATCGCACCCTCAGTCAGACTACTGATGCGCTGACTTATAGTTTTGATTCCCTCCTCACGCCCGGACAAATCGTTCAGATCCCACTTGGCAAATCCAAAGTCACCGGCATCATTCATAAAAAAGTTGCGCAACCAAACTTTCCCACCAAAAGCATCATTCAAGTTTTTTATTCAACTCCACTCCCGCAACACTTGCTTAAAGTCATCGACTTTATGCACGACTATTACTTAGTTCCAAAATCACAAGTTGTATCATTACTACTACCAAAAGGCGTTGAAAAGAAACGTCGCAAAACTATCGAATTATCGGCAAAAACTACTTCAAAAACCGAACAGACCTCAGAAAACCCTAAAATCCCACTCAACAATGCCCAGAAAAAAGCCCTTTTAACCCTTCAGCAAGCCCAAGAAGCCACCAAATTACTCCATGGTGTGACTGGTAGCGGAAAAACCAATATCTACCTCAAAATGGCTGAAAATGCGTTAAAAGGCCATAAATCAACTATACTTTTAGTCCCGGAAATCGCCTTAACGAGCCAACTTGTTCGGGTTTTTGCGGAAACTTTTGGTCAAAATATTACTTTAATTCACTCCCGTCAAACCGAATCCGAACGCCACCAAATCTGGGAACACCTCCTCGAGACCGCCAACGAACCACATATTATAATAGGACCTCGTTCTGCCCTTTTTGCCCCTATTAACAATCTTGGCCTCATCATTATCGACGAGTGCCACGAGTCTTCTTATTATCAAGAGAATCCACCTCGTTACCAAGCCCAACGTGTCGCCAGTTTTATCGCTAAGACTCTTAAAATCGACTGTATCGAAGGCTCCGCCACCCCATCTCTTCCAGATTACTACCTAGCCAAATCTCGTAATTCCCTAGTCACTCTTACCGAAAAAGCCAAGACTACCGCTATCGATCCAAATATTAATATTATAGACTTCAAAAATCGCGACCTATTCTCCAAAAACCGCTATTTCTCCACGCCACTATTAAATACTATCGAAGAGAATCTTAAAAATCACCGCCAAACCCTCATCTTTCATAATCGCCGCGGTTCTTCACCTCTTACCATTTGCGAAAGTTGCGGCGAAGAGCTCCTCTGTCCACATTGTTTCCTACCCCTTACCCTTCACTCAGATTCTTATAAGCTTATCTGTCACACCTGCGGCTATGAATCCAAAGTCCCCCATAGCTGTCCAAAATGTGGCTCACCGAACATCATTCATAAAGGCTTCGGTACCAAACTCCTTGAATCAGAGTTAAAAAAGCTCTTCAAAGATGCCCGAGTTGCCCGCTTCGATGCCGATAACGACAAAAACCATACCCTAGATAGTCTCTATAATGAAGTCCGCGACGGCAACTTTGATATTATTATTGGCACCCAAACTCTCGCCAAAGGTTTAGACCTGCCAAAACTCGCCACCGTAGGCGTAGTTCAGGCCGACGCCGGTCTCTCCCTCCCAGATTACGCCGCCGAAGAACGCACCTTTGAACTCCTTACCCAAGTCATCGGCCGCGTCGGTCGTGGCCATATTAATGAGGCGAACGTCTTTATTCAGACCTTCCGCCCAGATCACCCAGCTATCACCTACGCCCTCAAATCCGACTACGAAAACTTCGCCAATTACCTCTTAAAAAAGCAACAAAAGAGTTGTTTCCCACCTTTCTCCTACCTCGCCAAAGTTGAACTCACTATGAAAACCGAAGCCATCATTATTAGAAAAGTCCGCGAAGCCTACAAAACCTTCAGCAAAAATCCCAAACTCTCCGTTTCCGTCCCAACCCCATCCTTCCATGAACGCACCGATAGGGGCTACACTTGGCAGCTCATTCTCCGCGCCAAATCCCGCACTACTATCGTCGACGCACTCAAAAATCTTGATTCAAAATTCAAAATTACTCTCGACCCACCATCACTGCTTTAGCTTTATTTTTCCCCTGTTTCATGTTAAAATATCAACATGAAAATTATTACGACTCCAGATCCAAGATTAAGAGCAAAATCTATTAAAGTTAGTAATATTGAAGCGGAAGCAGACACTATCGCTGCTATGCGCCAACTTTCTGTCGAATGGGAAAAAGAACACCCTTACGAAATTTCTGCCGCCATGGCCGCCCCGCAAATCGGAGTCAATAAACGCATTATTATCATTCGTGATGATATGGAAGATAAGAGCAAAGCTACTTTTACCGCCCTTATCAACCCAGAAGTTATCAAAACTGAAGGTAAAGTCAAACGCGATTACGAGGGTTGTCTCTCTGTGCCAAAGATTTACGGCATGGTTCCCCGCCCTACCAAAGTTAAAATCAAAGCCTTCCTCGAAGATGGCAACGAAGTCCGCATTAAAGCCGAAGATGATCTCGCCCGTGTCCTCCTACACGAAATCGACCACCTTGACGGTATTCTCTTTATTGACCACATCAAAGATGTTAAAGACGCCTTCTACGAAATGAACGACAAGGGCGACCTCGACCCAGTCGATTATGACACCAAAATCAAAGGCAACAAAGATTTGTTCCCAGATGAGGATTAATATGCAGAAAGTCATCTTCTTCGGCAACGGCCCTCTTGCCGACTATACCCTCGAGACACTAAAAGACCACGCCGAAATAATTTTTCATGCCAAAACCAAAGAAGACCTCGAGACAGTCAAAGAGCTCAAAGCTAAGAATCCCGAAGCTCATGGTATTCTCGCCTCTTTCGGCGTCATGATCAAATCCGACGTCCTAGATCTCTTCGAACCAGAAGGAATTCTTAACATTCATCCTTCCCTCCTCCCAGCCTACCGCGGTGCCTCCCCTATCGAATCAGCCATTTTGAACGGTGACACCGATTTTTCCGTCTCCATCATGAAACTTGTTAAAGCTATGGATGCCGGCCCAATCTACCATCAAGAAACCATCAAAGCATTACCACTTTGTAAAAATGATATTTACAAAACTCTTGCCACTGCGGGCGCCAAGTGGCTAGTCGAGCATCTCGACAATCTTCCAGAACCAGAGCCACAAGACGACAGCAAAGCTACCTTCACCGTAAAATTCGACAAATCTCTTTCACAGCTTAAACCAGAAGAATATACCGCCAACGAACTTCATCGCCAAGTCGTCGCATTTCTTGGCTACCCAAAAAGTAAATATGAATTTTACAATAAGGAATGTATCATTCTAGAAGCCGAAGTTTCAGACGCAAAAACTCCTCTTTCCATTAAGTGCAAAGACGGCAAATTCTTAAGCATCCAAAAAATCCAACCAGCCGGCAAAAAACCTATGGATACAAAATCCTTCCTTAACGGCTACGCCAAATAATCAATTCTCGATTTTTCAAGATAAACAAAAACAAAGATAGCAATTGTATGAACCAATACGACTAGCAGGTGCCGTAATTAGGCGAGTAATTTTGCACGATTCTCGCGAATCTCGTCTTTCATCTCAGCGATGGTACGCTCAACAATCTCGCGAAAATCTGGGCGATTTGCTTCAAGCCACTTAGCAGCTTCGGCTTGATCAGTAATACTGTCAAATTCTTCGAGCTGAGCCTCGGAAAGACCACGAGAAATACGTTCGCCAATGCGAATCTCAAGTTCTTCTTGTACGAATTCCAAGAATTCTTTCTTTACTTCTGCTGGCATCGCGGATAAACCAACGTCAGCCAAAAATGTTTCATCAAATTGCATTTATGTTTCTCCTTATGTTTATTTTATCATAGTTTTTTTATATCATATTCAAGAAAGATGTATCGCAGCATAAACCACCAACGCTATACCAACAATAATAAGCATTGACATCCAAAACCCAGTTTTAAAGTTCTGTCGAGCAGTTTTATTATTCTCCCTTTGCGACGAATAGCATCTCGCAATAATTACAGAAGGCAAAATCGCCTCAGAGGCTATGCCGAGCAACGCGAATAAGAATGCCCACAAACGATCTGAACCGCGATCATTCTGCCAAGCGGAATAAGCGCTAGCAAACGAAAGAAAAAACGGTACTAACCCCACAAATATCATTATTATCCCAAAAAACGTAAGTCCGTCTTTTAGATTTTGGAGAGATTCTTGTTCTTTTTTGCTTGTTTGTTTTTTTATTGTGCTCATAGTTTCATTTTAACACGTTTAAAGCGTGCGCTTTTTGGTCTCGCGTGTAAAGAATTTCAATCTATCATCAAGCTCAACAGCAATCTTGTGTTCAGTCTTAAGCGCCAAACCACCAACTTCGCCTTCAGCAAGCTCTTTTACGTCAATCTTCTCTTTTTGTACGGAAGTAACTTCCACTTCGCCAATATAAGTCTTGTTACGAATCACACGCGCAAGCATACCTGGGCGAACAACACCTTTAAGCATCTCACCGCCAGCAATAATTGAAGTTTTCTCAGTACGGAAGACACCTTTAACTTTCATTTCACCTTGGTCTTCTTCGATAATCTCAGCATCGAGGAGATTTTCCATCTCATGCTTTGCATCATCAAGAAGTTCATAAATCACGCGATAAGTACGAATAGGCACACCGTCGCGAGCGGCCATCTTGGAAATATTAATTGGAACAGAAACGTTGAAACCATAAATCACGGTATTACCACCGGCGGCCATGTAGACGTCGTTTTCGTTAATGTCACCTACGCCGGAAGATACGATATTAAGAGTAACTTCACCCTTAGTATCAATCAATTTAAGCGAATCGACTACTGAGGTAACAGAACCAAGCACGTCACCTTTAATAATTACATTAAAGACCTTGGAATTATCAGCTACATTCATCATGCGAAGAAGATCGGAAGAAGTAACGTTAGCGGATGCGCTTTCATCGGCAAGTGATTGAGCATTAAGAAGTGCCATTTTTCTAGCAGTCTTTTCATCGGCAACTTCCACAAAGCGATCACCAAAGTTTGGAAGCTCTTTAAAACCAGTCACAGTTACTGGAACAGATGGAGTAGCCTTACCCTTTGGCTTACCCTGAAAATCAAGCATCGTACGAATCTTAGCGAAAGTAGAACCAGCCACAATAAACTCGCCCACCTTTAGTTCCCCGCCAGTTACAAGCAAGTTCACCACAGAACCACGGCCAGTCTCCATATGAGACTCAATTACGAGACCTTCAGCTGGAATATCGACATCAGCTTTAAGCTCCTCAATATCAGCAGTCAAAAGAATCATATCGAGAAGTTGGTCAAGATTAGTACCGAGCTTTGCTGAAATTGGCACCATTGTAATATCACCACCCCATTCCTCTGGTTGCAAACCATGTTGAGAAAGGTCAGCCATCGTACGAGGCACATCAGCGCCTTCACGGTCAATCTTGTTAATAGCAACAATAATCTTTGCGTTGGCACTCTGGGCAAACTTAATGGCCTCAACAGTCTGCGGTTTCACGCCATCATCGGCAGCCACCACAATTACAACGATATCAGTAAGCATTGCGCCGTGCTGACGAATGGCTGCAAAGGCTTCGTGACCAGGCGTATCGAGGAAAGTAATCCAACGATCTTCATGCTTTAATTGGTAAGCGGAAATATGCTGAGTAATGCCGCCTGCCTCCTGAGAAGCAGTCTTTTTACCAAGTAAAGTATCAAGAAGTGTAGTCTTACCATGGTCAACGTGGCCCATCACTGCCACTACTGGTGGACGAGCAATTGCCTTATCGGAAAGCTCATGGCGAAAGTCAGAAGTCTTAGTAGCGGTATTCTTGCGCTCAAGTTTCACATCTTTCATACCAAGCTCATCAATAATAATAGAGGCGGTCTCAAAATCGAGACGCTGATTAATAGTAGCAACAATGCCATTCTTAAAGAGAGTACCAATTAATTCGGTCACAGAAAGGCCAAGGGCTTTTGAAAGCTCATCTACCGTAATAGAACCAGCGATTTGAATGATTTTCTCTTGACCGTCCATATCCTAAGATTATATCATAAATGAGTTTTTAAGACAAATAAG